>JGI994J12354_10001304_pt1 | contig 25234 bp, 26 predicted proteins | sample IntmicLarv3ML3BL_FD_12354 | JGI IMG/M metagenome (IMG submission 12354)
GGTAGAATTCCTCGGTGTTCTCCGAGGTGAATTGGTAACTGTCCACGGCCAGTGCCGGAACGCTCATTGCGCACAGCATCAGGCAGCCGCAGAAGAGGGATAATAGTTTTTTCATGGGTTCATCTCCATTTCTGGCTCGTTGGAAGCCATTTTTTGAGTTTGCCCGAAATCGGGGTCTATAGCGACTTCAGCACCGCCGCCGATGCGAATGCTTTTGCCCTCGTTCTTCAACCATTCCCAATAATCAGGGGGAACGGTTGCCGCAAGGTAGTCAGGCACCAGCGATAAGGGAATGGTATATGTTCTGCCACCTGTCATGTGCATCATTTCCTTTTCAATTGCGAACTCGAGTGCAGATTTAATCATAGGAATGAAGGTGTCTGCTGTATCGGGCAGCGAACGATCGGGTAAGGCTGTAAAGAGTTCTGCACGTCTGTTTCTCTCCCAACAATTACTGCCGTCCGTGTTCCAGATGATGTCAGCGGCAGTTACAACGATAGCTTCATTCGTGCAATTTACCCACAGTGAATTTGCGTATTGAGGCAAATAAATTTCCGTTGTTGCAACCATGCTGCCGCCGCCGGTATCCCCATATATCTGCCGCCGCACCTCAAAATTGTGTGGGTCGAAGGCGTGGTCGGTACAGAGTGATTTTGTTATTTTCCTTTTTTTCATAGTGTCATCTCCATTTTCTGTGTCGGCGGATTAAAGGACACGGTTGTTGGCGCGCCGATGTCTATGTATACCTCGGAAATATCTGAGTGTTGTACCAAGGCATTGTGCAGCGCACCGAGAGCCATCATGCTGTCGGAAAATGTATAATTGTATTTTGTCTCTATCGCACTAAGGTCTATCTCCAGTTCATCCCGGTTATCTATACGCCGCGCAACGATATCCTCAACGATAACAGGCAGCTTCTCTAACAGTTCCCGCATCTCCGGTGTCATGTACTGGATGAGCAGGAGGTCTTTGGCGTTCGGTACATGGGCGGCGTACCGGGCATAGCCGTAGCCGGAGGAGTCGACCAAAATGCCATCTTGCCGCGAATCGCTCGTAACAAGCAGGCAGTGGCGCTCGCCGTTATCAAAGCCCATATGAACAACATTGCGCTTGATGAAATCCTGTTCTGCAATCAAATTATTAGAGAACTTTTCATATTCCGCATCGGGAAGCGTGACCACTTTTTTTATCACACACGGCTCATCCTTGATGAAGTTTTCCTTGCGGCGCATGGCTGCGGTCAGCCTCATAACTCCACCGCCATTTCCAGATTGAAACGGTACTTGCCGTCCATATCCTTGACACGGTGGGTCATGGTAATGTCGCCCAGCGTCACGGTGAGGTTGCGGCCGAACAGCTTGCGGGTGACCGGCTTATCCAGCACAAAGCTGTAGAACTGCGATTGCGACACATCCTCGAACTCGTTAAGGTCAATGACCGGCTGCTTTACATCCAGCCGCTGCCGACCGATGCACAGGTAGTCATCTTCAATTAGGTTATATACCGCAACACCCTGCTGGGAGCGGATGTGCAGGAACACAGCCACACCGCCGCCGATGGCGAGGAGCATAAGGATTCCGGCAATAATCCGACCCCACGGCGCCGTTTCCGGTTCGGGCGTCGGATCCGGTATCGGTACGGGGATTACTGTGCCGACATACGTCAGCGTGTACACAATGCCGGTGACCTCGGAGCGGCTGACCTCGCCGGTATAGCTTGCCGTGCTGATGTAGCCGGTCGCCACCTGAGAGGACACTTTTTTTGTGTAGGTGGCGGTTGCTGTAAACTCGGTCGGGATGAGCGAGTCACCGGCAAGGCTTGTGCCGGTAACCGTCCAACTCACATCGGCAAGGCTTAACGTCACGCCGTCCTTGATTGCTGTCTGCGGGATCATGGACGGGTCCTGATACATGAGCGCGGGATAGGTCTGTGTTGTACTGATCGTGCGGGTGGAGGTGGTATATCCGGCCGCCTCGGTGGAAATGGAGCCTGTGTCCAATGCCAGTGTGCCGCGCCAGCCGTCCTCATCATAGGCGATGGTGGAGGGGAACTTCTTCAGTACATCCTCCAGCGCCTTACCTTCGGTTTCGGCTGTTCGTGTTTCGGAGACTGTTTTTTTGTCTGCGGCTGAACTTTCCTCACTCACTAAGGTCTGATGGGTAAAAGAAAAGCCGTCCTGCTCGAAGTCGGCTTCAATCAGGGCGGCGGGGTCGCTCTCAGGCGGGAGGGTATAGGTTTTAATGATATACTCTGTGCCGTTGATGTTCTTGCGCTCCACCTCGGCGGGCGCGGCCGCCGCCAGAGCAGTCGTTGTCATGCACAGCAGCACAGCCACGACGATGGCTGTGGAAATGCTTTTTTTCATAGTGTCTCAATCCTCGCATTCATTATATATTAGGGAAATTTGATTCTCGTTGGTGATATCTTTTGACTGTGTGCGCTCTGAAAGCCACCAGTCCATGATGGATTCCGCGCTGCCGAGATTTGCAAAACGGCCATTGTCAATCAGCTTTTGCGCCGCCTTGAGATACAGGCGGTAATAGCCCGGCCATCGCTCGCCCTCGGCTCTGCGCTGATGTTCGGATGCCATTGGGCACATGATACAACCGAGTCTTGTGTAGCCCTGGTCGTATAACTCGCAGTATGGCATTTTGCGGTCGCGGATGAAGTTCCATAGAACACTGTCCGGCCAATGGATCATGGGCGATATGACAACAAGGCTTTTTGAGGAGCAGCGTGAGAGCAGATTGGCCACATCGTCCGGGTCAAATATGCGGTTGACATATTCGGAACGGCGGCTGCGCTCAGTTGCCAGCCCCCATGTTTTTGCGCGCCGTGACGATTCCGCCGCCCTAATACCCATGACACACCGCCGACCTTCGCCGCCGTCCTCTTTCAGCTTGTCACAGCAAAATCGCATCTGACGCAGGGGCATGATCCCCTTGTCCACAATGATCTGAAACATATTTCTTGCCGGATAATGCCGGATGGCGTCGGGATAGTGCTTTCTGCCGAAGTACACCAATTCGGGCGGGTCAACAGTGGTATGGTTATGGTGCGCCTCGTATGGCACTCCCGCCTCATCGCACAGGCGCTGTGCCACGATGCTGTCTTTCCCGAAAGAGGTGGCGAGGTAATATGGCGGCGCGTCGGGAGAGTCATTGCGCGGGTTCATAAACTTCAGCCAGTAGATAGCTTCGTCGTACAGCTTTTGCTCGACCGTGCTGCCATCCATGTGGAGCTGATCGGGGATTTCATGTCGCACAGCCATAACCTAATAGCTTATATCGCCCATCTGCGGCGTTTGGGTCTGCTCATGCCGCCCGGCGAACTCGCTTTCGGTCATCATCTGCCATTTACCGCCCCAATCCCAAAGGTGGGCGTTCAGCACACCGTCCTGCACCTTAATGTCCTGTTGCTCAAAGCCCTCGCCCCAGCCATCGGACGCCTGTCCGGTGAGGTAGTCCTTGAGCGTCATCACACCGGGAGCGTCCAGTTCGCCCTTAAGTTCGGCTTTGACAATCCCCCAAAGGGAGCCGTCATGCTTCTCAACAGAGAAGTCGGCGCTATGCACGATGTCGTTGACTTTGTCTTTTTCGTGATAATATTCCATGAGCCCACGCTCACGTTCCGCAGGGTGACGATACAGCGCCATCGCCGCAAGGATGTTGTCGGCATATTCCAGAGATTCACGGCCGCCCAGCGTTTCCGGTTCTTCTTCCAGATCGCCGTAGCGGTTGTAGCTATAGAGACTGCAATGCAGCGGCATATACATCTTCATCGGTGTCAGCTCCTGTTTCTGCTCGACAACCGAGAAGCTGTCCACGCCGGGGACGAGGGCGAGGGTTCTGCCGTTATCCCATTTCATGTGGATTTGACCGATGTCGTCGACTAAATCCACAACGCCCTCGGTGCCGGGAGGCACAGGGTGGTGCGGGTCATCCATGTTCTCCAGCCGCAGCCTTGTACCGACAGGGTATTTGTCCCGGATATAGTTGCCCCAATTAGGTGTTTTCATCTTTATTCTACATCTCCCTCATACATATTTTTCAGCTTGTCCTTACAGCGCATGAGCGCCTCAACCCACTCAGGGTCAAAGTGTTTTCCCGATTCCGCCTGCATATATGCCAGCGTGTCGCTGATACTCCAGCGGGCCCGGTATACTCGCTCACTGAGCAGGGCGTCTGCCACATCAGCGACGGCGATAATCCTGGCGAAGAGGTGGATATTTTCTCCGGCCAGACCTTCGTAGCCTGCGCCATTCCATTTCTCATGGTGCAAAAGCGCCGTTATCTCGGCAACCTCCAGCAGACGGATTGCATCATGAATGCGCTGTGCGCCGAACCGGGCATGTGCCTTGACCGCATCAAACTCGGCGGGGGTCAGCTTGCCCGGTTTGCCGATGATTTCGGGCGCCACATCCAATTTTCCGATATCATGCAGGCGCGCACAGGCTTCGATTAGGGCGGCGTCCTCATGGAGACCGCCCTCGATTGCCAGCATTCGGCTGAGTTGTGCCACACGGTGGTTATGTGCATCCATCACATTTCCATCTCCGGTTCAAATTGCGGTTCGCCCAATTCGGTAGGAGGGGCCTGCTCCTGCTCGTAGACATGCGGTGTGTTCATGCTTTCTTCCATCTGCTGTGCAAGAAACACCTGATACTCATTGAGTACCGAGGCGTTAAGTTGCCGGGCGAAATCCGGCGTGATGGCGTGGCATACCTCTCTGTATTCGCCATCGCGGAGCCTCCGGGCCGGTGGGGAGCAGAAGAGTCCGTTTTCGCCCTTGACCACACGGAAACCCTTAATGACAAAGCAGTCATTGAGAATGACCGAAGCTGTGGCACGGGTGGGGTTGTCATAGGCGTTGCGGGTGCCGGTAATCCGCACATCGATTTTCATGGGCGGAGCGGCTGTGGTCGCAACTTCCTCCTGCGATTCCGTTTGGGCGATAGCGGCGGAGTGTTCCTCCGCTGCGGCGCGAATGCCCTCATCCGCGGGTGTCGTTGTTCTTCTTGGCATGATTAAATCCTCCATTAAAAAATATGACCGCACTTGCGGTCGTGTTTATCTGTCGTTATTGAGGGTGCTGAGTTGTTTTGCGGCAAGTTCCATCAGCCGCGACAGGGAGCCGGAATCCAGTTCGCGCAGAATGGCCTCCGCATACGCTTCTTTGGCCGGGAGGGGCATCTTGCCATCCTCCAGCACAATGGCTTTCTTAACGATTACCCTTCCTCGGTCGCTGGTGATGGCGACCACGTCCCCTTTTGCGATACCAGTATTGTCCCTTACGGCCTTGGGGATTGCCAGCCTTCCCTTGTCGTCCAACACCTTGAACACGGGCTTGTTCATTCTTTTTCACCTCATCTCTCTTATTATTTTCATTCAAAGCTGAGCCGGAGCTGTTCGTATTGATTCCCCCTTTCAGACATATCATAGTTTGCGATTAGCAGTTCGCCGTAAACGGCACCGCTTTCATATCGTTGAACAAAATTGTTGATTCGGGTGAACCCGTATTGCTGATAGTCCTTGTACAGCTCGCGTATGAAATCGCAATCGTTATAGCTGAGCAGCCATTTTCCGTTAATCTTACGCAGGGTTTCAAACAGCCGGTAGTGATCCTCCTGCGGGAAATCCACGGCGTAAATGTCCTCCGCCATGAAATATGGCGGGTCGAGGTAGAAGAATGCGCCGGGTCGGTCGTACTGCTCAATGAGGTTTTCGAAGTCCTTGTTCTCAATGACGATTTCAGATAGACGATCGTGCGCGGCGTGAATATGGCCGTAAAACCGCCGCAAATCACAGGGTTGCAGAGAATATGTATCCATCTTCGAGCCGTAACTGAACCTGTTTAGCTTAAAAAACGCCGCCGCCCGGCTAATATCGCCGAGTTGACAGCGGGATGTCATAATGGCATTGAGCTCTTGAGCGTCCGGATCCGTAAAGTATTGCCGGGCAAGGGTAATCTCTGCGGCGGTGCCCACATTCGGCAGCGGCTTTCCCGCGAGGAAGTCTTTCATGAGGAAAAACTCAACTCGCGAATTAAGCGGCAGGAACCTCAGTTCTTGCAGGAGCTGGAGATGCTTGTATTTTACACAGTAGTAAAAATTGTAGAGGTCGCCGTTATAGTCGTTCCAGACCTCGAACGACGATGGTTCTTTACCGAACAGCACCACGCCGCTGCCGCCGAACACCTCGATATATCTGTCATACTGGAGGGGGAATCGTCCGAGGATTTCCAGCAGGATACTTCGCTTGCCGCCTACCCACGCAATGGGCGGACTCATGGGATGTCCGCGGCTGTGATAGAGGTTATTCATTTTGCACCTCCGACTGTCTGAAAATATCCCGGTTGCAGTGAGGCAAAAAGCAGTACGGCACACCGCTGTCCATGCGCAGGACAATGCATCCGTTGCAGGGATGGTCTGTCGGGAGCGTGATTGGCTGCGGTCTATCGTGCGGTTCATGCACCGGCGTGGGGTCACGGATTCCGTATTGGGTCAGGACATGGCGGTTCATTTATTTTCTCTCCTTCGGCTGAAAATACAAAACGCCCCCGGCAGAGCTGCGAGGCCAGCGTTGTGCTGACCGGCAATCTACCGGGGGCTATAAATGTTCTCTGTTTTTGTTTTCTGTGGCTGTAAAACGCAAAAAAGCAGGGCAAGCTGTGTTTCAGCTTGTCCTGCTTGCAAATTGGCTTAATGCCTGTAATATCAACACTTTTCGGCGTTTTTGGGTGGCTGATTTTGGCATCTACAGAAACAGGGGCTTCGGATTTGTCCACCGAAACCCCCGAAACCCTTGCTACACAAGCGTTTCATGCCGTGGCATCTATTTCTGCAAAAAAATATGGCGGAGGATGAGGGATTCGAACCCCCGTGGGGTTGCCCCCAAACGGTTTTCAAGACCGCCGCGTTATGACCACTTCGCTAATCCTCCGAGTACGCAGAATAGGATAACATACTTAAGCCCGCGTTGTCAATAAATATATCGCGCCTTTAAAAATTCTGCTTAACGATTTGTCGGATTCTCTTTGTCCTTGCCACTTTTTGCGAGTTGGTGTATAATATTTCAAAGGCTAGCTTGCATAAATCAACTTAACAGGAAGCTGATTAGTTTCGAAAAACTTTTCTAACTTAGGATTTTTTGCCTTCCGCTCGCACAAGCGAAATCTCGGCGCCCGAAAGCACTGCGAATTCCCGAATAAGGAAAAGGAATGGTTATAAGTATGACGAACAGCCGGAGGTATTTTCACGCGCTTGTAGAAATCATGTTTGTTCGCATCACACCCGAGGACAGAAGCTTCAAATTAGTTGAAAAAATTGCACTTTATCTTGTAGCGGCACTGTTTTTTTATTTGCCGATCGCTTACTTTGTTATGGTAAAATGCGCCGACGATTTTGAGCTTATGCTGTACGTGGTGATGGTTCTGCTTGTCCACATTTTGGCAAAGTTTATGTTGTGCAACTCAAAGCGGATACGCCGCCGATTTTCGACGATAAAAACCCGAAAACACTTTCTTTTCCGCACATGGCTTATAATTGAATATGTTATTTTTATGTGGCTGGTATACCTTGTGTTTCCGTTGACTTGCATTTTGATTCCGTGCTCACTCGTATTTATGGCGGTTGAAAACCTGCTTGGTGCAAGCTTTATTTTCAATCTGTTTCTCAATCATACACAGCAATACACGCTTTGGGGCGGCATTGTCTCATATGTTCTGTTTATTGTTGCAGATGGGTACAACCGGCTAAGGCAGGGATTTTTGCCGGATTACCTTGGACTCTATGCGGCGCTTACGGTTATCTCCCGCTCTATAGAGAGCGGAATTCAGCAGTTGCTTAGAAATATAACTGTTGATATGAGCTATCTGTCGTCCGGTATATCTCAGATTTTCAGGATAAGCAACGACGCTATGTTTATGGTTGCGTCAGTTCTCACATTTTTCTTTGCTATCTACTCGCTCTACACCACCTACAACGCTGAGGACGCGGCTAGACTTGAGGAGGAGGAACTCGAAGCGGAACGCCGAGAAGCTCACCCGAAGCCGGCTGAGCTTGACGAGGAAATCGAAAAGGAACTTGATGAAGATGAATTCTAGCAAACCCCATGCATTTGCTTTCAAACATAAGGGTTTTGTCCTAGGTGAAAAAGACCATATTTCCGCTGTTTTGCGCGTCGATAGGGGAGGAATGTACGTAAATTCCATAGTAGTGCGCCTCCTGTAGACGCTTCTGTATGGTTGCTCTGAAAGAAAAAAAGAATGAACAGAGTGTAAAAATGGCGGTTATCGCAATTGCGAGGTTTAGTTTTTTTTTGCTTTTCATAAAGGTTCTCCTCTCGTAAATTTTTTAGTGAGACAGCTTTGTTTTGGTGGTTTTATTTTATGGAAGAAAAATGGTTATAGCTTTCTGGTTCCGGATATATAATAGCGCAGCGAGAACGCTTTGTATGTTGTAATTGCCACGAAAAATGGATAATTATGAGAAAAATGTGAGAAGGAAGGACGTTTGCTATGGAAAAAATATTGCTCCACGCGTGCTGTGCGCCGTGTGCGGTCAAGTGCATAAACACATTTAAGTGCGAGAATATCGATTTTTCGCTGTTTTGGTATAACCCGAATATTCACCCTTTTATCGAGTACAAGACCAGAAAAGAGACGCTTGTCGGCTACGCGCATAAACAAAATGTTGAGCTTATTATGAGGGATGAATACGGGCTTCGATCCTTTATTTCCGATGTCTACCCCAACTTTGACAAGCGCTGCGGGAAGTGCTACCAAATGCGGCTTGAGGCCGCGGCAAAATACGCGGCGGAGAACGGATACAGCGGCTTTTCGACAACTTTGTTCATCAGCCCGTACCAAAACCACGAAATGCTGTGCGCGATAGGGGAGAAGCTCGCATTTCAGTACAAAACAAGTTTTTTCTACCGGGATTTCCGTCCGCTTTTTCGTGAGGGTCAGCGCGCGGCGCGCGAAATGGGGCTGTATATGCAGAAATATTGCGGCTGTGTATTCAGCGAAGAAGAACGCTATAAAAAATAGAAAGCATAAGCCCTACACAAGCGTTGCTTGCGTAGGGCTTGCTGGTTGTCGATGGTATTGAGTTTCGTTGCAACGGTAAAGCAAAATGTAGATACGAAAACTTTTTGGCGAAGCGCATTGACAATGGACGACAGGGTTGATATACTTTTGCTAGGACTTAGATAAAACTATTTTATAAATTTAAAATCAAGAGGGGAGATACTTATGATCAACGTGGCAATGATAGGTGTCGGCGCAATAAGCGGCATATACCTGCAAAATCTGACTAAGGTATTCAAAGAGGTATCGCTCGTCGGCGTGTGCGACCTAATACCCGAGCGCGCGGAAAATGGCGTCGCCTATGTCCGCGAGGAGTGCGAAAAAGGTGCAAACTGCGTAATTCCCAAGATTTACGCCGACATGCACGAAGCTTTTAGCGACCCGGAGATTGACGTTATCCTGAATCTCACGCGCCCGTATGAGCACTACGAGGTCACAAAGGCCGCGCTTAACAGCGGTAAGCACGTTTTCTCCGAAAAGCCGCTGGCTGTCGATATGACTGAGGCGGATGAGCTTGTCGCTCTCGCCGAGGAGAAGGGGCTTCTTATGGGCGGCGCGCCGGATACCTTCATGGGCGCTGGAATTCAGACTTGCCGCAAGCTTATCGACGACGGTGTAATTGGCGACATAGTGGGCGCGAACTGCGCGATGATTTGCCGCGGGCACGAGACATGGCATCCGGATCCGGAGTTCTACTACAAACGCGGCGGCGGCCCGATGATGGATATGGGGCCGTATTATGTTACGGCGCTTGTCCAGCTTATGGGTGAGGCTAAGGGCGTAATGGGTATGACGAAAAAATCGTTTGACACGCGCCTGATTACCTCAGCGCCACACTACGGCGAGACGGTCAGTGTTGATGTTGACACGTACCTTTCGGGCAATATCCTCTTTTCCTCCGGCGCAATTGCCCAGATTTTTACAACCTTTGACGTCCATTATAGCTCGCAGGCGCGGTTTGAGGTCTATGGCACCAAGGGAACGATCGTTGTTCCCGACCCGAACACCTTCGGTGGTCCGATACTTCTTTACCGCCCCGAAGATCAGCTTCCACCGTCACGGATTGATCCTGCGCTTGCGGCAAAAGCCGAAATCACGCCGTACCGCGGCTACAAAGAAATTCCGCTGATGTTCGACTATCGAGATAACAGCCGCGCTCTCGGACTTGCCGATATGTGCAAGGCTGTCGAGACAAAGCGCGATTTCCGCGCAAATTACAAACAGCAGCACCACGTCCTCGAAATCCTGACAAGTTTTTCGAAATCCTGCAAAAAGGGCGAGTACATCCCGCTAGCGACCCGATATGAGCGTACTGCACCGATGGAGAGCAACCCGATGCGAGGCATACTTGATTAGGTTAAAATCTAGTCAAGTAGGTTTTTCGCTTTCCGGTCTTTCGACCGAAATTTCCGCTGAAACGGAAAACGCGAAATTCACGGGTGCGATGTATTGATTTTTCGGGTATTTATATTTTAAAAAGGAGAATAAAATTATGATGAAGGTTGCATACACAGGCTGGACATGGATTATGGCGCGTGACCCTGAAATGGCGAAGCGGTTTCTCGAGCAGTCGTTCAAGGAGTGCAAATACCTAGGTTACGACTACGTTGAAAACTTTGCGTTCATCGCCGACTTCTTCAAAGACGACCCGCAGGAGCTTGTCCGCATGACCGAAAAATGTGATGTCAAGCTTGTAAACCTCTACGGACACTTCGGTTTCGATGTCGAGGCCGCGCTGGAGACAGCGAAAAAGCAGATTGACTTCCTCGCGGCAATCGGTGGCAAGTGGTACAATTGCCAGAACTCCGGCTTTGGCGACGATGGCCCGTCAGAGCGCCCGACAAACCCTGAAATGCTCGACAAAATGTGTGAAATAGCTAACCGCCTTGGCGAATACGCAAAATCCAAGGCTGTGACGGTCTGTTTCCATCCGCACTACGGCACTTGCGTTTTTTCGCAGGAGGACATCGACTATTTTGCAAAGAACACAAATCCCGATTTTGTCTCGTTCTGCATTGACACCGCGCACACAACCCTTGCAGGAATCGACCCTGTTGCGCTGATTCACCAGTATGGCAGTCGCATCGCGTTCATGCACCTCAAGGATGTTGACGCATACGCGCTTTCAAAGGCTGAAGGCCCTACAAAGATGAAATCCTTCCGCGCGCTCGGGCTTGGCACAGTTAATTTTCCCGCTGTAAAGGCTGCTCTTGAGGAAGTAGGATACGACGGCGTACTGTGCGTTGAGCTTGACAATCCGCCGGTTTGCAATTATAATTCGGCTGAGATTTCACGCAAATATATCAAAAACGCGCTGGGGCTTTAAGTCGCTAAAAATATTTGCAGCTATACAAATTTGTTCTGGGGGAGGCTTTTAGATGGCGGACGCAATAAGCGCAATGACAATCGGACAAGTAAACCGCAACCGCGTTTTTCGGTATATTTACATGTCGAAGGAGCCGGTCACGAAGCAGAACATCGCAACGGCGCTGTCTCTAAGCCTCCCCACAGTTTCAACAAACCTGAAGGAACTGTTCGAGCGGAATCTGCTCGTCTATTGTGGCGCGTCCGACTCGACGGGTGGACGCAAGCCGCAGACTATGGGTGTAAATACTCAGGCTCTGGTTGCGCTTGGTATGCTCATTTCCGACAGCGAGGTGCGAATTATTGCCGCCGATTTCAGGCTGAACGAAATCGCATACGAGAAGCGCCGTATAAAATTTTCAGACAGCGATAAGTACTACAAAACTGTGTCGGATATGGTCGAAAGCTTTGTTGAAAGCAGACTTGGCGGCGCGGAAGTATACGGCCTCGGCATTGCGCTTCCGGGCATAGTTAACATCAAAAATCACACGGTGGAGTTTGCTCCGACTCTACGGATGAAGAACAAGAAACTAGACGATTTGCGCGCGTTTTTCAGCTATCCTGTCTGGTTTGAAAACGACGCAAATGCGAGTGGAATCGCAGAGATTATCATGAACCATCCCTCTGCGGAAAATGTTGCCTACCTTTCGCTCGACAGTGGAATCGGTGGCATGGTGCGAATGGGCGGCGCGGGATATATTGGCGACAACGGTCGCAGCGCTGAGTTCGGGCACATGTGCGTTGAGCCTCACGGAAAAAAGTGCAGCTGCGGCAAAAACGGCTGTCTCGAGGCGTACTGTTCCGTGTCGAGGATTAGCGACGACATAGGTATGACGCCGGAGGAATTTTTTGCCGCGCTGGAAAAAGGCGACCCGGACATTTCGGCGAAATGGGATGAGTATCTGGGACATCTCGCGTTGGGAATTTCAAACATCCGCACGATTTTTGACTGCGATATACTGATTGGCGGGAACATTACGGGATATCTCGAAAATTATGCCGGGAGGCTACGGAAGCTTGTTGCTGAGCGCAGCACATTTGAGACGGACGGCTCATTTATCCGGTTCGGCACGCTGAAATCTGCGGCGTGTATAGGCGCTGTCGTCCACTTTGTCGAGGAGTTTCTGTCGAATATTTAAACTAAAATCCAAGGCTCACGCCTTGGATTTTTTTCGTTTTGGAAGCAAATCATTTTGCAAAACATATTGACAAGAGGGGCGTATACTGTTATGCTTTTGTTGATAGTTTAATAAAACACATTGTCAAAACTATTTACTGCTGTTTTGCTTTGGAAAAGGTATACAGCGCGATTTTAGAAAGGATGAAATTACTATGTCTGAAATTTTCAAAGGAATCCCGAAAATAGCCTACGAGGGCGGGGCAAGCAAAAATCCGATGGCTTTCAAATACTATGACGCCGACAAAATTGTAGCGGGCAAGCCGATGAAGGAGCACCTCCGCTTCGCAATGGCGTGGTGGCACAATCTGTGCGCAGGCGGCACGGACATGTTCGGGCGCGACACAGCGGACAAGAGCTTCGGAGCTGTTCCCGGCACGATGGAGCACGCAAAGGCGAAAGTTGACGCAGGCTTTGAGTTTATGTCAAAGCTTGGAATAGAGTTTTTCTGTTTCCACGATGCGGACATCATGCCCGAGGCTGAAACACTCGCCGAAACCAACCGCCGCCTCGACGAAATCACCGACTACATCCTCGTTAAAATGCAGGAAACCGGCATAAAATGCCTGTGGGGAACGGCGAACCTGTTCTCGAATCCGCGCTTTATGAACGGTGCGGGAAGCTCGAACAGCGCTGATGTTTTCTGCTTTGCGGCGGCGCAAATTAAAAAGGCGCTCGACCTTACCGTCAAACTCGGCGGCAACGGTTATGTTTTCTGGGGCGGCCGCGAGGGATACGAGACGCTTTTGAACACCGACATGAAATTTGAACAGGACAACATCGCCCGCCTGATGAAAATGGCGGTTGAGTACGGCAGAAGCATAGGCTTTACCGGCGATTTCCTCATCGAGCCGAAGCCCAAGGAGCCGATGAAGCACCAGTACGACTTTGATGCGGCGACTGCAATAGGATTCGTGCGCCAGTACGGTCTTGACAAGGACTTCAAAATGAACATCGAGGCAAACCACGCCACGCTCGCGGGCCACACCTTCCAGCATGATCTGCGCGTTTCGGCGATGAACGGAATGCTCGGGAGCGTTGACGCGAACACCGGCGACCCCGCCCTAGGCTGGGACACCGACGAGTTCCCGTTCAGTGCGTATGACACAACCATGTGCATGTACGAGGTGCTGAAAAGCGGCGGCTTCGTAAACGGTGGCCTGAACTTCGACGCGAAAAATCGCCGCCCGAGCTACACCTACGAGGATATGTTCTACGCGTTCATCCTCGGCATGGATACATTTGCACTCGGACTTATTAAGGCTGCGGAAATCATTGAGGACGGACGCCTCGACGGATTCATAACTGAGCGCTATTCGAGCTATTTCAATGGCATAGGTGCGAAAATCGTTAGCGGTGCGGCAAATCTGAAAGAGCTTGCGGAGTATGCCGAAACCCTTGGCACACCCGCGCTTCCGGGCAGCGGCCGCCAGGAATATCTCCAGAGTATAGTCAACAGCATTTTGTTCGGCTAAGTCGATAAAGTATGGGAGCATCACGGGGAAAGTTGCCTTGTGATGCTCCGCATTGGAACAGGAGAAAAGTTTGAAAGAAATATCTTTCAAACTTTGGTTTTGTGCCTTTTCAGCCGTTGACTAAAATTTCGGCTACGCCGAAAACGGCACAATTCCCGAATAAGGAAAAGGAATGGTCAAAAATATGGAATATTTACTCGGTATTGACCTTGGAACATCGGGCACAAAGACGGTGCTTTTTGACTGCGACGGAATAGCCATTGCCAGCAGAACAATAGAATATCCGATGTACCAGCCGCAGAACGGTTGGGCGGAGCAGGAACCCGAGGACTGGTGGAACGCCGCACGTGACACTGTACGTGCCGTAATCTCCGAAAGTGGAGTTTCGGCGGCGGACATCAAGGGCGTCGGTATTTCCGGGCAGATGCACGGACTTGTGCTCCTGGATGAAAACGGCAAGGTTCTGCGCCGCTCGATAATTTGGTGCGACGGGCGCACGCAGGCGGAATGTGATGAAATTACTGAGATAATCGGGAAAAAGAGACTGATTGAAATAACCGCGAACCCCGCGCTTACGGGCTTCACAGCGGGTAAAATTCTGTGGGTTCGCAAAAACGAGCCTGAAATCTGGGCACAGGCGCAGCATATTCTGCTGCCCAAGGACTATGTTCGCTACATGCTGACCGGCGTTTTTGCCACCGAGGTCAGCGACGCGAGCGGCATGAACCTTCTGGACGTCGCTACCCGCGACTGGAGCACCGAGGTGCTTGAGAAGCTCGAAATTCCCCCTGCGCTAATGCCGAAAGTCTATGAAAGCTGCGAGGTTACAGGGCGAGTAAGCGCAAGCGCCGCCGCAGAAACAGGGCTTGCCGAGGGCACAGTTGTTGCGGGCGGAGCGGGCGACAACGCCGCCGCCGCCGTCGGCACAGGTGTTGTGCGTGAGGGCGGAGCGTTTACGACACTTGGTACTTCGGGCGTTGTGTTTGCCCATTCCGACACACTGCAAATCGAGCCGGAGGGCAGGGTTCATAGTTTCTGTGCCGCTGTTCCGGGGGCGTATACAGTTATGAGTTGCACTCTGGCGGCGGGGCAGAGCTTGAAGTGGTTCCGCGATACCCTCTGCGAGAAGGACTGCGAAAAAGCGGACGAACAGGGTGTTGACCCCTACTATTTGCTCGACAAAGAGGCGGAGAAGCTGCAAATCGGCGCGGACGGGCTTATATTCCTGCCGTACCTTATGGGAGAGAGAAGCCCGATTCTCGACTCAGACGCGCGCGGCGTATTTTTCGGGCTTTCAGGTGTACACACAAAATACCATATGCTCCGCGCAGTGCTTGAAGGCGTAATTTACTCGCAACGGCAAAACCTTGACCTACTTCGTAAAATGGAAGTTGCGCCGACAGAGATGCTCGCATGCGGCGGCGGCGGAACAAGTCCGCTTTGGCGGCAGATGATGGCGGATGTATTTAACATGCCTGTCAGAACTGTTGCAAACCGCGAAGGTCCGGCGCTTGGTGTCGCAATCCTAGCCGGAGTTGCCGCGGGCGTATATGAAAGTGTTCCCGCCGCCTGCGACAGGGTTATTAATCTCAACCCGCCGCAGAGCCCGATAGGGGAAAACGGCGGACGATACGAAGCATTTTACAGCCTGTACAAGGATTTGTACCCGATGATGAAGCCGGCGTTTTCGGCGCTGAAAGACGCTCGGGCATAGTGCACAAAAAATTGTTCTGTGTTATATCGGGAATGGTTATGACCGGTTATAAATGTTTTTCTACAGCAACAGAGACCTGTCATGTAACCACGACAGGTCTCTGTTTTTTCTGTTATATGTTGTAGGTTGTAGAAGCAGTGTTGCCGCCTCTGCCAGTCCAGTTGGTGTGAAAAAATTTGCCGCGCTCTGCGTCAATCCGCTCATAGGTGTGCGCCCCGAAGTAGTCACGCTGCGCTTGCAGCAGGTTTGCGGGCAGGTGCTCCGCGCGGTAGCCGTCATAATAGGCGAGTGCGGCAGAAAACGACGGTATGGGGATGCCTGCGATTATCGATTCGGCGCAAACTTTGCGCCAGCCATCCTCGGCATCTTTCAGAGCGTCGGTGAAATATGTGGCAAGGCATAGGTTTATAAGCCCGGGTTCGGCCGCGAACGCCTCGCTGATTTTTCCGAGGAACGCGCTACGGATGATACAGCCGCCGCGCCACATCCGTGCGATTTCGTCGAATTTCAACTCCCAGCCGTAGGTGGAGGCGGTAGCACGCAGAAGCGCGAAACCCTGCGCGTAGGAGATGATTTTTGCGGCATATAGTGCACTTTTGATGTTTTGGATGAACAACCCGCGATCACCTGAAAAATTTTGTGTGACGCCACCCAGAACCTTAGACGCGTGTACACGCTCGTTCTTGGCCGCGCTAAGGCAGCGCGCAAAGACAGCCTCAGAAATAAGCGTTACGGGAATGCCTTCATCGAGCGCGGCAACCGCAGTCCACTTACCTGTACCTTTTTGACCCGCTGTGTCAAGAATTTTTTCGACGAGCGGCGAACCGTCTGTGTCCTTTGTACGCAAAATTTCCGCTGTGATTTCAATCAGATAACTCGAAAGTTCGGCTCGGTTCCACTCGGCGAACACATCGCCGATTTCGTCTGCGCTCATGCCGAGGTAACCGCGCATAACGTCGTAAGCTTCGCAAATAAGCTGCATGTCACCGTATTCTATGCCGTTGTGAACCATTTTGACAAAGTGCCCCGCTCCGCCCGTGCCGACCCATTCACAGCAGGGGGAGCCATCCTCGGCTTTTGCAGAGATGGCCTGAAATATGGGCTTAACAAGCGGCCAAGCGGCCTCGTCGCCGCCCGGCATTATGCTCGGGCCGGTTAAAGCGCCCTCCTCACCGCCGGATACGCCGGTGCCGATATAGAGAATGCCGTGTTCCTTCAGGCGTTCAATGCGGTTTGCCGTGTCGCCGAAATGTGAGTTGCCGCCGTCGATAATGATGTCACCTTTTTCAAGAAAAGGAATCAGCTTGCCGATAGTCTCATCGACGGGGCTGCCGGCGCGAATCATTAGCATGATTTTGCGTGGTTTTTCAACAGCGGTGCACAGTTTCTCGAATGAGAATGCCCCGGTGAAGTTTTTCCCCGCGCCGCGGCCGTTAATGAACGCGTCAACACGTTCGGTTTCTATGTTAAATACGGCGACGCTGAAACCCTTTGATTCCATATTCAGCGCAAGGTTTTCACCCATAACCGCGAGTCCGACAAGTCCTATATCAGCTTTTTTCATAAAAGAGCCCCCATTTCGTATGTTTGTTATGATTATACAGCAGCTGGATATACTCTGCAAATAAATTTATCAGAAGGTTGTGAAATATGATTAAATATGCAAAGGTTGAAGAGTGAATGCGCATATACGCAATACAATAAGACTATATCTGCAATTGTGTTGCGTATATGTTAATGGTATACTATAATATAACCCTAAAACACTATATCTGAAAGGATGGTTATCTAAATGAAACTTCGTGAAAATTGTAAATACAGTATCGCCGCGCCGACAAGCATGGGAATCCGAATCACTCCGCAGGGATCTGCGCCGGTTCATACAAGCGACACATTTCTTATGCGCGAGACAAGCGCGGAAAGCAATGTTATAAATGTGTCCGCCTCGCTTGGAAAAAAGGGGCTGGTTCTCACAAATTTCGTCGAAGGCAGTCCGATATCGGCGTTTATCAAGTCGAAGCTTCGTGAGCGTAACATCGACTATGCCGGGCCAGACGTGGCGCAGGGCGGCCCTTGGGGGTTCCGACACCAGTTTAACATTGCCGACAGCGGATTCGGTGTTCGCGGACCCAGGGTTCATAACGACAGGGCGGGGGAAGTCGGGCTTGAGCTCGACGCAAAGGATTTCGACCTCGAGAAAATTTTTGGCGAGGATGGCGTGGCTATTCTGCACCTCAGCGGGCTTATCGGCGCGCTTGGTGAAAAGACCTCGAAGTTCTGCCTTGATGTTATGCGAGCGGCAAAAAAGCACGGTTCGCTTATTTCGTTTGACCTGAACTACAGAGCGTCCTTTTGGAAGGGCCGGGAGACAGAACTTCGTGATGCTTTTATGGAAATTGCGCAGAATGCGGACATACTGATAGGCAACGAGGAGGACTTCCAGCTTTGCTTCGGGATAGAGGGACCTAAGCACGGCGGCGAAGAAATCGGAGCCGACGCGTTTCTGGAGATGATAAAGCGCGCAAAAGCTGAATTTTCAAACGCGGAAGTGTTTGCGACAACACTGCGAAAAGTGGTCTCGGCGAGCGAGCATATGTGGGGCGCAGTGTCGATGTTCGGGGAGATGGCAACGGTAATTGAGCCGCGCCGGATTCAAATTCTGGATAGAATAGGCGGGGGCGACGGTTTCGTAAGCGGGCTTCTCTATGGTATACTCTGCGAATATACGCCGGAGAAGTGCACGCAGTTTGGCTGGGCCAGCGGCGCGCTCGCGACAACCGTGCTAACCGACTACGCCTCTCCCGCAGACGAGGATATGGTCTGGAGCATCTATGAGGGCAACGCACGGGTAAAAAGGTAGAAAGACAGGCGCTTTCCGCTTTTCATACAACAAAAAAACGTAAAGGGAATTGCATAAATGAAAAATGTCTCTCTTGAATCTAGGTTGCCCGGAGGACTGACTAATGACGAAATATTTGCCGCCATTGAGCAGTCGCTCTCCGAGCGGGGGGATTTACAGAAAATCCTCATCGTTCCGCCGGATATCACTCGTTTTTATTCGGGCGCAGGCATGATAACGCGGCATATATACAGCCTGCTCTGTGGGACCTGTGAAATTGATATTCTTCCCGCCTTAGGCACACATGTGCCAATGACACGGGAAGAGGTCGCCGAAATGTATGGCGATATCCCTTTTGAGCACTTCATCGAGCACAACTGGCGCGATGGTATTGTGAAACTCGGCGAAGTGCCGGCAGACTTTGTGACTGAGGTTTCGGAGGGAATTTGTACTGAAGCTATTGACGTAGAGGTAAACAAGCTACTGCTTGACCCGTCCTACGATTTGGTTATATCCATCGGACAGGTAGTTCCTCACGAGGTTGTGGGAATGGCGAACTATTCAAAGAACATCTTTGTTGGTTGCGGCGGCAGAAGTATGATCAACAGCTCTCACATGCTCGGCGCATTTTATGGGATGGAGCGCCTGATGGGAAAAGACCACTCTCCGGTTCGTAAAGTTTTCGACTATGCCGAGGAGCGCTTTATTCAAAATATCCCGCTTGTCTATATCCTCACTGTTGTCGCGTCCTACGAGAACGAGCAGAACATCTATGGGATATACATCGGTCGCGAACGCCGTTATTTTGAGCAAGCTGTGCACCTAAGCACACAAAAGAACATTTTCTTTACCGATTCCCCATACGAAAAAGTTGTTGTCTATCTGGATGAAAAGGAATTTAAAAGTACATGGATTGGAAATAAAGCGATCTACCGTACACGTATGAGCATAGCTGATGGCGGAGAGCTCATAATCCTGGCACCGGGTATCGATAAGTTCGGCGAAGACGGCATTATTGATGAACTAATTCGCAAATATGGCTATGTCGGACGCGAGAAAATCCTAGCGCTTGCCGAGGGAAACGCCGATTTGAAAAGAAATCTCTCGGCTGCGGCGCATCTAATCCATGGTTCGTCCGACTCGCGGTTTACTATCACCTACTGTACAAAACATTTGTCAAAACAGGAGGTTGAGTCAGCGGGGTACGGATACCTCCCATACGATGAAGCGGCTGCACGCTACGACCCGAACATGCTTATAGAGGGAGTTAACACCATCGAAGACGGTAAGAGGATATATTACATTAGTAACCCTGCTTTGGGACTTTGGGCAGATCGCAGCAAATTTAATATGAAATAAAGATATGGCGTGCCGATTTCGGCGCGCCATATCTTTATTTGTGTTTTTCAGGGAACAATACAGCTGTAATCTTTCGAGAATGTATTTTTTACAGTTTGTATTATGAGTAAAACACACAGCCACCCTACCGGAAAGCTGTGTATTTATTGGCGGAGAGAGCGCACCCAAATCCGAACTCTCCAACACGTTGAGGTCGAGGACAATAGAGCCTTCCTTGTAGTTGAACGTCAGCACTACTTTGTCGTCGTAAACATATACCGCGTTGACAAAGCTCTCAATTAACCGCCCGCGGTCGTCCTGCTCGCTCATATTCAGGTCGCGAAATTTACATATCCAGAATCGTATCTGTTTCTTGCAAATCTGTCTAGCTTATACGAATAATCATAAGGTCGTAATCAAAAAAATAATCGCCTCGCTTGCGTTCACCATCAGAATACCACAAATCGGCTCTTTTGTAAAGCAAAAGCTCATAAAAGCCACTATCGCAAGAAATCATAACCATTACCGCTCAATGACCTATTAAACCCGGCTGCTCGTTCTTCTTCCAAAATTCCAAGCATTCTATCTGTCATAATAAACTCATGTCGTTTTACTAGCTCCTCGACCTCGGCAAAAGTCTTAAATCTTATAATTAAGTTCTTGTTACTGGTAATCTCTATGCGTTCAATATCTTTTAATATTTCCTCGTGTGTAAATTGCCTTTTTGGAGCTTGTGTACCTACGTCATAAATATCATCTTCGCCATCTTTTGACATATAATAGCCAAGCTCTGCACTATACTCAAAGCTATAAGCTCCTGTGTCATATATCTCACATAATCTCCTTTTTAATTCATCTATACTTTCCTCAATTTGTTCTACATCATATTTTTTCTCGCCCATAGGCTTGCTTAATGCATCTATTTTAGCAAGCACCTTATTATCCTTTTCAGAGATCGCTTTAACCTTTTTCCTAGCTAATTCCATCGCTCCGCTTCCTAAGTCTTCAAAGCTCATTATTGCGTCCATCTGCGTCATATATTGTTCATGCTCAGTTTCCAATTGTGACAATTTTTCATTTGTGTCGCTGCCCTCAATAGCCTGTATTAGATCAACTTGTAATTCAACTAAAACTCTTAAAGCAGACATAAGGCTCTCTGCCAATATCTCGGCATATTTTTCACTTTTCAACTCATTATCCAAAAATGTATCAGACACATTCGGATTTTCACATCTAGTTTCGCGGTCTACACCTTGTTTCCCAACACACCTATAATACCGTTCTTTTCTATCGCCATACGGTATTAACGCTGTTGCTCTATACTGCTTACCGCATGTCGCACAAAATATTCTATATCCGTATTTTGAACTACCTTTGTGTGTGCCTACTTGCGTCATATGCTGTATTCTATTTTTCCTTATGTCCTGTACGTTGTCAAATAATTCTTTGCTAATAATCGCGGGCATTTTATCTGCATTTTCAAACTGGTATTCTACTCGCTCTTCAATCGGCCTTATTTTGCGTTTACGCTCCTTAAATATCTCGCCTGTGTCATACTTCATCCGAGCAACAATTCCGCAATACTTTTCATTTGCGAGCATATTCCTAATGGTACACTCTGCAAAAGGCTTGCCACTCCTGTTCCTCACACCATCTTGATTAAGTATATCAGCAATCTTATGTGCACCAACATCGTCTGCATACAGCTTAAACATTCGCCTAACATTTACAGCTTCTTCCTCTACAATAATCAGCCTATTTTCTGGCAATGGCTTATATTCATAGCCGTATATTTTACTATTGCATAATATAGTTTTGTTCTTTGCACCCTGCCACATTCCAGTCGAAGTCCTTCGGCTCTTATCCTTGCTTTCCGCTTTGTCCACTACACTCATCAATCCTAATATCATATCAGCGTTGGGATCAGATGCTCGTGTGTTCGTATCCATAAATTTAACGTCAACGCCATTATTCAACAATGACTGTAAGAGCATAGTTGTTGCATCATGCCTCGCAAATCTGCTTGTATTCTTGACTAATATAATCTCAAATTCAGGCTTTCCTGTTCTGACAAAATATCCACTTTTATCAACACGACTTTTGTCAATTCCTGCATCTCTAATCATATCGTCAAAATCAGGTCGGTTTATCTTTGTTCCTGTCCTTCCTCTATCCTCATAAACTCTATGCAATTCATATTCTTCTGACCCATCAAATAGTCTATCAAAAATTTGCTTCTGATGCTCAAAGGATTTTAATTGCTCCTCGTCCTTTGTGCTTACCCTGCAATAAGCAGCGGCACGCATTTTCTTTTCTGACATAATGTTCAGCCCTCTCCTTTATGGATTCCTTGATAATGATTATACCCAAAAATTGCTCCAAACTCAACTGCAATCCGCACTATGACCGTACAATTCAATCAATATCTGCACGCCCTCCGTGACCGCTCTTTCTGTATCTGTGCCAAGCTGTTCATAAAATGTCGGATGCACCATACATTCATAAGCTAATTTCAACTTGTTCAAAGCCTCTGCGCTTAATCCAAACCTAAACCCCTTAACAATACCTAGGGCTTTCCGATAATCGCCAGCAGCAACCAAGCTGCGTACTGCATTAGTCTTTGTAAGCACCATAATCACCTTTTTTTATATGTGTGACTATGCGTTCGCCCTTTCTTGTGCCACAAAGCTGTAAAATGTATTCGTTTTCAGCCCCAAGACCTTTTGAGCAGCTACGGCAGTTATCTCTTTATTGACCCACTTTGTATATACCTCGTTCCAATTGTCCGGCTTCTGAATACTCGGTCTGCCAGTCGCCCGACCTGTCTTTGCCGATACCCTTTTACCATCCACCACCGGCATCACATCAATCCCTTGCCGTTGCCTTTTAAGTATGCTCTCACGCTCCTTATTAGCAACGTAGCTCAATATCTGCAATACCAAGTCTGCTATAAATCGGCTGTCAAGGCTCTGTGGATTCGCCCTAGTGTCCAAAAGCGGCATATCCAAAACCTTAACATCTGCTTTTAAGGTCATTGTAATATGCCGCCATTGCTCTAATATTTCGTTGTAGTCACGACCCAATCGGTCAATGCTCGTCACAATCAGCAAATCGCCCTCTCGTAAATTGCCAAGCATCAGCTTATACTGCTCACGGTCAAAGTCCTTGCCGCTTTTTTTATCAATATAAATATCTCTCTCGTCAATACCCTCGGACTTAAAGGCTTCAATCTGCCGACCCTCGTTCTGTTCCTTTGTGCTGACTCTTGCATATCCGAAAACTTTGCTTGTCATCTTTATCGACCCCTTCCAAATATTACTGTATTTATATGATAAGGCTTTTCTTTGAAAAAGTCAAGACTAATTTACAAAGATTTGTAAATTATTTTAGTACCTTTTCAAAAACTGTTTCAACACTGTTTTCACTCCGAGTTCCATCTTTTATAAAAGTACACTTTTTCAAATATATTCAAAAAACTTTACCAATCTCAGCATAGCTGTCAAAAATTAAATGCAAACTACAAAATCGACTTATTTTAACTATTAAAATAGCTGCACCCAAATGTCACAATAAAAAAGCTGCTGATTTTTATGCAATCAACAGCTTTTCGATTTATTATAATTATTAAAATCCGCCGTTTACTCAACAACATCTGTATTACGCTTACAACAATCTAAATACAACAATAGCTTACTCAATCACTTGCAAATGCTCAACTTTCTAGTTGCCTCACTGTAAACCATTGTAGCACCAAACAACTCTGCGACATCTTCAGCCGAAATATATGTTATACCATTTATATTAGTCCCTCTGATAATTCCAAGCAGTTCACCAGTTCGTTCAGCAGTATTCTGTGCAATCAACACTGCTACATACTTTTCATTAAGCAATGCTTCCGGAATTTCGGCGTTGTAATATTCAAGCGTGCTCTTCAAATACTTATTATCCAATTCCCATACATGGTCTACTATCATTTCATGTCCGGAAATAGCATACATCTCTGCCGTATTTTTACGCATCCATACTATGCCGTCTTCAATTGTAAACTGGCTAATCTCGACCTTTGTATCATATCTTACAGGTTGTCTTCCTGACGACAAACTAATCCTACTCAATACCAAAATAGCCTGCTCAATCGTATAATTAGACTTTGCATCAAAACGATTGTCACCGACACCGCTCATATAGCCATTAGCGGCGCAAAAATTCACTGCGTCTTTAGCCCAACTGCTAATACTGTCACTGTATCCAGCATCAGCTGCATTAGTCGAAGCTCTAACCGCCGCCCAAAGTTCAGTCTCAGTATACGTCTCATGGGTCTTAACAAAGTTCACGAAGTTAATAGCTCTTACTACCATTGTAGCAGCTTGTTCACGGGTCAATGTGTCATTTGGGTTGAACCAGCGATCAGGGCAATCAGGATAGGATTCAAGTTCAATAATCTTTGTACCGCTGACAATTCCAAGCCGGTATGCGTATTCAATCAATGTGTCTTCAAGCAGAAGTGGCGGAAAGTCGTTTCCGGTCTCCATTGAATAATAAATACCATTCTGGTAAATCTTATTGTCAATAAGTTCAAATCTATAACCAAACTTAACATCATGGAAGCTATGTGTCAAAGGGTTTACACCTATCCACCACTGACCGCTAGCAAGTCTTCCACAAGGCGGATTAGTGTTAGTACTACCAAGAATATAATCTTGGCCCATTCTAGTTAACAAATCAGCAGGCATAGTCTCTGTAGCATACATAACCCAAATCATCATCATCTTTGCGAACTCGCCTCGTGTAATGTCAGCTTTGAAATCTGATGTGCTTGCGATAATTTGCCTATCAAGGAAAATCCTACCTTCACCCGGCGAAATACCTCGCTGTGTCTGTGCATAATTTGCGTGATAAATCATCTGCAGGTCCATATAACTTAAGAACCCGCCATCAAATTCTTCTGCGATAGCATCCTGAGCCCAAACACTTGCTGTGTTCAAATTGTCTGGACCACCGTTCAACTCCGCTGCAAATGCCGGAACCGTCATGCCGATTACCATGACCAATGCAATGACCAATGTTAAAATCTTTTTCATTTTAATGACCTCACTTTCTTATTATACATATATTATAAATGATTGTATGGGTCAGTCATTTTCGACGGGAAAGATGCCTGCACCCTGGAAAACGTGCGGCGCAAAACCGCATATGTCCCGCAAGAGCCTATGCTGCTGCGGGACACAGTGATTAACAAC
>JGI994J12354_10001305_pt1 | contig 25230 bp, 20 predicted proteins | sample IntmicLarv3ML3BL_FD_12354 | JGI IMG/M metagenome (IMG submission 12354)
GATGAGGGATTCGAACCCCCGCGACCCGCAAAGGCCAAACAGTTTTCAAGACTGCCGCGTTATGACCGCTTCGCTAATCCTCCATGGTATATGACGGCTCTAAAGTCCATCATCTTCCACTGGAAAACGGGCGTACATTCAGAGCGTACATAACAAATATTCAATTGCAAGTATAACACGAAAACCGCATAGAATCAAGGTTTTTCGGAGCAAACCAGCGTTTTGTCGAGGGGCATTTCGAGACTGCCGCGTTATGACCGCTTCGCTAATCCTCCTCATAAATCTTATCTAGTATAACCGATTGACCGCATGATGTCAATCAAAATTTCAACACCCCTCGCTTCATCAACAACACAGCGAGGAGTATGGAGAGAATACCGCCGGATAATTTTGCGATGATAACAGGAAACACCATTTCCGCATTCGCGCCGCCGGCAAAGGCAAGTACATCACCGAAAACAAAAGAACCCGATACCGCAAATGCAACATTTAGAAGTTTGCCGCGTGCATCCATGCTGTCCAGCACACTCCACACAGGGATGCTGCTGGCGAGTTGGGTAAGTAAGCCCGTAGAGGACTCGCTGTTCATGCCGACCTTTTTGCCGAACCTGCCCATCACCTTATCCAACCGCCGGTTCAAGAATAAAATCATCGGAAACGCCCCTGTCAGCACAATGGCAATCAGGCCGACAAGCAACAAACCAATTTCCAACGGCACACCGCCAAGGATGGCGTCAGGTTCCACCATGAGATAAAACAGCGGCAGCCGAAGACCCGTCAGATATTGAAATATTGCAATACCCGGGCTCAACGTGGCAATAAAGGTCACACCTTTGCCGAATACGGCAAAAATTTTCAACATCGCCGATTGCTTCCAAAGCAGACCTATACCCACCACAACCGCGAGGAAAATGACAGGCAGTGTATTCAACAACAATTCGCTAAAGGAGATTGGCGTGGAGGTGACCGCCATTGCCAACCCACCCAGTAAGCAACCGACCGGCAAGGTCACAATCCCCAGCAATACGCCCGTCGCAAACAAAGTATGGTTCTCTTTCTTCAGCACAGTGAGCGCATATGGAATTGTGAAGCAAACTGTAATACCCATCATCGATGCCACAATAATACCCGCGTAATTCCCAATAGCGGCATTTCCCTCCGCCATTTGGACGGACATCGCATACCCGCCCATATCCAGTGCAAGGAGCGAACCGGGGAACATCGCCGGGGATGCGCCAATCAAACGATACAGCGGCGTCACCAACGGTGCAAACACACGCAGTAAAACCGGCGATATCGCAATGATTCCCACAATGGCCAGTGCGAGGTCACCCATTGCTTGGAATCCCGCGTCGAAACGCTCGCCATACCCGCGCTTGTTCCCGCGGAGCTTGTCAACGAGTCCCACAAGCATGAATATGGTGATAATCGTCATCACAACGCTACTGACGCTGATATTTTGTATGAAATCCATCACAGAATCCGTCACAATGGTCATGTTGCCGACGCTTTCAACCAATTCGCTGAACATTATATTCCCTCCCCGTTTACCATATGGCTTACACAACACTGCCCGTTATACGCCTGTATATTGCTCTTTATTGTACGTCATATTCACAAAATCAAGTCTCTCCACAAACGGCTGGTCATCTTCATATATCCATTTTTGGATATGCGACGGTGTTACTTCAAATACCCGCTCGTTTTCTAACCCTGTATAACGATTGTACGCTGAAGGAAACTGCTTCTTGTAGACCTCGCAAAACGCAGGATTATCTTCCGGCCGCCCGCATTCCATGCAAACCCCCTCGATTTGGGTATTGCCCAAACATAACGCAACATACTGGTTCCCAAGCAACTGCTCATATTTACGAAACATTATGTCCGTTTGAAAGTAGAACTTGCCGTTCATGATGACTATACTCATGGTTCTGGAAGTCACCTTGTTTCCCAGCGAAGTGGATAACACCATCTTTTGGCTTTCGCCAAGGGAGCATAGCAACATATCCCTTTGCATCGCAAAATGCATCACTCTGTTTTACCTCCCATGGATATTCCGTAAATCACCCTTGTGAAACAGGCCAATGACGCAGCAAAATCTTGTGTCATCGGCCTGTTTCTGTTAATTTCGTTACAGCTTCACAACCACATTGACCAGGCCGAATGCCGGAACCGGTACTGTGACTTCCTTTCCAGAAACGGCCGCGTCCATAACCTTTGCTTCCATATAGTCCGCCAGAAAAGCTGCCTTCACGTCGGCTGTAAATGTCAGCTTTGCCGCTTTCACTTCGTCCGAAGTGTTATACAGCCGAAGCACAAGGCCTGAACCGTCCCGTGTCGGCGCAGCGGAATCCATCAGCAGCGCTTCGCCGCAAAGCGACAACAAGCTGGCCGAAGCGGGCAAATCGCCCTTGTGCGCATTTGTCGATGTATACACAAGCGCATTGTTGTATCCGTCCGCCATAGAGAGCAATGTCTCTGCGCACGCGCAGGGCGATACACCCACGGCAAACTCAATGGTGTGGCGGTAATTCTCCGGGTACGGATCCGGGTCGTAGGAGCTCCGGATGAGCGCGAGCCCCAGCGTGTCGTCATACCCGCGGTAGCCGTACTTCGTCTTCGCGGCAAGCATGACCGCCGGAGAGGCCGCTATAACAGCCGCGCCAAAACGCAAACCCGGCACCTCGTCATCAATACCGTCGCGCGCCACCACGCCGCAGGGGATGTCGTAGAGATACTTCTCCGCCTTGCCCGCCAAGGGCAACTCAAACCGCAGCGCGGGTACTGTTTTTCCGCTTTCGCCGAATTCGCGCCAATCGCAGACCACGCTGTACGCAAGCATACGGCTCTTGTCGTCCAGCGATACCGTCACCGTCGCCCACGAATTCTCGAATTTCACATCATACCGCAGCCACTTTTGCAAGCCGCTCGTATGCAGGCGCACATTTTCTGTCTCATGTCCGAGAAGCGCTTTCCGCGCGAAGCGGCCCGTCGTCCAGGAAGACATATTTTGGCAATTTTCAAGCGCATACATCAACCCGCCTGCGCCGCGCAGAAGCTCCTTGCCTGTCAGCTTGTCCGTCAGGGATACCAACGCAAAGTTTTCTGTTGCAAATTCTGCGCGGATATATTCATTCTCCAGCACATATTGTGGCTGCACATTCACGCGCGGGTCACTCGGACGGTGAATCGACGGTGCCGCGGTCGTATCCTCTGTCACGAGCACTGTCGTATAACCCATCGCGGGCACCTCTGCCTCGACAACGAGGTCAAAGTAGGAGTGACCCCAATACCAGATGTCGCGGCCATGTTCCATATTTATATCAGACACTTCAAAGCGGAGCGCGTTCCCTGTTGAATCCGTTACAACGAGGCGATTCCGGTCGTACGGCCAGTCCAGAATCGTGAGCAACACAAGCTCCTTTTTATCCGCCGCCGTCGCGTTGAATACTGTATACGCGCGGGATTTGCCGCGGCCGCGTTCCACGCGGGGCATACCGTAGTCTTTCGCGCCCAGGCCGGCACCTGCGCCTTCCGAACGGTCACGGCAGGTTGCATCCTCTTCCGGAAGGAACACGCTCGTGTCGATGCGGTTGCTAATCTGCCGCATCGCGGTGGATGCCGTACCGTTGATAATCGCGGACGCTTCCTGGAACAAGCCCATTGCGTATTCCCGCGTCTCAATCACGCCGGAACCGGGCAAAATATCATGGAAATGGTTGAAAAGCGTATTGCGCCACGCCTCGTCAAGCTGTGCGGACGGCACATTCTCCTCACCGAACCCGTTCGCCATGGCGCGCAGCGCCGCAGCTTCAACCAGTGTGCGCTCCGACGTACGGTTCGCAAACTTGATGCGGGATTGGCTTGTGTAGCAGCCGGTGAAAACAAAATTCAACTCATTTGACAACGTAGGATAGTTGTCGCGCGCACCCTCCACATCACGGAAGAACTCACGGAAGGTGCCGAATTGCAACACGGGGTACACCGGCCACGATTGCATGTCGATAAAGGTGTTAATATCACGCCTTGTCGGGCCACCGCCGTGGTCACCCACACCATAGACCTCAAGGCCGACCTTCGGCGAGCCGCATTCCGCACACTGGCCCGGCAGGCGCACGGCCAGCATCTTGTTTGCGTCAGCATTGTACCAATCCGGCTCACGGAAGACGAGCAGCTTGTCGCCTGATTTCGATTCCCAGTTGTACAGCACCTCGCTGCCGCCGTTTCCGCGGCAATGGTAGTAGTACTTGATGCCGCCCTGCGCCAGCACGAGCGGTATGTTCGCGTTATGCCCAAATGTGTCCGGCTCAAAGCAGAAGTCAAACGAATCCATCGGCAAATCAAACAAGCCGGATAAATATGTTTTTGTCTGGATAAGGTGCTGGATGCAGCTCTCTGCGGATGTCATGTTTTTATCCGCCTCCACCCAGTCGGACGCGGTGATTTCCCAGCGCCCTTCCTTCACGCGGCGGCGGATTTCATCCAACATCGCAGGTTCATGCCGTTCCACAATACGGTATACGGATGCCTGCGACTGCGCAAAGGTGAAGTCCGGGTATTCTTCCATCAGCTTCAGCATGGTGCGGAACGTCTCCACCGTGACGGATGCCGTCTCGTGGTAGCCCCACATCCAGTTCATATCAATATGCGCGTGTGCGATGAGATAGACCTTGTATGCCTTCGCCGCCAAAGCAAGCTTCGGCATTTTGGCTTCCGCCGTGAGCACGGCGGATTTTGTCACAGCGCCCTCTTCCGCATATGCCGTCAGTATGACGGCCGCCGCCGCGTCCCATTCCGCTTTGTCCAGGTTTGTATCAACCGCTAACATTTCCCGTGCGAAAGACAGCTCCGCATGGATACGCTCCCACCAATCACCCTTCGCGACGCGTGCGAGCGCCTCCCAGCGCGCCATTGCGCTTGTTTCCTTTGCCATGATATGTCCCCCTTTGTATGGTGCATATATACTATTCAGTATACGGCGTATCGTGCAGAAAAGCAATAGTCTTCCCTCTCTCTTGAAATGCAAAAGGAATGGCACGCAAAAAAGGCCGCGCGTATGCGCGGCCTTTCGGGTGTCTTGGTTTATTCCTGCGTGTACGCCAACAGTGCAACGTGTCTGGACCGCTTAATCGCAACGGTCAGCGCGCGCTGGTGCTTTGCGCAGTTGCCGGTGATACGGCGGGGCAAAATCTTCCCACGCTCGGACACGAACTTCTTGAGCTTCAAGAAATCCTTGTAATCGATGTCGTTGATTTTATCCGTACAGAAAATGCAGACCCGCTTTTTCCGGCGGCCGCGTTTCTTGTTAATCATATCGGTGAACCTCCTTCGGAATGCCGACATTTTTGTCGGCCGTATTATCAAGCAATTGGTTGGCAAAACTTAGAAAGGCAAATCCTCATCCTCAATGCTCTGGTCAATGGCAAAGAAACCGTCGGACTGCGCAGGCTTTTTGGCGGGTGCGGATGCCTTTGGTGCGCTGTCCATGTAAACATCCATGGGCGGCTGCGCAGTGTAATCGTTCCCACCGCCGCCGGCACCTTTGCTGTCCGCGAAATACGCATCCTCCACGACAACCTCCGTGGACCACTGCTTCACGCCTTCTTTTTCCCACGAACTGACCTGCAAGCGGCCGCTGACGGCAACGCGTTGACCCTTGCGGAAATACTTCTCCACAAATTCACCCGTTTTGCCGAACACAACGCAGTTGATGAAATCCGCTTCCGGCTCGTTGTTGCGCTTAAAGCGCCGATCCACCGCGAGGGAGAAACGCGCCACAGCGACAGGTTCTGCCGCCTGTGAGTACCGCACCTCCGGGTCACGGGTCAATCTTCCCATTAAAATAACCTTGTTCATACAAGCACCTCCGGACTACGCGTCCTTGCGTGTAATCAGATAACGAACTACGTTCTCTCTGATACGCAAACGGCGTTCCAGCTCAATCGGCGCCGTCGGCGGCGCGTTGAACGTGATGAAGTAATAGTAGCCTTCCGTGGTTTTGTTGATTTCGTAAGCCAGCTTGCGCTTGCCCCAGCTATCAACCTTTTCCGTTTCGCCTTCGAACCGCGTGATATACGCCTGAATCGTGTCGAATTCCGCGCGAAGCGCATCCTCCTCCAGGTTCGGATTCAAAATAACTGCAACCTCGTATTTGTTCATGATACCTACACCTCCTTCTGGTCTGTGGCCCTTGTAAAGGGCAAGGATTGCCGGGCTGAAAATTGAAAGCCCGATACAATTGATTATCATAACACAAAGGATGTAAATATGCAACATCTTTCACAACTTTTTTTTACTGCGATTGAAAAACGCGCACAAATATGCTATCTTATATAATGGAATAATATGTGTATGGGGAGAGCGGACGGCATGGGTTATAACATTCAGGATTTCAATTTTTTCGCGCCGGAAACGCGGGCGTGGTTTGCAAGCGCGCTCGGCACACCCACTGCCGTGCAAACGGAAGCATGGCCCGCCATCGCCGCGGACAGGCATACCCTCGTTTCCGCGCCGACCGGTACCGGTAAGACGCTCTCCGCGTTTCTGGTATACATCGACCGTCTCGTCACGCAATCCCGCGCCGGAACGCTGCCGGACGAATTGCAAGTCATCTATATTTCGCCGCTGAAATCATTGGCATCCGACATCCGCGAGAACCTCCGCAAGCCCTTAAACGGCATTTATTCGAAGCTGCACGAGTTGCATCCCGAAGATGACACACCGCCGTTTTCTCTCTCCGTCGCCATCCGCACGGGGGATACGCCGCAGTCCGAACGCCGTAAAATGGCAAAAAAGCCGCCGCACATCCTCATCACCACGCCGGAATCGTTGTATTTACTGCTGACGAGTAAGTCCGGGCAGAATGTCCTGCGCACGGCAAGAGCGATTATCATCGACGAACTGCACGCCTTGATTGGCACCAAACGCGGCGCACACATGATGCTTTCCCTCGCGCGGTTGGATACGCTGTGTGAGCGGCCTCTCGTGCGCATCGGCCTTTCCGCGACAATACAGCCTTTGGAACGCGCGGCGGCATACCTCTCCCCGGACGAGGTTGTTATCGCCGCGCCGAAGATGGCGAAGCGTGCGGAAATCCAAGTCGTAACGCCCATGACCTCTGCGGAAGCGGCCGTACACGGCACCATATGGCAGGACTTGGCCTCAGCGGTATATGACCGCTGCATGGTGCCCGGCGTGCGCAGCGTCCTCGCCTTCACGGGTGGGCGGCAGTTCGCGGAGAAGCTTGCGCATTACGTGAACCAAATCGCTGGGGAAGGCTTTGCCCATGCACATCACGGCAGTGTATCCAAAGACAGGCGCATGGAGACGGAAAAAGCCCTTCGCGAAGGAGAAATCCGCCTGCTTTGCGCAACAAGCTCCATGGAGCTCGGCATCGACGTCGGCGAGGTGGATGAAGTGTTGCAAATCGGCTGCCCACACAGCATTGCCAGTGCGCTGCAACGTCTCGGCCGCGCCGGACACAGCCCCGGGCGCGTCAGTATCATGCGCATGTATCCCCGCACGAATTATGAATCGCTCTTCTGCGGCTTGACGACAAAGGCCGTGCGTATGGCCGCGATTGAAGAAGCCAAGCCGCCGCGGCTCTGCCTCGACATCCTCGCGCAGCATCTTGTGTCCATGGCGGGCGAAGGGTATACCGTGGACGAGGCGCTGGCCATCTTCCCGCGCGCGTACCCTTTCCGCGACATTACGCGCAAGGACGTGACAGACTGCTTGGAAATGCTCGCGGGCGATTATGAGCACGACCGCGACATCCCTGTACGGCCGCGATTGCTGTATGACCGCGTGAATGAGCGTGTGGACGGCGACAGCTACAGCCGCTTGCTTGCGATTTCCGCAGGCGGCACAATTCCCGACCGCGGATTGTTCGCCGTGGTGACGGAAAACAATGTCAAGCTCGGGGAGTTGGACGAGGAATATGTTTTCGAACAGCGCGTCGGGCACCGCTTTGTCCTCGGCGCGTTCGCATGGCGCATGGTGAGCATCCAAAAAGACCGCGTCGTTGTCGCGCCCACAAACCGCGAGGGCGCGGATCCGCCGTGGTTCCACAACGACCCCATCGGCCGCCCGTTGCAAACGGGGCGGCTCTTCGGCGCGCTTTTCCGTGAACTGAACGAGGCAGCGCCCATGGATGGGCTGCTATCCGCCTTGATGGATTACGGGATGGACGAAGTGACGGCAGGAGATGCGGCGGATTTGCTCGCGCGGCAAATCAATGTCGCGGGCACGCTGGCGGACGACCGCACCATCCTTGTCGAGCATTTTTCCGACGACGCGGGCGAGAACCTAACCATGATACACAGCATCTTCGGCCAGTCCGTGAACGCGCCGCTGGCATTGTTCTTCCAGCACGAGGCGGAGCGCGTGACCGGTGCTGGCTTGAGTATTTTCAACGACGACAATGGCATCCTCTTTGTCCCGAACAGCGGGCAGGCCATACCGCACGGCTTTTTGCAAACGCTGAACACGGACGACGCCCGTCCGGTATTGGAAGCGCTGCTGCCGTCTACAGCCTTATTTTCCATGACCTTCCGCTACAACGCCGCACATGCGCTCATGATGGGCGTGCGGAAAGCCGGGCGCGTGCCGCTGTGGGTGCAGCGGATGCGCAGTGCGGAGATGCTCGCCTCGTTGATAGAACACCGCGAGCACCCGCTTGTCCGCGAAACAACACGCGAATGCTTGGAAGAGTATTGGGACATTGCCGGGATGGAAGAAGTCCTGCATGGCATTGCCTCCGGCCAGATACAGGTGCGGGAGATTTATACCGAAAAGCCCTCGCCTATGTCCTTGCAAATCCGGCGGCAAGCAGAGGCGGACTTGCTGTATCAGTATTATCCCGTATCCGCGCGCGTTGTGAAAAACGCGCAGGACGCTGTCGATATGGCGCATTTGATAGAGCCGGCACCGGAACTGTTGCGGCCGTATGAACGCACGCGCTTGCCGGAGGACGAGGCACATTTGCATTCGCTCCTCATGATGGAGGGCGATGTGACCGCCGGTGAGGTCGATGTACCCGGCGCGTGGTTTGCGACGCTGGCACGGCAAGGCCGCGCGAAGTATGTCGAGCCCGGCCTCTGGATTGCCGCCGAAAATGAAGCGGAGTACACGTCCGCCTTGCAAACGAATGATACCGAGGCGCAAAAGCGCCTTGCGCGGCGGCTTCTGCGGTATCGCGGGGCGCAAACGGCGGAAAGCTTGGCGGAGCGGTATTTCCTCAGCATGGATGCGGCAGAAGCAATTCTAACTGCGCTTTGTGATGAAAAGGCGGCGATAGCAGCAAATGGTGCTTTCTACCATGCAGAGCTGTACGACCGCGCCCGGCGGGATACGATTTACGCCCGGCGTAAGGAGCAGACGACACTTCCCGCGGAACGGTATGCGGCGCTGCTGGCCTTCCGGCTGCGTATACCCGCGCCGCCTGCGGAGCAGCTCGCCGCCGCAGTGCGCTCTCTTACAGGCAAAGCACTTATTCCTTCCCAGTTGGAAGAAATCCTGCTGCCCGCGCGGGTGCAGGGCTACCGCCCGGCCATGCTGGACACGCTTCTGGCGCAGGGCGAGGTCGTCTGGCGACTCGTGCCGGATGACGACGGCCACGTACGCCTGACCTTTGCGCCATATGCACAACTAGATTGGGATGCGGAACCCGCTGCTCCACCTGATGACATGGAAGGGCAAGTCGTATTCGACGCGCTGGTAAAGCGCGGCGCAAGCTTCTCGCAGGGCTTGTACAGCCTGCTGCCCAACGCGCGGCCGGCCGATGTGCTGCTTACTCTCGCGGCAAAAGGCTTCGTCCGTGCGGACAGCTTTGCACCGGTGCGGCAGTGGATTGACCGGGAAAAGCTGGCGAAATCGCCCGTGAAGGCACAGGCACGGATACGTGCGGCAAATATGTCCGCCGGGCGTTGGGAGCTTTGCCGCCCGTTGCTGCCGCCGGATTGGGATGCATTACTGGACGACGCATTCGACAAGACCGTCATCCTCTGCCGGGAAACCGCAAAAGAATGCGGCCTTCCATGGGCATCAGCGCTGGAAAGGCTGGGTATTTGGGAAATGACAGGCAAGGCGCGGCGCGGTTACTTTGTGGAGGGGATGTCCGGCGCGCAGTTCATCCGCGAGGCGGAATTTGCCGGGACTACGCTGGCGCTTTCGCACCCGCGGGATGAGGTGGTATGGCTCTCTGCTGTGGATACACTCCAACCATGGGGTAAAACATTGCCGCATATGGATGGCCGCGCGTTTTCCTGCCTCGCGGGGACGGCGGTTGCACTCTTTGCCGGGCGTGTGGTTTGCGTATTGGAAAAACAGGGTGCAAGCCTCCGCGTGTTTGAGGCGGCACATCTGGCGGAAGCGCTTGCTGCCTTCACGCGGGAATACGCGCAACGGCGGTTGTTTGCCTGGGTGAAACGCATCACATTGAAAAGCCCGCCGCCCGAAGCCATACCCGCACTGGAAGCGGCGGGATTTGAGCGCGCGATGGACACCTACACGGTACGACAGGGGTATATATAAAAATGTGCTTTCCTTTTCCGGTCATCCTGTGTATAATAAGGAATTATGTATCATCGAGAAATATGTGATTGGGAGTCAATAAAAATGTTTTTGATTGTATTGTCGAATTTGACCTCTCTGTGCCTGCTGATGCTGATCGGCTATATCCTGCGGAAGGCGCGTATCATCACGGACGAGGTAAACACGGGACTTTCCGCGATATTGCTCAAGGTCGCCCTCCCCTGCACGATTTTAATGTCGATGCAGAGGGATTTCTCCATGGAAATGCTGACGGACGGGTTGATTGTGCTGGGCGTGGCGATTGCGATGCACTTCATTGCACCCGCCATCGGCGTTTTGCTGACCAAAATATGCCGCGTCCCTATGGACACGCGCGGCATCTGGCTCTTTGCGTTGTCCTTCGCAAATGTGGCATACATGGGCTACCCCGTCATCAATGCAATCTATGGGGAGGACGCGCTGTTTTATGTCGCGATGAACAATGTGTCCTTTAACCTGCTCTTCCCCACTCTCGGGTACGCACTCATCGCGTATGGCCGCCCGAAGGCGGATACCTCCGGGGATAAAGCGAAAATTACGGACATCGCTTTGCGCCTCGCGAAAAACGAAGCCCTCGTCGCAACCGTGATTGGCCTTATCTTGTTTGTGACCTCCATCCGCCTGCCGGTACCTGTCGGGAACGCACTGTCCATGGCAGGAAGCTTGACGACGCCGGTTTCCATGATAATTATCGGCGGCCTGCTTGCGAAGAACAGCTTCAAACTCGTCTTCAGCGACGTGCGGATATACGCGCTTGCATTTGTACGGTTGCTGGTTCTGCCGCTTACGGCATTGCTTGTGTTGCGGCCGTTTGTGATGAATCCCATGATGCTCGGCGTAATGGTTTATCTCGTGGCGATGCCGGCGGGTGCGGTGCTGGGCATTGTCTCCGTACAAAAGGGAGCGGATTCCTTCACCGCCTCTAAGGTCGTGTTTATGACGACGCTGCTGTCGCTTTTTACGATACCACTACTCTCTCTATTGTTATAAGGAGGAAACACCATGATTCCAACCGAACCGTATCGCCCCCGCGTGGCGGAACTCCTGCGTGCGGCGATGCTCATATGGCGCAGAAATTGGAAATATTCCTTTTTCATTGCAGGATTGTTCGTTTTGCCGCAGCTTGTTATCACTATGTTTATACCGGAGCGCTACTTTCTCGCCATGCTATCCATGCAGGAGGCGATGTTCACCATGCTGGAAACAGGCGATATGATGCTTCTTGTAAACCCGCCGTACATGGGGGATGCGATGGTGTATTCACTCATCACACTCGGTATCCCTATTCTCTTTTTGCCCCTTTCAGAAGGCGCGTACACGTATATCGCCTTACAAGGTGTACAAAACAAGCCCGTGACAATAACCGGCATTTTGGAGGTATCGCTCCTGCGGTTCGGAAAATATTTTTTCACATCCATGGTGTTTGTTTTGCTGATGATACCGGCCTCATTTTTACTGTTTGTCCCGGCCGTCATCCTCGCTGTGTATTGCGCGTTTTACTCGAACGCGGTCTCTTTAACGGGCCGTTCGGGCTTCGGTGCGTTGCGCATCAGCCATGAAGCAGTGCGCGGGCGTTGGTTTTCGGCACTGGGCTTCTTGATTCTCCTTGCGGTGTTGGGATATTTTTTACAAACCACCATTTCCATCATACTGTCCATCACGGGGCTTGGTATGATTCCGGTTCTCGGTATACCCGCGGCGGCTGCCAGTTACGTATTTTTCGGTGTACTCTCCATCACGCAAGCACTGTGGTTTCTTGACCGGCTGAACCGCCTCACGGCAAGCACAGCCGCGCCGGAATCCGCAGACGAACCGGATACAACAGAAAACACAGACGCCAATGCCGATACAGACGATACGGCCAGATGAATACAACCCTGAAAAAGAAGCCAAGCTTCTACACATCTTTGCTTTTACTCGCGCTACCCATCATCGCACAGGAATTCATCAACGCGGGCGTGAACCTCGCGGACTTTATGATGATTGGAAGTCTTGGCCTTGACCCGATGAACGGCGTCGGCTTGGCCGGGCAGCTTACGATGATTTTCACGCTTGTTCTGTTCGGCGTGAACAGCGGCTCTTCCATTTTTATGGGGCAATTCTGGGGCAAAGGTGACAAAGCCAGTATCCACAAAGTTATGGGTATCGCGTTTGTGACGAATTTATCCGCGGCTTTCCTTTTCGCGCTGGCGGCCATTTTCCTTCCCGAAACGATACTGCGTGTGTATTCGAATGAGCCGGAGGTCATCCGCCTCGGCGCGTTGTACTTGCGCATCATCGGGGTGAGCTACCTCTTCTCCGGAATCAGCACAACGATTAACGCATCCCTCCGCAGCATCGGGCAGACAAAGATTCCCATGTTCACCACGCTGGTTGCTTTATGCTCGAATGTGATATTAAACTATCTGTCGATATTCATTTTCCATTGGGGTGTCGTCGGCGTGGGCATTTCGACTGTCACAGCACGTGTGCTGGAGATTGCCGCACAGCTTATCATCGTGCGGCGGCTCCATCTGCCGATTGCCACACGGTTTAAGCGATATTTCACGGCTGATGCCGCGTTTATTAAAAATTTCTTCGCGTTGGCCATTCCCGTGATTCTTAACGAATCCATGTGGGGGCTCGGTACTTCTTTATATAACATCGCGTACAAAGCCTGCGGCAACGAAGCACAGGGCGCCATCCAAATCGGCGGCAATTTGCAAAGCGTATTCAATGTTCTCGGTTTCGGCGTGGGGAGCGCGTGCGGCATCCTGCTGGCAAACCTCCTTGGCGCAGGGGAGCGCGACAAGGCCATCAAGGGCGGCTGGCGCGGGCTCATACTGTCCTGCGGTATCAGCGCAGTCATGGCTTGTATATTGCTGGCGGTTTCGCCTCTTCTAATTGGTTTTTATGACGTGCCACAAGCCGTAAAGGACTCTGCACGGTTGACCGTTTTCGTCGTGGCGGGCGGCCTGATTTTTAAGACATACAATTTCACCGCCATTGTCGGCGTACTCCGCAGCGGCGGGGACACACGCTTCTGCCTCTTCGCGGATGTATTCGGTGTGTGGGCGTTCGGTGTGCCGGCGGCGTTTCTGGGCGCAATGGTATTCAAACTCCCGATACATATCGTATTGCTGCTTGTGTATAGCGAGGAGCTATTCAAATGCGTCGCCGTAACATGGCGCATACGAAAAGGGAAATGGGCAGCGACGCTGGTATAGGGGGCCTTCGCATGAATGGTAAATTGACAATATACGACTGGTTCGGCTATGATATTCCCATTACGGAACGGTATCGCTTGATTAAACAGGCTGGATTCGACGGTGTTCTGCTGTGGTGGAGCAATACACTTGACCGCGGTGATTACCGGCGCGGTCCGCAAATAGCACGTGATGCCGGTTTGTTTGTTGAAAACATACATACACCGTTTCAGGTACAGGACAACATCTGGCTTGATAATCTCCAAGGCGAGGCCGCTGTGGAATGTTATTTGCAATGCATTTCCGATTGCGCGGAATTCAATATACCAACCATGGTTTTGCACCTACCGGACGACGACAAACCGTATAACGGTTTGGGTTTGGATAGAATGAAACGGCTGGCCGACACAGCGGAAAAACGCAATGTCAATGTCGCACTGGAAAACTTGAATAACTGCGGCAATTTGTCGTTTATGCTCCAACAAGTGGATAGTGACCGCATCGGCTTTTGCTATGATTGCTGCCACCACTACAATTATTGCCCGGAAAAAGACTTGCTTGCTGCGTATGGCTCTCGCATGATGGCATTGCATTTACATGATACAGAAAGCGGGAACATCCATCAAATCCCCCTTGACGGCACGCTTGACTGGCCGGGCATCATGAAACAAATCACCGCAACCGGCTATATCGGTGCAACCGCCATCGAGGCGATGAATTGGAATTACCCGCACCTGACAGCACACGAATACTTACATAGGGCATACGACAGCGCCGTCCGGCTGGAAGAACTGCGGCGTAAATAGAATCTATTGGAGGTACTTATGAAACAAGAAACAAACGGTATAGACAGGAAGCAAACATCCCTCATTGTACTCACTGCGCTGATGGTGACATCCTATCTCACCGCCAACATCATGGCGGTCAAGTTGATTTCCGTGTTTTCCCTGACGCTCTTTGACGCAGGCACCATCACATTCCCGCTGGCGTATATGATTGGTGACGTCGTGACGGAGGTGTATGGGTTAAAAACCGCGAAGCGCCTAATATGGCTCACCTTCGCGTGCAATCTCCTTCTCGTCTCCGCAACATCCATCGGCATCATTCTGCCCTACCCCGATTATATGGCCGATACGCAGGCGGCGTATTCCACCATCTTTCTGGTCGTGCCGCGTATCCTCGGCGCGTCGCTGGCGGCGTTTCTGGCAGGGGAATTCGCGAACGCGCACATCATGGTGCGTATGAAGGAATGGACGAAGGGGAAGCACCTCTGGCTCCGCACCATCGGCAGCTCCGCTGTGGGGTACTTGCTGGATACGACGATATTCGTTTTGCTCGCATTTTCCTTCACGGACGTGCCCGCCGGGGATTTGGTTATCATGATTCTGGCGCAATACCTCATGAAACTCTGTATTGAGAGCCTTTGCGGCACGCCGCTGGCGTATGCCGCCGTCAACTGGATTCGACGGGGCGAAAAAGAATGAACGCGCTGGAACGGTATGCGCGGATAGATACGAAGTTCCCGCGCGAATTCTGCCTCTTGCAAGGCACCGGCTGCCGCTGGAAGCACTGTACCTTCTGTGATTATCACACAGACATAAGCGGCGACCCGTTTGCCGTCAACGAAGCTGTACTGGCACAAGTCACGGGCACATACGGTGTGCTGGACATCATCAATTCCGGGTCGTGTACGGAGCTGGACGAGCAGACGCTCGCACGTATTGCCGAGGTTGTCCGCGAAAAAAGCATTCACACACTTTGGTTCGAGGCGCATTATCGGTATCGCAATGATTTGCCCGCGTTTGCTTCACAGTTTCCGAACACGACAGTCAAATTCCGTACGGGAATTGAAACTTTTGACGGCGCACAGCGCGAGACATGGCAAAAGGGTGTGCCCGCTTCCGTGACCGTGGCGGATGTGGCAAAGTATTTCGACGGGGTGTGTTTGCTGTTTGCGGTGGAGGGGCAAAACCGTGAAGCGGTATCGCGCGACATTACACTGGCGTTGGCGCATTTCGAATACGCTTCTGTCAACGCTTTCGTCGCCAACAGCACGCCCTTGCAACGGGACGAAAACATGGTGGATTGGTTCTGCCGCGAATGGCAGCCCGTGTTGGCAAACGAGCCGAAAGTGGAAATTCTACTGCATAATACCGATTTGGGTGTAGGATGAGAGGAGGATGTGTTATGGTAATTTATTTTTCACGAAGCGGCCGGACAAAACTTCTTGCGGAAGCGGTGGCTAATGCAAAAGGTGAGACGTTGTTCGCGTTGGAGCCAATGAAGAAGGAAAGCATGTTCAAAGGCGCGGCAAAAAGTTTTTTCCGCCGTGCAACGGCATTGCGGGAAATGCCGGACATAAGTGACACTATCTATCTTTGCGCGCCAGTCTGGGCGGGAACGGTTCCGCCGGTGGTGCGCGGGTTCATTCAAAACGCAAGTTGGTCAGGAAAGACGGTGACTCTGCTGTTGACATGCGGAGGCCCTGCGGCGGAGTACGAGCGTTCACTCGCAGTACAAATGGAGAAACTTGATGTCAAGGTGGCAAGCTGCCGCGCGTTCCGCGGCGGGGTGTTCACATTGGAGGATATTGAAAAGCTGTAAAAACAATACCGCGGGGCGCAGCCCCACACCCCGAGAGGGAATGTATCCTCTTGACCTGTTATGAAACCGCACAAAACTTGTGCGGTTTCTTTTATGGACAAAGACATTACGAAAGACGGCATGTTTGGCGGTGCTTGGTCTTTCCGCACATATCCCGCACCTCGTCCGCATATCTTTTCTGTAGCAAACAAACAAGGACGGCGGACAATGGTAAAAAAACGGAAAAGTATCCTCGCAGGCGCGCTGACGCTAACGGCGGCGGGGCTCATTACGCGGCTGCTCGGCTTCGCATACCGAATTCACATGTCGAACATCATCGGCGCGGAGGGTATGGGATTGTACCAGCTCATCATGCCGGTATATTCGCTTTCTTGGAGCATCGCGTGCTCAGGCTTCACAACCACCATATCGAAGCTCGTCGCGCAGGAAAACGCCGCGCGTGCTTACGGCGATATGGGGCGTGCGCTGAAGCAAGCGCTTGTTGTGACAGGGCTTATCGCGCTGGCGGTGACGGCTGTCTTATTCTTTGGCGCGGACATGATTGGTGCCTATATCATCCGCGATACGCGGACAATTTTACCCATCCGTATTCTTGCCATCGCGATACCGTTTATGACGGCGGGCTCCTGTATCCGTGGGTACTTCCTCGGCCTGCGGGAAACGACTGAGCCCGCCTTCGGGCAGGTGCTGGAGCAATGCGTACGCATGGCGGTCATTTTTGCCGCGGCGCCGCTGTTTGTGCCACGCGGACTGGAATACGCCTGCGCCGCCGCGGTCATCGGCATCGTGGCAGGGGAATTTGTCGCGTTTTTATTTTCGTTCGGCTCATATCTGCATTACAAGCGGACACGGGGCCTGATTGCACCACCTACCAAAACGCCTCGCGCCATGCTCATGCTTATGCTTGCCATGGCGCTGCCGCTCACCGCGAACCGTATCACCGGCTCCTTCCTCTCTGCGTGGGAGAACACGCTCATCCCGCAGAAGCTCCGTGAGTTCGGCCTGACACAAGCGGAGGCGATGAGTGCTTACGGCCGGATTACGGGCATGGCGCTGCCTTTGATTTTCTTCCCCTCGGCGTTACTGACGGCGCTGGCGGTCACGCTCGTTCCTGCGATTTCGGAAGCGACCGCCACTGGCGACCATGCGCGCATCCGTGCCACGACGGTTAAGGCCATCCGCTTCACAAGCATTATCGGCTTTGGTGCGGCAGCATTGTTCCTTGTGCTGCCGGATGAATTGGGTCGGGTTATTTATCGACAGGAACTGGGCAGCCTGCTTCTCCGCCTTGGTTTGCTCTGTCCGTTCTGGTATGTGAACATCACCTTGGGCGGCATCCTGAACGGCCTTGGACGGCAAAGCTTTCTCTTCCGCAACAGCCTATTTTCTTCATTCGTGAATATCGCGTTTGTCTATCTGCTTGTCCCCCAGCATGGCATCGACGCGTTTCTGCTCGGCTGGTTTTTAAGTTTACTGTTTGTCACCATTGTGAGCCTGTATAAAATTAAAAAAACGACCGGCGTTGTCTTCGGCGCGGTGAACAGCCTATGGAAACCGCTTTTATCCGCGGCCGCGGCGGGACTCGCTTCGGAATTGTTCCACAACCACATCATCGCGCGGTTCTTTTCCGGCTATTTCGCACTGGCTGCATCGGGCAGCATACTGTTGGGGTTATACGCGCTGTGTGTATTGGTGACGGGCTGCGTCAGCCGTGCGGAAATCCTCACAATGATAAAACTGCGGCGGAAGCAGGCGGCATAAAAAAGGGCATTGTCAATCGACAATGCCCTGCTTTCGTTAATCGTGCAGTTTTTCCATCCACGTATCAAAGAGGTCAAATGCCTCATGCCAATCCGGGTTCATTTGCCAAACGACATCCTGACCGTCGCCTGTATGCCGGGGCACGATATGATAATGGATGTGGAACACTTCCTGCTGCGCCGCCGCGCCGGAGCTGTTGATGATTTGCACATCGGTAAGCCCCAACTTTTCGTTGTACAGCATCACAACCCGCTTGACCGCGCGCATCAGGTGCACCGCCTCATCTTCCGGGATGTCAAACATGTTCGCATAATGCTTCTTGGGGATGACCAAGGTGTGATACCGGTTTACCGGGTGGATACAGAGGAACGCATATGTATTCTCGTCCTCATACACCTTCCACGACGGAGACTTGTCCGCGACGATTCGACAAAAAATGCAATCATCCATGCGTTCTCAACTCCTACTCCCTACATGTTTAATGCCCATAAAATGGTAACAATCGAATACAAAACCGCGATTCCAGGTATAATATAATACTGATACGCAGGTGTATTTTCTCTTTGAACCAGCAGCAATCCTCTCACAATGTTCACGACCGCAAACACAACCGGCATCCCGAACACCACCAACGGTTTTGGCAATGCATTCCCAACAGAACCGCCGATTGAAATCTGAACAGGCACAAGGTCGGGCAATTGATTGTTGAAAACCAAAAACAGTAATATTGTCGCCGCACATATGGCAGTACCGATGACAAGGTGCTTTTTCGTGCCGTTCATTGATTGTCCTCCTTTTGTCTACCCTTGCATCCTGTTTACCGCCGACACAACCGCCTTCAGTGACGACTTCGTGATGCTCGAGCTCAAGCCCGCACCAAAGTGCTTTTTACCGGCGCTGTCCTTAATACAGACATACGTGATAGCGCGTGACTTTTGGCCGTATTCCATAGAATGCTCACTATAATCCACAATTTCGAAATGAATATTCAGCGCGTTTTGCAAAGAATGCGCGAACGCGTCGATGATACCCTCGCCCTCGTCGGCAATCTCCTTTTCCTCACCACGCACGATTAAGGTGGAAATAACGGAAGTCATGCCGTTTGCTTTCTCCGCATAGCCCAGCAAGCTCAGCGGCGCTTCCAAGTTCACATATTCCGCGCGGAAGAGCTGGTACAACTCCTCTGGCAGCAGCTCCTTGTGGTTCTCGTCCGACACGGACGTGACGATTTTGCTGAAATCCGGCTGCATCTCCTTGGGCAGGCGCAGGCCGAAGAAGGTTTCCAAAATGTACGCAACGCCACCCTTGCCGCTCTGGCTGTTGATGCGGATGATAGGTGCGTAACTGCGGCCTACGTCCATCGGGTCGATGGGCAGGTATGGTACCTCCCATTGCGCCTTATCCGCCGGGAGCGCATCCATGCCCTTTTTGATGGCATCCTGGTGCGAGCCGGAGAACGCCGTGAACACAAGGTAGCCTGCATACGGATGGCGCGGGTGTACATCCAGCTTCGTCATCCGCTCGTAAATTTCCACAACCTTGTCGATGTCCGTGAAATCCAACCCCGGGTCGATGCCCTGCGAGAACAGATTCAACGCTAGGGTTAAAATATCCGCGTTGCCCGTACGCTCCCCATTGCCGAAGAGCGTACCCTCCACGCGGTCCGCACCCGCCATGACAGCAAGCTCCGTCGCGGCGACACCGGTGCCCCGGTCGTTATGTGCATGCAGGCTGATAACGACATTTTCGCGGTACTTGACACGTTGGCACATGTATTCAATCTGGTCAGCATAAACGTTCGGCGTGGCCATTTCCACCGTGCTGGGCAGATTGATGATAACGGGGTATTGCGCGGATGGCTGCCACACATCCAGCACTGCGTTGCAAACCTCCACCGCATAATCCAGCTCCGTCCCCGTGAAGCTCTCTGGTGAGTATTCGAATAAGAAGCGTTCGCGGCCGTACTTTTCCGCCAATGCCAGAATTTGCTCCGCTCCGCTGACGGCAATGGCCTTGATTTCTTCCTTCGGTTTTTTGAACACCACTTCCCTTTGCAAAACGGAAGTGGAATTGTACAGGTGGACAATCGCTTTCTTCGCACCCTGTAACGCCTCAAACGTGCGCTCAATGATATGCTCCCGCGACTGTGTCAGCACCTGTATCGCCACATCCTCCGGTACAAGCTTGCCGTCAATCAACTTCCGCGTGAACTCGAATTCCGTATCCGACGCGGCGGGGAAACCCACCTCAATCGCCTTGAACCCGATTTTGACCAGAAATGCGAAAAACTCAAGCTTCTGCTCCAAGCTCATCGCGACCTCCAGCGCCTGGTTGCCATCGCGCAAATCCACACTGCACCATTCCGGCGCATGGGTGATTTGTTTACCCGGCCATGTTCTGTCCGGTAAATTGACGGGCGGAAACGCCCGGTATTTGCTGTAATTCATATCTCAAACGCCCTTTCTTTTTTGCAATATATGCACTCAAGCCTGCCGCGTCAAAAGTGCGGCAAAATAATTCCGGATGTCGTCCTCCGTGACCCGTTCGCAATACATATCCACTGCACTCTTATATGGGATTCCGTTTTCACTGCACATGTCGTATCTATCCGCCGTGCCCTTATCATACGCAAGCATACGAATCAACTTTTCGGCACAAACCGACAACTTGATGGGGGCATATACTTCGCTTTTATACTTGGTAATAAAAGTCTCTGCATCTTGTGATATACATGTATAATACCCTATATCATACACTTTCATCATCTTAAACTTTATGCGATATTTATTGAAGAAAATCGGCGCGTCATATTGAACTTCCACCTTTTTAACCGGCAGATTCCGCGCCTGTGCAGCCGCTGGAAATTCCCGCAGGCACTGCATCGTATATCCGCGGAACTTATACATGGCCTGTTCCTTTTCCTGCGCTGCTTGTTCCGCCGCGCGTTTTTTGGCATCCGCCGCTTTCTGCTCCTGACTGCGTTTGTCGTCAGCCTGTTTCATGACGTCCTCTGTGAATATATTCGGCATGACATTTCCTCCTGCATCCTAATTCACTTCGTTTTGCAGCCCCAGCTCCTCCACCGCCTGCTCACGGAGCTTATATTTTTGTATTTTCCCGCTGGCCGTCATCGCAAAGGAATCCGTAAAACGGATATATCTCGGCATTTTGTGCCGCGACATGTTCGCACGGAAATAGTCACGGATTTCTTCCTCGGTAATCTCCTCACCCTTTTTAGGGATAATATAAGCCAGCACCTCTTCACCGTATTGCTTGCTCGGCACGCCGATAATCTGCACGTCAGACACCTTCGGATACGTGTACAAAAACTCCTCCAGCTCCTTCGGGTAGATGTTCTCGCCCCCGCGGATAATCATATCCTTAATGCGCCCTGTGATGCGGTAATAGCCGTTTTCGTCCTTTGTGGCAATGTCGCCGGAATGCAGCCAGCCGTCTTCAATAGCCGCCGCTGTCGCCTCGGGCATGTTGTAATACCCCTTCATGATGTTGAAGCCCTTCGCCATAAACTCGCCTGGCACATTCGGCGGGCATTCCAAGCCCGTTTCAGGGTCAACGACCTTGCAATCAATATACGGCAGCGCTTGCCCGACCGTGGATACACGCAGCTCCAGCGAATCCGTCACGCGCGTTTGCGTGCAGCCCGGAGAAGCTTCTGTCAAGCCGTAAACGCTTGTGATTTCACGCACGTTCATTCTATCCACCGCCTCTTGCATGACGGCAATCGGACAGGGCGAGCCTGCCATGATACCCGTACGCAGATGACTGAAATCGTATTTCTCAAAGTCCGCATGGGCGAGGATGGTGATAAACATCGTCGGCACGCCATGGAAGGCCGTGCATTTCTCATCCGATATCGCCTTCATCACCGTCGAGGGTGAAAAATATTCCACCATCACCATCGTCGTCGCGTGCGTCATGCAGGTCATCACACCCAACACGCAGCCGAAGCAGTGGAACAGCGGCACCGTGATGCAGAGACGGTCCTTCTCCGTGAACTTCATGCAATCACCCATCAACAGGCCGTCGTTCACGATATTATAATGCGTCAGCATAACACCTTTAGGGAAACCCGTCGTGCCGGAGGTATACTGCATGTTCACCACATCATGCTCGTTAAATTCCGCCTGGCGCGCACGAAGCTCCTCATCGGTGACTTCCTTGCCCAACGCATACAGCGTATTCCAGTCCAACATACCATCCATGCAGACATTTGATTTATCACCGGTGAAAGCCTTTGCATTCAAGTTCTGCACATGGATGACATTTTTCAATTGCGGGAGCCTGTCGGACGACCATTCGCCCGGTTTCTTTCCCTTCATTTCCGGCACAAGCTCATTGATGATGCCGGTATAGCTTGCGTCTTTGAACCCGTCAATCAACACCAACGTGTGCGTATCGGATTGCTTCAACAAATATTCTGCCTCGAAGGTCTTGTAGTTCGTGTTCATGGTGACAAGCACCGCGCCGATTTTTGCACAGGAGAACATCGATAGCATCCACTCCGGCACATTCGTCGCCCAAATCGTGACATGGTCGCCTTTTTGCACGCCAAGTTTCATCAGACCCTTGCCGACGGCATCTGTCATCGCGTTGAATTCCTTGTATGTCGTGCGGAAATTGCGGTCGTTATACACGACGCAGTCCGTATCCGGGAACAGCCGCGCTTTTTCTTCTAAAAGCTGTCCCAAAGTCAAATTCAATAAATCCGTCATACCAGCGTAACCCCCTGAAAATAAAAATACCCCGTCATCTCTTTGTTAAGAGACGATGGGGAAACCCTATCGCGGTACCACTCTTGTTTGCCCGTACAGGCACACTCATGAGGCACTGTCCTCCGCATCGAAGGATATGCCTTGTCATCATAACGGTTGACAACCGTCCCCACCTACTTCAAACTTGGTTCAGCGGGACGCTCAGGGGCGAGTTCCTTCATAGACAGCTGCCGTTTCACACCAACCAACGGCTCTCTGTAAACGTTCCATGATGTACTATTCCCCGTCACAGCGTTTCTTACCTCATAAACTTAAAAATAAGAATAACACAGTGCGGCAGATTTGTCAAGCGATACTTCATTTTGACGTGCGTATGAAAAAAAAGCAAAAAGTTTACAAAACCCCCTTTACAAACCGGCAAATCCATTGTATAATAACCAAGTTCGAATTCGTCAAGAATTCATATAGGGCCGTCGCCAAGCGGTAAGGCAATAGACTCTGACTCTATCATCCGAAGGTTCGAATCCTTCCGGCCTTGTACCAAAAAGAACCAAGCTTCTAAAGGAGCTTGGTTCTTTTTCTTTATCACGCTTCCCGGCGCATTCGCGTCATGTGAAAAGCCTGCCATGACCATAATCGAACAGTCACAGCAGGCCTTTCTTCTTTATTTCTTCATTTGGTTATTCTTATTTGTCCATTTCCATGAAACGCTTCAACATTGCCGATGCTTCAGCACGCGACACATTTGCCTTGGGGTCGAAACGGTTGCCGGGCTTACCGAAAACAATGCCGTTTGCACGTGCCCAGGCCACAGCATCCGCTGCCCATGAGGACACAAGTTCATCATCTACAAACGCATCGACTTCCTCGTCAACAGTCACGTCATAACCCAAATACACAGCGTAATTCATGAGTAAAGCAACAAATTGCTCACGTGTGATGTCGGTATCCGGCGCAAAGAGCCCGTTGCCAACACCGGCGGTGATACCCACTTCTGCTGCCCATACCGCTGCCTCTGCGAAGAAGTCCTCCGCCGATACATCCGTAAACGGATTGTCGCCTTCGGATTCCGGAAGGCCAGCCGCACGGTGAAGTGCCGTTACAAGCATACCACGCGTCATCGGGACATCCGGCTCAAAGGCTTCCGCGGTCACGCCTTCAAAGAGGTTGTTCTCGTTAATAAACAATACATCTTCATAATACCAAGCCTGCACTGCCACATCTGCAAAGGGGCTATCCGTGTCGCCAACAGGGCCAAGCGGAATATCCTCTTCAACGACAATCGGGCCAAGCGGTGTTGTTTCGTTGATAACGGTATTCCCGGCATTCCCGGAAGACGCAGAGCCAACCGTGCCGGTTGTCGCCGGTGTTCTGGGCGGTGTTGTCTGTACATCGTTATCGGGCTCCGTCGGTGTTGTGTCTACATCGTTATTGTTGTCATCATCACCCACGTTGTTCCCCGTATCGCCGCCAGTGTTATCATCATCGTTGTCGTCCGGATATTCCAAGCCCAAAACGCCATACGCGCCGATACCGGCATTGACCTTCACGCCGCTCGTCCAGCTTGCCAAATCAAGCGGAAGGAACGCAGTGTCCGTCGTCGGGTTGATAAATGTAGCTGCGTTATGCCAAGCGTTTGTGCCCCAGTTCTCTACGATGTCGGAAGCCGCCGCCACGATGGCCGCAATCTCCGCGCCGTCAGCGCTGTTCGGGTCAACAACAAAGTTTTTACCTGCCATATCTACAAACGGATCGCCCGTACCAACCACGGTACCGACAACACCATCCGGGATACTAATAATCGAAGAGCTGACCCAGTTGCCCGCGCCGACATATTTTTCGTCCTCGACCCACTGCGCGCCCTGGTTGTAGAAGAACGACATCGCTCCTGTTGCGTACACAACGTTGTTATATGCTTCAATCGCGTCAATTGCCATGAACGCACGGGTAAACATACCGCCGCCAATCATAGTGTTATTCATCACGCGGTAGCGTCCCGAGGAACCGGGGCCCGTACCGTCGCCGCCAAGGCGCATACCCTGGTTACAGTTCACGATGATATTGCCGATGATTTCGCCGTACTGGCCGTTGTTTTCCCATCCATAACGCTGGGTATCTTTGCCTTCGTCAATCCAACCCGGGCTCAGAAGCTCCATCGCCTGTGCAACGTTTTCGAAATAGTTGCCATACACGTTTGTGCGCCAAGCACGGCTCTTCAAGCCGTTGTTGGCATGAACCAATGTGTCGTGGATGTAGTTGTAACGGATGGTATGCACAGCACCTTCCTTAGAGGAAAGGTAGAAGTTGTGCCCATACGCATTGGTTGCATTGCCGTACACATTGCTGTATTCCACAAGCAAATCGCCCGGGTCTGC
>JGI994J12354_10001306_pt1 | contig 25221 bp, 25 predicted proteins | sample IntmicLarv3ML3BL_FD_12354 | JGI IMG/M metagenome (IMG submission 12354)
ACTTATGTTGTTCCCAAAGGGAATGATATAGTTCGGGTCTACGGTCTCTCTTCAGCGGAAATTTTTCCTGATAGATATTGGCTTCTTCCGGGTTTATGTCAATGATTGCCAATTCATCGGCATCGGTTGCATGCAGCAGGATTTCGCCCGTTGGAGAGATGACCATGCTATCTCCGCCATAGTGCAGGCCGCCACCATCGCCAATTCGGTTCACGCCGATGAAGAAGCATTGCGTTTCTAATGCACGTGCCTTCAAAAGCGAGATCCAGTGTTCCCGGCGGGCAATTGGCCAATTGGCAATTACGGTGATGATTTTGCTCTGAAGGGATGCGATTTGAAAAATTTCAGGGAAACGTAGATCATAACAAATCAAAGGAGAAACGCAAACGCCGTCAACTTTGCAAAAAGAAAGAGCATTCCCGCCGGTATAGTGCTTGGCTTCTTCGCCGTAAGAAAAGGGATGAATCTTTGCATAGTCGGCAAGAATAGTCCCTTGCCTATCTATGATGATACAATGGTTTTCACAAGTGTGCTCAAGGACGAGAGGTAAGCCGAAGCAGATGTTCATGTTGTGTGTTTTTGCCTCGTCACAAAAAAACGTGATACTGGAACTATCGCTTCGTTTTTCTCCATAGATTTTTGGTTGCAGGGTAAAACCGGTTAAAGTGGTTTCGGGAAAAATAAGAAAGTCTACGTTCCGGTTTTTCGCGTCGGCGATTATTCTTCTGCACGTTGTTTTTGCCGTTTCTTTTTCTTCAAATCCCATATTCAACTGAGCCAATCCGATGCGCATAATGCGTCCCCCTCTATATCCAATTTTTCCAAGTGTCTGGACAATAACCCAAAGTGAATTCGGTTTTCCCGTTTCTGACGATGGGTGTCGCAAAAAGAGAAGGATTTTCAAAGAGCATTTCTTCTCTTTTGGATTCGTCAATATAATCCATATACAAAGTCTTATATGCTTTTGATTTTCGATCAATCATATCTTCAAGGGGAATGATTCGTTTTGCAGCTTCGAAAATGGATTTGCTGATGCCGAATTCATGAATGTCGATGTATTGATAAGCAATTTTTCGCTCTTTGAAGTAGCGTTCTGCTTTTTTTGTATCGAAATTTTTTTTGGATCCATAAATTTGAATGTTCACAAAATCACTCCTTATCATGGTATAAGAATATATTAACGTATTTTTGGACGAGAGACAAGACAAAGAAAGCGCCATATGATATACTGGGAAGCAGAAAAATGAAGGGTGGTGGCGCCATGAGAATGATTTCTTGGAATGTAAACGGATTACGGGCCGCAGTTGGAAAAAATTTTTTGACGTATTTTCATGAAGTGGATGCAGATATTTTTTCGTTGCAGGAAACAAAGTTGCAATTAGGGCAGATTGATTTGGATTTGGCAGGATACCACCAATATTGGAATTATGCTGAGAAAAAGGGATATTCCGGTGTGGCAGTATTTACGAAAAAAGAACCGATTTCCATAACGAATGGGATCGGCGTGGTTGAACACGACCGCGAAGGGCGCGTGATTACGCTGGAGTTTGAGCATTTTTATCATATTACGGTATATACGCCCAATTCTCAACAGGAGAATGCCAGGCTGGATTACCGCATGACGTGGGAGGATGCATTTCGTGCGTACATTGTGGCGTTAGACAAGAAAAAGCCGGTGATTATTTGCGGAGATCTAAACGTTGCACATACAGAGATTGACTTGAAAAACCCCTCATCCAACCGAAGGAGTGCAGGATTTACAGATGAAGAGCGCGGAAAGTTTACGGAGCTGATGGGGGCGGGATTTATTGATACATTCCGTTACTTCCATCCCGATAAAGAGGGCGCATATTCCTGGTGGAGTTACCGTTTCAGTGCACGAAAGAACAATGCAGGGTGGCGGATCGACTATTACGTGGTGTCAGAAGGGTTGAAGGACAAGCTTAGAGATGCCAAGATACACAGTGATGTTATGGGATCAGACCATTGCCCTGTTGAATTGGAAATTGCATTATAAAAAATATAGAACGGCTCTTTACAAAAACTGTAAAGAGCCGTTTGTTTATTCAGTCACCAACTTCTCCAAAAGCTGCGTACTTCGGTCAATAAAGGCCGTCATTTCAGCCGATGTCAATGGGCGGTATCCCATCAATGCCAAATCATAGACATGCTGGCAGAGCATTCGGAGATCATTTGTCTTCGCCTCATCGTCAGACATGGCAATAAGGGATTTTATCAAAGGGTTTGATGTGTTTAGCACCAGACTCTCTTCGGGTTTCATTTGTGCGAGCATATCTTTGAACGCCGGATTATTTCCATAGGATTCCATCATCTCTTGCATACGCCGGGATTCTTCGCTTAGGAGAATCATGGAAGAGATGCCTGAGTTTTTGATTTCCTTTGTTTCTACTTTTAGTGTTTCGTTCTCTAGCAAATCACGGAAGAGGGTTTGCAATTTTTCGGATGTGTGTGCATCCGCTTGTTTCTTTGCTTCGCTCTCCTCATCTTTGTCTGCCAGAATATCGGAGATGTCCGAGTCGATACGCTGGAGTTTTACGCCTGTATTTTTATATTCTAAGAAAGAAACAAAAGGTTTGTCAATCGGAGCGCTCATCAACGCTGCTTCTAAGCCGTTTTCTTTAAATAGGCGGATATACTGCGCCTGCACGTTTTCATCTGTCGCAAAATAAATTTTGTTTTCGTGTTTTTCTTTGTGATCATCAAGGTATTCTTGCGTGGTCTTATAAACACCGTTTGTTGTTTTTAATAACAGCGAATCTTTGACTTTATCATAGAGTTTTTCTTCCTTCATACAGCCATATTTAATGAAAATGCTGATATCATCCCAGAAACCTTCAAACGCAGGGCGGTCGGATTTGAAGAGTTGATTCAGCTTATCTGCCACTTTTTTGGTGATGTATTGGTTGATTTTTTCCACGTAGCCGTCATTTTGAAGGGCGCTGCGGGATACATTTAAGGGGAGATCAGGACAATCCAAAACACCCTTTAAGAGCAATAAGAATTCCGGAACGACTTCTTTGATGTTATCCGCAATATAGACCTGATTGGAGTAAAGCTTAATTTCACCCTCCACGACATCCATCTGTTCAATCAATTTCGGGAAATATAAAATGCCTTTCAAGCGGAAGGGATAGTCCATGTTCAGATGAATCCAAAATAGCGGTTCATTCATATCCAGAAATACCTTATGATAAAAAGCTTGATAATCCTCATCGCTACATTCATTGGGCTGTTTTTGCCAAAGCGGATGCGTTTCGTTCAACGGTTTTGCTTCCTCTGCCGGCGCCTCTTTTTGCTGTTCGAGTTTTTCCAGCGCATCTTCTTTGGTCAAATTTGCGGCTTCCTCTGCGGAAACATGCAAGGTATTCTCTGCTTTTGCTTGCGCATCCTTTTCTTCTTGTGTTTCTTCTTTTATGATATCTACGAAAATTGGTACAGGCATAAAAGAGCAGTATTTTGTCAATGCGTCATATAGAGCAGGAGACTCCAAGAAATCTTTACCGTCTTCACTTAAGTGAAGCGTGATGGTGGTGCCTCCGGTTTCACGTGTGCTTTCGGACATTTCGTAATCAATGCCGCCCCCACAAAGCCAATGAGCGGGTTCGGCATCTTTTTGGTAGGAGAGGGTATCGATTTCCACTTTGTCGGCAACCATGAAGGCAGAATAAAAACCCAGTCCAAAGTGACCGATGATTTCACTATTGTCATTTTCTGTTTTTTCCTGATACTTCGCAAGGAAGTCCGTTGCGCCGGAAAAAGCGATCTGATTGATATATTTTTTGACTTCGTCAGCAGTCATGCCGATACCATTATCGATGATTTGGAGTTGTTTTTTATCTTGATCCAAAACAACACGGATATGAAAATTTTCATCGGATGTGATATGATCTGCCTCACCCATAATCATGAGTTTTTGGAGTTTTGTCACAGCGTCACAGGAATTGGATACCAATTCGCGGATAAAAATGTCCTTATCTGTATAAAGCCATTTTTTTATAATGGGTAAGAAATTTTCACTATTAATTGAAAGATTGCCTTTTTCATGCATACTTTATTACCTCCTTTGAAATTTCGAGCATGTGTATAGAAATATTTTAGCATTGACTGCGGAAAAGTCAAGAAAAAAATTAGCACTCGACTTAAAAGAGTGCTAACAGAATTATTTTTGTATTTCGATTCCGATATTATGTTTTCTGAAGAATAAAATGATTTTTTCTTCCCAAAGTTGTTCGCTTTCCTTGTTCATGGAGAAGTTGATTTGTGCAATCGCCGTGGTGCAAAGAAGGGTGTGCTCTCGAAATAGAAGATTTAGGAAAACGGCTTTTGTATTTGGAAAACAGGCTGTCTTATCTTTCGGCAGCGAAAGCACCAACTTCATCGATTTTGGAGGGCGTTTACCTTTGATTGCCTGAAAAAGTAAGGATTTGATTTCTGACCAAAGGCAATAGTTTTCGTCATCCGGCGAGTCCTTCATATCGTCGTCTTTTTGCCCGTTGATATGGATGGAGGCATAGGAGTTGATTTCTGCTTGGCGAAAGGTAAAATGATCAAAGGTATCGCCTTTTAGAAGAAGCGTCATAAATGTTTTTGTATCGTTAACTGTAAAAGCCAGCATATGTAGCCCTCCCGGGGAATTTTCAGAATCCAGTCTATTGTACAATGGATGGCGCAAAAAGGCAAAGAATTTCATTTTTTGCAGTATATTTATGATTTTAAAATAAATTTTATAAGCGCTTTTGTTGCCTTTAGGGGCGGGCTATATTATAATGAAAAAATATGAGTGTTGGTGAATTCTCGATTTGAGGATAAAATACAGAAGTTGAGTTTGGGAGGATACATTTTATGGCAGATGAAAAAAATGTGGAAAATAGTGGAGGCTTAGGAGCCACAGGAAATTTTATCCATAGCTATATACAGGAAGATTTAAAGGGCGAAGCGAATAAGATTCAGACCAGATTTCCGCCCGAACCGAACGGATATTTACACATTGGACATGCAAAGTCGATTTGTCTGAACTTTGGTTTGGCAAATTATTACGGCGGAAAATGCAATTTGCGTTTCGATGATACAAATCCGGCGAAAGAGGATACAGAGTATGTAGAATCTATCATTGAAGATGTGAAGTGGTTGGGATTTGACTGGGAAGACAGATTGTATTTTGCATCCAGCTATTTCGATGCGTATTACGATGTGGCAATCAAGCTGATTCAAGAAGGAAAAGCGTTTGTCTGTGACTTAGCGGCGGAAGAAATGCGTGAATATCGTGGGACATTGAGCTCTCCGGGTAAGGAGAGTCCTTATCGTACCCGCAGTGTGCAGGAAAATCTGGATTTGTTTGAGCGAATGAAATCTGGCGAGTTTTCGGACGGAAGCCGTACGCTGCGGGCAAAGATTGATATGACTTCACCGAATATCAATATGCGGGATCCCGTTCTCTATCGCATTGCGCATGTGCCGCATCATGTGACAGGGGACAGGTGGTGTATTTATCCGATGTATGATTTTGCACATCCGCTCGAGGATGCAATTGAGGGTATTACGCACTCTATTTGTACAATGGAATTTGAGGACCATCGTCCTTTATATGACTGGGTGATAAGGGAAGCGGGCTATATAGTTAATCCGCCAAGGCAGATTGAGTTTGCCCGTTTGGGTATGACAAATACCGTTATGAGTAAGAGAAAGCTGCGGGCGCTGGTAGAAGATGGATTGGTTGACGGTTGGGATGATCCGCGTATGCCGACAATCAGCGGATTGCGGCGCAGAGGGTATACACCGGAGGCGATTCGTGATTTTTGTGAAAGAATCGGCGTTGCGAAGGCAAACAGCATGGTAGATAGTGGGTTGTTGGATTACTGTATTCGTGATGATTTGAAGGCGAAATCGAAGGTTGTTATGGCAGCGCTTGATCCATTGAAGCTTGTGATTACGAATTACCCGGAATCTCAAGTGGAGATGATGGAGCTTGAGAACAATCCGGAGATGGCGGAAATGGGCTCGAGGATGGTGCCTTTTACAAGAGAATTATACATTGAGAAAGAGGATTTTATGGAAGAACCTGTGAAAAAGTTCTTTCGTTTGGCACCGGGCAAAGAGGTTCGCCTGAAAGGTGCGTACTTTGTGACTTGCACGGATGTAATCAAGGATGCGGCCGGGAATGTTTTAGAGGTACATTGCACATATGATCCAGAAACAAGAAGCGGAAGTGGCTTTGAAGGCAGAAAAGTGAAAGGGACACTGCATTGGGTTAGTGCGACGGAGAACGTAGCGGTGACAGCGCGCCTATATGACTATATGATGCTGGATAATCCAGAGGATGCCACCGGTGAGATGATTATGAACCCGAGTTCTTTAGAAATAAAGAAATGTTTTGTCGAGCCATCGATTGCGCAGGCTAAAAAGGGCGAGCGTTTCCAGTTTATGAGAAACGGATATTTTATTGTGGATACGAAAGATACGACAGAGGAAGAAATGGTATTTAACCGCATTGTTCCCCTAAAGAGTTCATTTAAATTGAAATAAGAGTTTGAGTGACCGAGGATATGGGAGTGACATGTCCTCGGTTTGTTCGTTTTTTATTACGGCATGCCCTTTGATATAACAGTCATATATATCTAAGTGCGCGGAATGGAGTGAGAGAAGATGATGAGAGCGTTATTAAAAGAGAGTAGACGTATTGTTGTGAAAGTCGGGACGTCTACGATTACATATCCCAACGGACGGTTGAATTTAAAACGAATTGACGAGTTAGCGTGGGTTTTGACAGATTTGAGAAATCGCGGAAGAGACGTTATACTGGTAACAAGCGGCGCAATCGGCGTTGGCGCAGTTAGGATGAGCATGGAGAAGAGACCGACAGATGTTCGTCACAAGCAGGCGGCGGCGGCCGTTGGGCAGGCAATGTTGATGCAGATTTATCATAATTTTTTTGACAGATATAACCAAACGGTTGCACAGGTTTTGTTGACAAAGGAAGAAATCAGCAAGGAAGAAAGATATGAAAATATGCAAAATACACTGGATACATTATTGGAGTTGGGTATTGTGCCAATTGTAAATGCCAACGATAGTATTTCCACGTATGAAATTGAAATTTCGGATAATGATCGTTTATCGGCGATGGTGGCAGAGATTGTCAAGGCGGATTTGTTGGTGTTGTTGACGGATATTGATTCGCTCTATGACAAGGATCCGAGAAATAATGCAGATGCAAAACGAGTTTCTGCGGTGGACTGGGTGACGGATGAAATTGAAAAAATGGCAGGAGAGAAAGGGTCGATATTCAGTGTGGGCGGTATGAAGACCAAATTGGATGCGGCGAAAATTTGTCAGGAGCATGGTATTAAAATGATGATAGCATTGGGGGATGATCCGAAAGTCGTGCATCGAATTCTTGATGGTGCAGACGAGGGGACTTGCTTTTTTGGCAAAAAAACGGGTAATGATAAGGAGTGTGAAAAGATATGAATCATTGTGGAAGTTGTGGTAGGAGAATCAAAAACGAACGAATCGGATGCCCTATGTGTAATTTAAAGGGAGCGCTTGGCGGCTCTGTTCCGGCAGTGAGAGGAATTCAGCAGACGGCGAGGCAAAACAGTGTATACGACAGCAATACATCGATATTTGGGGAACAGAAGTTTAAGGCAAGAGGGACAAAAGAGATTGATCCATGGGATATTGTGCCGGAAATTAATGCTTGCGGCGGTTATGATATGAAAACGTTTCAAACGGATGGAAAAATCCGTTTGAGTGGTGGTACGAAATTAACATATATGAGAAATGAGAGCGACAAATACTGTATGGTGCAGCAAAATGAAAGACGGGAAACCAGACAGGCGGCGGTGCGCGAAAGAAGTATGCAGCAACAGCCCTACGGGGGTATACAAAATAACAGAGGAAGCGCTGGCACCATGCGAACGCAAATGCCATGGGGATTAAATACGCCTTTTCAAGGGCATGGGCGAACAAGTTCTATGGACAGACGAAAAGAATGGATGCCGGATGGAGATATTTCTTTGATTGCGAAGATATTGCTGTTTTGGATAGTCATATGTGTGCCTGTTTTTGGAAGTGTCATGGGTATTGTGCTGGGGAGTGTGTTCAAAAAGAGCGAAAATGAAGGTTTACGAAAGTTTGGTATAGAATTATTGGTTGCCGGTATGGTGGTCTTGGCAATATATATTGCGTGTGTGATACCGTTTGTCATACTGGGTTGATGCGGCTATGATAAGGTGTGATGCAGGCGAATGGTGCGAGAGAATGAAAGCAGAATTGCGAAGCGAGTGTTTGCATCTGCGCTCAAAAATGAGTACAGATGAATGGAGAGAGAAAAGCGACAGTATTCTTTTGAGATTGACAAAATCAGAGGCATATGCGCAAGCAAAGCGGATTTTCACATTTGTTTCGATAGGTAAAGAGGTGGATACAAAAAGCTTGATAAAGTGCGCTTGGGCAGATGGAAAAGAGGTTTATGTTCCGATTGCGAAAAAGCAGACAGGAATGTACTTTGTGCGGCTGCATAATTTCGATGAATTACGAGAGCGCGCATTTGGCGTTTGGGAGCCGGCGGCGGAAAAGGCAGAAGAAGTAATTCCTGCGGATATGGATTTATTTCTCGTGCCGGGCTTGGTATTTGACGGAAATGGGAACCGTTATGGTTATGGTGGTGGATATTACGATCGATACTTTGCGGAGCATCAAAGCGTTTTTAAAATAGCTGTCGCATTTTCTTTTCAGGTGATGGATACGGTGCTAAAGACAGCCGGTTTTGATGTGGCAGTCGACTGGATTGTGACAGAAAATGGTTGGATTGGAGGAGAGGGCAAGTGTTGGTAGAGATGGGTAAGTGTGCAAAAGAGGCGGCAATGGTTTTGGCTATATTGACAACACCAAAGAAGAATGAAGCGCTTTGTTTTGCGGCAGATAAGCTGGAGGAAGCGGCAGAAGATGTGTTGGCTGCCAACAAAAGAGATGTTCAAGGAGCGCTAGATGCGGGTATCAAGGGCGCTTTTATCGATAGATTGACACTAAATGAAACGAGACTGAAAGAAATGGCACAAGGCCTTCGGGATGTGGCGAAGCTGGATGATCCGGTCGGAGAAATACTATCTATGACGACGTTGGACAATGGACTGATTGTAGGGCAAAAGCGGGTGCCTATGGGCGTGATCGGTATTATCTTCGAGGCGCGTCCGAATGTTACGGCGGATGCTTTCGGGCTATGCTTAAAAGCAGGAAGTGCTGTCATTCTTCGTGGTGGGAAAGAAGCTTTCGAAACAAATGGTGCGGTTGTTCAGGTGTTTCGGCGTGCGTTGACGGAATTAGGGCTGCCCGCAGATATTGTGCAAATCGTGCCTGATACGTCAAGAGAAACAGCAAACGAAATGATGCGTTTAAACGGGTATTTGGATGTATTGATTCCTCGAGGTGGTGCGGGGCTGATTCAAAGTGTTGTGGAGAACAGTACGGTTCCGGTGATACAGACGGGCGTGGGAAATTGCCATATTTTTGTGGATGAAAGCGCTGATTTGGAAAAGGCGGCTGCGATTGTTGTGAATGCAAAGACACAGCGTCCGGGTGTTTGCAATGCCTGTGAGAGTTTATTGGTACACGAGTGTGTGGCGCAAGCCTTTTTGCCAAAGCTTGCGGACAAATTGAGAGAAGAGCAGGTGGAAGTTCGCGGAGACGCCAAAACCTGTGCTTTGGTTTCCCATGCGGTTTCTGCGACCCAGGAAGATTGGGCAGCAGAATTTAACGATTATATTCTTGCATGCCGGGTGGTGAAAGATTTTGATGAGGCGGCAAGGCATATTCGAACATATTCCACAGGACATTCGGAAGCTATTGTGACTGAAAATTATACCAATGCGCAGCGCTTCTTAAACGAAGTGGACGCAGCGGCGGTTTATGTGAATGCATCCACAAGGTTTACGGATGGAGGTCAGTTTGGATTTGGTGCGGAGATTGGCATCAGTACCCAAAAGCTGCATGCGCGCGGGCCGATGGGGCTGAAGGAATTAACCTCAACAAAGTATATTATTTATGGTGATGGACAAGTTCGCCCATAAAAGCAGGCGGAAAATTGACGGAAGATTTAAAATTTGTTAATATGAGACAGCTATGCAATATGGATTCAGAAAGGATTTTATATAGATGAGTTATGATTATGCGGGCAATGTTGCGTTGATTGCCATATTTATATGTAATATTCCGGGGATGGTTCTGGCAACCACGGCACACGAGTTTACACGTGCGGCGGTATCTACTGTGTTAGGAGATCAAACGCCCAGACGAGATGGGAAGTTAACGCTTAATCCCATGAAACACTTTGAGCCCATTGGGTTTTTGCTATTGTTTTATACGCAGGGATTTGGTTGGGGTATGCCCGTGGAGACATCAACGATACACTATAAGGACAAGAAAACATGCATGGTGTTAACGGCTGTTATGCCGATATTAGTTAATATTTTATTGGCGGGCATTTTTATGGCAGTAAATCATTATATGGTGCACACAACGAATGAATATATTCAGATGGCGCTGCATGCTTTGATTTATTATAATGTTGCTTTGGCTGTGTATAATCTGGCGCCTGTTGTGCCGATGGACGGTGCGCGGGTATTACAGGCATTGTTGCCCGCAAATCACTATTTTCAGTATCTCCGGTATGAAAAAACCATCCAAGGAATTTTCTTGATTATGATATTGCTTGGGTATATGAACGGATTTTTTGTTAGGATGATTCATTTTGTTTATATATTCTTGGAAAAGGCATTCCTGATTTTATAAAAAGGGGTTTTTATGTGGAACGCGTGACTGTACTTTTGGATACCTTTGAGGGTCCGATGGATTTGCTGTATCACTTGATACAAAAACACGAAATCGATATATATGATATTCCCATTGCCGAACTGACGGAGCAATATTTGATGTATCTGGATGCGACTGAGAATCGTGATATGGACGGGATGAGCGAGTTTCTTGTTATGGCGGCGACGCTGTTGGAAATTAAGAGTAAGCTTCTCTTGCCGTCGACCAAAGATGCAGAGGATGAGGGTCCCGATCCGCGTGAAGAACTGATTCAACGTTTGCTGGAGTACAAAAAAATCAAAGGTGTTACGGATGAATGGAAGATTCGGGAAGAAGAGGCGGCTTTGTTTTTGTACAAAGAGGCGGACCAGGCGATTGCAAAGCTCAAAGAAAAAGAGCCACAGGAGTTGGATAGATTTTTAGAGGGGATTACGACTGAGGATTTATATTTTGCATTTCAAGAGGTTATGGCAAGGAAAGAAACAAAGGTCGACCGAATCCGTAGTTCTTTCAAGGCGGTTCAAAGAGATACATTCACGATGCAAGAAAAGATGGAATACATCAAGGATATGCTGATTTTACGTCCGAAAACAACATTTTATGCTATTTTTCGCCCCAATGCAGGGCGCATGGAGAAAGTGGTGACGTTTTTGGCATTACTGGAAATGATAAAATGCAAGGAAGTTTGGATTTCTCAGGAGAAAAATTTTGGCGATATTATGATTGAGAAATTCGATGAGAGGGAAGAGGAATGAGGCTATCGGAGTTAGAAGCGGTTGTGGAATCGCTGCTGTTTATATCGGGAAAGCGGTGCCGTTGGCGGCGATTGCGCAGACGATTGAGATGGACAAGGCGACAGCGAAAGCGATTATACACACATTGGCAGATAAATATGAGAGAGAAAAGCGGGGAATCCGCATTATCGAGCTGGACAGTTCGTACCAGATGTGCACGGCTTCGGAGTGTTTTGAGTATATCCGAAATATGTACAAAAGTCCGAACCGTCAAGGATTGAGCCAATCTCTTTTGGAAACGCTGGCGATTATTGCCTATAAGCAGCCGGTTACGCGCGGACAGATTGAAGAAATTCGTGGAGTGAGTGCGGAGCATGCGGTAAGTAAGCTGGTAGAGAAGCACTTGATCTGCGAGGCGGGCCGGATGGACGCGCCGGGAAAGCCGATTTTGTTTGCAACGACGAACGAGTTTTTACGCTATTTTGGCTTTAAGAGCATCAACGAGTTGCCGATGTTGAAGGAATCGGAGGCGGCAGATGAGGGTGCGGAGGAGTTAGAAGCGGAAAAAATATGAAATTTTTTTGGAAAATATGAATATAAATTACAGGAGAGGGGTGATACACATGAAACGTGTAGGAGTCTTGGTTCTCCTGTTTTTTTTATGTTTGAGGATGACAGTATTTGCTGCAGAGCCCAATGTAGGAGCGGCGGGAGTAGCATTGATTGATGGAGATAGCGGAAGATTGCTTTGGGGAAAGGATGAGGAGCGGCAATTGGCTATGGCGAGCACGACGAAGATTATGACGGCCATATTGGTGCTGGAGCTTGTCAATTTGGAAGATATTGTAACAATAAGCCGCCATGCCGCAAGCCAGCCGGAAGTGAATATGAACTTGGTTTTGGGCGAAGAATGGTATGCAGGAGATTTGCTGAAAGTGATGATGCTTCGCTCCTACAACGATGCGGCAGTGGCATTGGCAGAGTATGTTGGCGGAAGCGAAGCGGAATTTTGCCGTATGATGACGGAGAAGGCGGCGGAAATCGGTGCAGGAAATACAGTGTTCGGCTCGCCTAACGGTTTGGACAGTCATCTGACGGATGAGGAGCATCATTCTACGGCCTATGATATGTCCTTGATTGCAATGTATGCGATGGAGAATGAAGGTTTTCGAGAGATTGCGGCATTGTCAGAGATAACGATCAGAGAGGTCAATGGCAAGAGAGAGCAGCATACAAGTAATGCGAATCGTTTGTTACGAGAGTACATGGGCGCATTGGGTGTTAAGACGGGTTACACGAACAAGGCGGGACATTGCTTTGTAGCGGCGGCCGAGAGAGATGGCGTTTTTTTGATTTCTACAGTGTTGGCCAGTGGTTGGGGAGAACGGGGAAAGGAAGGCAAATGGACGGACACGAGGGCAATATTGGATTATGGATTCGAGAATTTTTCACTGCACGAGATTATACGCGCGGGGAGTGAGGCAGGGAGGGTTGCGGTTGCTCATTCGGAAGTGGCGGAGATAGGCGGGATATATGGCGATGGATATGAGGCATTATTTTCGGAAGAGGAAATGAGCAAAATTGTGCTGCGAAACAACCTACCCGAACGAATGGAGGCGCCGGTGATGCGCGGAGCATATATAGGCGAGGTGGAGATTTGGCTGGATGAAGCGCAATTGGCCGTGATTTCGATTTCGGCATCGGAGGAGGCTCCGCCATATGGGCTGAAAGAATGGTTTTCTTACTTGAATCAAAACTGGCTGACATGGCATATCTTGACTCATACACAGAGCGTGACGCCGAGAAGTGAATTCTCGGTGTTTTTTCTATATGCTTATGTTTTGACTTTCCTGCATAGGTGATATATACTGTTTGCAGTGAAAAAACACGTGGAGGACGGATATGGAAGAGCGGCTACAGAAATTTTTGGCGGAAGCTGGTATTGCCTCAAGAAGAAAAGCGGAAGAATTAATCACTTCGGGCAAAATTAAGGTAAACGGAAAAGTGGTCAAGGAATTGGGCACGAAGATTGACCCGAAGAAGGATGAAGTATTTTATTTAGATAAAAAGGTTTCCAAAATGGATGTGCAAATGGTATACATATTACTGCATAAGCCGGAAGGATATGTGACCACAGCAAAGGAACAGTTTGGACGACCTTCTGTTATGGATTTGATTTCGAAGGTGAAGGAGCGGGTATTTCCGGTTGGACGGTTGGATTATGATACATCCGGTTTGCTGCTTATGACCAACGATGGAGACTTGACTTATAAATTGACGCATCCGAAGCACGATATAGACAAAACATATATTGCGAAGTTGCATGGAACGCCTACAGAGACAGATTTGCAACAATTCAGAAGGGGCGTTTTTGTTGAAGGGAAACGGACCAAGCCGGCGAAAATTCAGATTTTGGAGAAGGACGAGCGTCATTCGATAGCCGAAATCATGATTCATGAGGGGCGTAACCGCCAGGTAAGAAAGATGTGCGAAGCAATTAAACACCCGGTTGCACAGCTTAAACGCGTGGCGACGGGAGAACTGAAATTGGGCGATTTGCCCAAGGGCAAGTATCGGCATTTGACGGGGAAAGAAGTTAAATATCTAAAGAAACTATGAGAAGAACATTTCACAGAACTTTCTTGAAAGGATGTTTACGCTAACGTATAATATATGATTAAGGATTACAAATGAGAACAAAAAGGGGGCGAGCGGCAATGGAAAAACAAAAAACAAGACTGTATTTGATTCGCCACGGAGAGACAAAATGGAATCGAGAAGGACGCTACCAGGGTTGGGCAGATATTGAACTTTCCGAGGAGGGGCATGAGCAGGCATCTCTTTTGGCAAAGCGGTTTGACTATTTGAATCTGGATGCGATTTACAGTTCGCCTTTAAAACGTGCGGTTGCTACAGCGGAGCCTATTGCTCAAAAAAAAGGTTTGGAAGTGATTTTAGATGAGCACTTCAAAGAGATTAATTTTGGTGAGTGGGAAGGGCATACGGTGGCAGAATTGACGCAGATGTATGGACAACCGTATTTGGATTTTTTCAAGGACCCCTTTCAGAATACGATGCCCGGCGAAGGTTCTTTTGGACATGTTGCCAAGCGTGCGATGGCGGGATTTGCGAAAATTATGAAACAACACGAGGGTCAGCGAGTTGCCATTGTTTCTCACGGCGGATTGCTGCGGGTGCTTTTGGTGGCGCTGCTGGGTCTGGACAATAATATGTACCGAAGTATGTGGCTGACGAATACGTCCATTACGATGGTGGATATTACGGCAGACGGACAGCGTTTTTTGATGACACTTAATGATAAGGCGCATTTAGAGATGGCCGAAATTTTGAAAAACAGGTGAATATATGGGTAAAGTAGTAGTGGTTGGCGGCGGAGCGGCAGGGATGATTGCTGCGGGGTGCGCAGCTGGCCGTGGGCATGAGGTGCATCTATACGAGAAAAACAACCGGCTTGGGAAGAAGGTGCTGATTACAGGCAAAGGACGCTGTAATTTGACGAATGATTCGGATGTGGAAGAGTTACTGGAGAACATCCCCGGAAATCCGTATTTTTTGTATAGTGCATTTTATCGTTTGGACAGCAAGCAGACGCAGAATTTCTTTGAGGAATTGGGCTTGGCATTAAAGGTGGAGCGGGGAAAACGTGTGTTTCCTGTATCCGATCGTTCACTGGATGTGGTTTTGGCGTTGGAGAGTTACCTTATTCGAAACAAAGTGCACCTGCACTTGGAAAGTTCTGTGGATGAGGTGCTTTTTGATGCGGAGAAGGCGTGCGGGGTGCGGCTGAAAAAAGGATTGGTCGTTGATGCTGAGGCAGTGATCGTTGCGACGGGGGGGCTGTCTTATCCGACAACGGGATCGACAGGAGATGGTTACCGTTTTGCGAAATCGGCAGGGCATCAGGTGACGAAACTATATCCTTCCCTTGTGCCGCTAAAGGCGGCGGAAGGCTGGTGTAAAGATTTGATGGGATTGAGTTTGAAGAATATATCCATTCGGATTTTGAATGCGAAGGGAAAGAAAATATACGAAGATTTTGGCGAGATGCTGTTTACGCATTATGGTGTGTCAGGACCGGTTATTTTGAGTGCCAGCCGATACATAGTAGAAGAATCGGAGACAGGTCTGCGTTTGTTTATTGACTTAAAACCGGCGTTGGATGAGAAAAAGTTAGATGAGAGATTGCTGCGAGATTTTTCGAAGTATGTGAATAAGGATTTCCAAAATGCATTGGATGATCTACTGCCCCAGAAACTGATTCCCATTGTTGTTGGACTTTCAGGTATTGCGCTGGACAAAAAGGTACATGCAATTACAAAAGAAGAAAGAAGAAATCTCATGAAGATATTAAAAGGTTTGCCGTTGACAATTAGCGGGACGGCGGGATTTGGCGAGGCAGTGATTACTTGCGGCGGAATTGAGACGGATGAAATTGACCCTGGGACAATGGAGAGCAAGCGCATCAAAAATCTTCATTTTGCGGGAGAAGTTTTGAACGTAGACGGCTATACAGGCGGATTTAACTTACAGATTGCTTTTTCTACAGGATATGCGGCGGGAGAAGGCGTATTGTCGTAATAGAGACGGAGGATAACATATATGCAGAGATTTGCGGTTGCGATTGACGGCCCGGCGGGATCGGGAAAGAGTACTGTGGCGAAAGTCATTGCTAAGAGGCTGGGTATTATTTATGTGGATACAGGTGCGATGTATCGTGCAGTAGCATCCTATTGTATGAACAAAGGGGCGGATACCTTGGAGGCTGCAGAGATTGCCCCGCTTTTGCAGGAAATTGATTTGCGCATTGAACTAAATGAAGGGGCGCAGAAGATTTTTTTAAACGGCGAGGATGTGACGGGGCGGATTCGAACACAGGAAATCGGACAAGGTGCATCCAATGTTGGGACGATTGAGGCTGTGCGTGAGTGGTTAGGAAATATGCAACAGGATATGGCAAAAAGGTATTCGGTGATTATGGACGGGAGAGATATCGGTACGGCGGTGTTGCCCGATGCTGAGGTTAAAATCTATCTGGATGCGTTGGTGGATGAACGGACAAGACGGCGTATGGGCGAGTTGCAGGAGAAAGGTGAGAATCCTGTTTTTGAAGAGATAAAGCAACAGATTATTCACCGTGATTGTACAGATATGAATAGAGCATGCAGACCCTTGAGACAGGCGGAGGATGCGGTTCTGCTTGATTCGACGACAATGGGTGTTGAGGAAACGGTTCAAGCAGTACTTCGAATTATTGAAGAAAAAATTAAATGTTGAGGTGTTTCATATGTGGCTTTACTGTATCATTAAGTTTTTTGCAAAAATATACTATTTTTTTGCATTTCGCATGATTATTATTGGAAAAGAGAATATTCCGGCGGAAGGTTCAGCCGTACTGTGCTGCAATCATAGCAGCAATTATGATCCGGTAACGATGGCGGCATATATTGACCGGTTGCCAAGATATATTGCGAAAAAGGAATTGTTTGAAAATAAGTTTCTGGGATCGGTTTTGCACACGGTAAAAGCATTTCCGCTTGATAGAGAAGCTGTTATTGACATGAAGGCGTTTAAGATTGCGATTAACGTACTAAAGTCAGGAGAAATGCTCGGTATTTTTGCGGAGGGTACACGCGTAAAAGAAGGCGAAGAGAAGGATGCGAAAGCCGGTGTTGCGTTATTTGCACTAAAAGGGGACGCACCTGTAATTCCCATTTGCATTGTGGGAAAGCACAAGTTTCGGGGCAGAATCACGATGAGAATTGGTGAACCGATGTCGCTGGATGCATACCGCGGGCAGAAAGTCACGACGGAGTTATTGAAAGAGATTACTGATGAAATTATGGAAAAAATCACCGAGATGAAGGGATTGGCATGAAAGAAATTATAGTTGCAAAGTCGGCAGGATTTTGTTTCGGGGTTGAGAGAGCGATTGCATTGGCGTATGGGCAGATAGGAAAGGCACATACGCTTTTTTCCTATGGGCCGTTGATTCACAACAAAAGTGTGACCGGTGATTTGGAGGCGAAAGGTCTTCGCATGATTGAAAGCCTGGATGGGCTGGAAGGAATGGAGGGTGGTACACTCATCATTCGTTCCCATGGAGCAGGAAAAGATGTTTACGATCAGTTGGAGAGGAAGCGGTTGACGGTGGTTGACGGCACTTGTCCTTTTGTAAAGAGAATACACGGCATTGTTTGGGAAGAACACAAAAAAGGAAAAGGCATTTTGATTGTTGGAGATGCAAAGCATGCGGAAGTGGTTGCGATTAACGGTTGGTGCGAAAATTCAGCAATAATCTTTGATTCGGTGCAGGAAGCAAGCGCGCTGTGCTTGGAGAGCGGGAAGGCGTATGCTGTGGTAGTTCAAACGACATTTCGACGAAGCAAATTTCAAGAAATTATGGAGGTTCTTCAAAAAAAACATGACGTGATACAGATGTATGATACAATTTGTTCTGCGACATCAGAAAGACAGGAAGAAGCGGCAGAAATAGCAGGAAAAATGGACTTAATGGTAGTTGTTGGAGACAAAAATAGTTCGAATACCCGGAAATTAGTGGAAATTTGTCAAAAAAACTGCAAAGATGTCATTCATGTTGAAACATTTTGCGATTTGGTGTTGAATAATTATTTGAAGAGTGATAAAATAGGGTTGACTGCTGGCGCATCAACACCGTCGGCAATAATTAAGGAGGTAGTTGTTACTATGAGTGAGGCATTGAATAATGCGGTACAAAATTTAGAGGGAAGTGAGGAAGCGACATTTGAACAAATGTTGGAGGCGTCTCTTATTACATTGCGCACAGGTGATGTGGTAAAGGGTACAGTTATCCAGATTGTAAATGAGGAGGTTTCCGTTAACCTTGGTTATAAATCCGATGGCGTAATCCCTAGAGGCGAATTCAGCAGCGATCCAACAGTAATTCCCAGTGAAGTAGTTCACACCGGAGATGAGATTGAAGTATTCGTTGTTCGCGTAAATGACGGCGATGGAAATGTGCTTCTTTCCAAGAAGCGTATCGAAGCACAAAAAGGAATGGAAGACATCGAAATTGCATTCAACGAGAAAGCAGTTGTAAAAGGTGTTGTTACTGAGGTTGTTAAGGGTGGCTTAATTGCTGTTGTTAATGGCGTTAGAGTGTTTATTCCTTCATCTCAGGTTTCGAATAGATTTATTGAAGATTTGAATGTTTTTAAAGGTCAAGAATTGGATTTCAACATCATCGAGATGGACAGAGTAAAACGCCGTATTATTGGCGGTAGAAAAGCATTAGTAGAAATAGAAGTTGCTGCAAAGAGAACTGCTTTGTTTGCAACAATCGAAGCCGGTGCAAAAGCAACGGGTGTTGTTAGCAGATTGACTGATTTTGGTGCGTTTGTTGATATGGGCGGCGTTGATGGTCTGATTCATATTTCCGAAATGAGTTGGGGAAGAATCTCCAATCCGAAGGAAGTTTTAAAAGAAGGACAGACTGTAGAAGTATTTGTTTTGGATGTTGACAAAGAAAAAGGTAAAATCAGTTTGTCTTTGAAAGACAGCGATATGAATCCTTGGAAAATTGCAACAGAGAAATATGCAGTGGGCAACGTTGTTGAAGGCAAGGTTGTTCGTATGGTGCCTTTTGGTGCATTTGTTGAGTTGGAAGCGGGCGTTGACGGCTTGGTACATATTTCCCAAATTGCGAACAAGCATGTGGTTAAGCCTGAGGACGAGCTGAAAGTTGGCGAAATCATCAGCGTGAAAGTTCTTGAAGTAAATGCTGAACAGAAGAAAATCAGTCTCTCCAAGAGACAAGCGGATGCTCCAGAAGAAGTAGAAGAAGCATCGGCTGAAGAGGTTTCTGCTGTTGAGGAAACAGCGGTTGCAGTAGAGGATGTTGTTGCAGCGGAAGAGGCTGTTGAAGAAGTTGTGACAGAAGAAGCGTAAGAATAATAAGATAAAGAACAGGGTATTGTCATGACAAATGGCAATACCTTTTTTATTGAGGTTTCGCTGTTGAGGTATTGGCGCATATATAGGCCGTTTTCATGCGAGCATTCTTCAAAAATCAAGCAGAAGATGGGATTATATATTTTTCCTGAAAAGCAGAGATTGCCATAATGGATGGATTGGTTGGATGTTGTCAGCAGAGGGTTTGGCCGATGGTTTGAGTGTATACTTTTTAGCACGGATATGAGTCATTGGTTCGATTGGTGATTTTGTAGACAAACAAGAAAGAGTGTGAATACATACCGATTTGGGATTGATTGAGAAAATTGATTTTAAAACCTATAGAAAAAATTTGACCAAATCAATAAAAAAAGTACGTTGTTGTTATCTGAGATTTGTGGTATACTTTTTGTTGTGTGGTAAACGAAGGAGGAGAATTATGGAAGAACAATCGATTCTTAAGCACTTGGATCATACCCTGCTAAAGCAGCAAGCGACATGGTCTGAGATAGAGAACATATGCAAAGAAGCAATGAATTGCAAGGCAGCTTCCATTTGTATCCCCCCATCGTTTGTTATGCAAGCAGCGGCTTTTGTCAAGAAACAGCTGCCCATCTGCACCGTGATTGGCTTTCCGAATGGCTATCAGACGACCGAGGTTAAGGTTTTTGAGGCGGCGGATGCGATCAAAAATGGTGCGGACGAGATTGATATGGTTATCAATATTGGCTGGGTGAAGGACGGACACTTTGATAAAATTGAAGAAGAGATTCAAAAGGTGAAAGACGTCTGTGGTGAAAAGATATTGAAAGTGATTATTGAGACTTGCCTTTTGACAAGAGACGAGAAGATGGCTTTATGCAAGGTCGTGAGTAATTCTCATGCGGAGTATATCAAAACCAGTACGGGTTTTTCTCATGATGGTGCAACGCTTGAGGACATTCAATTGTTTGCTGCACAACTGGCCAATGGGACAAAGATTAAAGCTGCGGGCGGGATTCATTCGGTTAGAGATGCGCAAGCGTTTCTGGATGCCGGGGCTGAGCGCTTGGGCAGCAGTTCTCTGATTCGATTGGTGCAGAAAGACGCATAAAAGCGAAATTAAAGAGGAATAAGGAGGAGTATTGGTATGAGTTTATTTAAGAAGTTTACAGCAGGTGTTTTGGCATTGACGATGGTGTTCGCTCTTGGAGCTTGCGGTACGACAAGTACGCCCCCAGCAGATGAGAACACAGATGAAATGACAACAGGAGCAGACGATGCTGCCGAAACCAACACAAATGACACAATATATATCATTGCAACAGATACAACATTTGCGCCATTTGAGTTCCAAAATGAAGCCGGCGACTACGTTGGTATCGATTTGGATCTTTTGGCAGCGATTGCAGAGGATCAGGGATTCAAGTATGAATTACAGCCACTGGGCTTTAACGCAGCAGTTCAGGCGTTGGAGGCAGGCCAGGCAGATGGTGTTATTGCAGGTATGAGTATCACAGAGGAGCGTCAGTTGAAATTCGATTTCTCGGCGCCTTATTTTGACAGCGGCGTTGTAATGGGCGTTGCTGCGGCCAATGAGGAAATTACAAGCTACGCAGATTTGGCAGGAAAAACAGTTGCAGTTAAGATTGGTACAGAAGGCGCAGCATTTGCTGAATCTATTGCCGCAGAATATGGTTTTACAACAGTAACTTTTGATGATTCCAGTTCCATGTATATGGAAGTTATGGTTGGAAACAGTGCAGCATGTTTCGAGGATTATCCTGTATTAGGTTACGCAATCACACAGGGAATTGAGTTGAAGATGGTAACAGAAAAAGAACAGGGCAGCTCTTATGGTTTTGCTGTTGGCAAAGACAAGAATACAGAGTTATTAGCGATGTTTGATGCTGGCCTTGTGAACTTAAGAGAAAACGGAAAATATCAGGAAATTTTGGATACCTATATCCAAGAATAATTCACAAATGAAATGAAGTAAGGAGCAGTGCCTTATGCAAGGAATAGTAGATTTTTTTGAATACGCACTCACGTGCATGCCCCAATTGATGAAAGGGCTTACGTTGACTCTTCAGATGACATCGTTTGCCTTGGTATTGGCCTTGGTTGTAGGAATGATTTCCTGCCTATTATCAATATCAAAGATGAAACCATTGAATATTATCTCGGCGATTTATCTGAGTATTATTCGTGGTACGCCATTGATGGTGCAAGCATTTTTCATTTATTTTGGGTTGACTTCTGCATTGGGGATCAAGATTTCATCTTTCAATGCGGCGGTGCTTATCCTTTGTCTAAACGCAGGAGCATATCTTTCTGAAATTTTCAGAAGCGGTATCCTGGCGGTGAACAAGGGACAGATGGAAGCGGCCAGAAGTCTTGGCTTACCTTATGGTACTGCAATGCGCAAAATTATCCTGCCACAGGCAATTCGAATTGTAATCCCATCGGTGGTAAATCAATTTATCATTACGCTGAAAGATACATCAATTCTATCGGTTATTGGTTGTGCAGAGTTAATGCGTCAAGGCAGCCAGATTGTTGCAAGAAATTTTGAAAGTTTCCAGACCTACGCGATTATTGCGATTATTTACTATGTTGTTGTCATGATCTTGACACAGTTTGCAAAGGTCATTGAAAGGAGGCTGGCGAATTGATTAAAGTGAAGGTGGAAAACCTGAAAAAGAGCTTTGGCAATTTGGAAGTCCTCAAAGGTCTCGATGTAAATGTGAAAGAAGGCGAAGTAGTCTGCATGATTGGACCTTCAGGTTCGGGGAAAAGCACGTTTTTGCGTTGCTTAAATCGGCTGGAGGATATTACGGATGGTACCGTTATCGTGGATGATTACGACATAACGGCGAAGGAGTGTAACATCAACAAGGTTCGTGAGAATATTGGTATGGTGTTTCAGCAATTCAATCTGTTTCCGCATTTGAATGTGTTGGAGAATATTATGCTTGCACCGGTTGACCGCAAGCATATGACAAAGCAACAGGCGAAGGAAAAGGCGAAAACGTTACTTCAAACAGTTGGATTATCTGATAAAGCAGAGGAATATCCGGCGAACCTTTCCGGCGGACAGCAGCAGCGTGTTGCCATTGCCCGTGCGTTGGCTATGGAGCCTGACATTATGCTTTTTGATGAACCGACATCTGCCCTTGATCCAGAGATGGTTGGCGAAGTTTTGGATGTTATGAAGGCTCTGGCGGCAGATGGTATGACGATGATTGTGGTGACGCATGAAATGGGATTTGCGAGAGAGGTTGCTGACCGTGTCATTTTTATGGATGGCGGCTATATCGTCGAAGAAGGAAAACCGGAAGATATTTTTGGCAATCCGCAAAACAAAAGAACACAGGACTTTTTGAACAAAGTTCTATAAAGAAGAGGCCGATGGAGTTTCATCGGCCTTTTTTTTGTTTAAAAATACGTTAAGAATATATAAAAAATTATAGAGAAACAAAGATTTTTGGGCTTGTCTATGGTAAACTAAAATTGGCTTTGGATGGGGCGGTAGGCAGAGCTAAGTGTATGTTTATGTAAAATCACAAATGAGAAGAAGAGAAGGGGTGTATCTTTGGAGAATTACAAGATGGATGTCCAACAAGTACTTGCGTCCAATCACCCGGAAGCGATGTTGGAGCGGGCAATGCCTTTTTTGGAGTTAATGATGGAGTATCATTGTGCGCTAATGGAGATGGAGACGAAATTGAAAATCCTTAATGCGGAGTTTTCGTTGCGTCATAACAGGAACCCATTTGAATCAATAAAAACAAGAGTCAAGAATCCGAGAAGTATTCTTGAGAAATTGCAGAGACGAAATTTGCCGATTACCATCGAATCGATGGAGGAGAATATATTTGATATTGCGGGTGTCCGTGTCATTTGCTCCTTTCCGGATGATATTTATGCAATTGCAAAGCTGTTAACAGGGCAGGATGATGTCGTTTTGGTACAAGAAAAGGATTATATCAAAAATCCGAAGTCCAATGGATACCGCAGTCTGCATTTGATTTTGGAAGTTCCCATCTTCTTGAAGGATGCAAAGGTGATGAAGAAGGTAGAGGTGCAGTTTCGGACAATAGCGATGGACTTTTGGGCGAGTGTTGAACACAAGCTAAAATACAAAAAAGACATTGATGATGCGCCACAAATTATTGAGGAATTGCGGCAGTGTGCGGATGTTATTAGCGGCATGGATTTTCGGATGCAGGAAATTCGGGATCGCATTGGGACAGATAAAAAAGAATGACAGTAAAGCATCCTTAGTTATTTTGCTAAGGGTGTTTTTTTATTGCGACGGAAGCGGAAAAAAGCGAATTTTGCGGGAAAAACTTGGTGGATGGCGACAGCGTTTGACAGAATGTGCAGGGGGAAGATGCTATATTTTAGACAAGCGATTGGGCTCGGACAGAATTGTCGGGAGCGATGCCGAGGAATGATGGAATAAGGAGGACGCAAGATGCGCGAATTTTTACAGACAGATGCGAATTTATATGGATATGGTATGGATGAACAGAAAATGGAGCGGTTGCCGGAGAAGATTAAACAAATGGGCGGCGTTGAAGGACAAGTACGCATTTTTGTTGAAGATTATGTGTACACATATTTATATCAATATGGAAAAAGCGATAATGCAAAAGAAAAGGTCGCCGCTTTGGTTGGGCGGCATTTGCAGATGAATGGCCAAGAGGCGATTATCATCAGCGGAGCGATTCAAGGCAAAGCGTCAAAAAATGAGAATGGTGTCGTTACGTTTAGCGATGAGACATGGGAATATATTGGCAGCCAGATGGAAATTTATTTCAAGGGGATGGAACTGGTTGGCTGGGTGCATCTGCAACCGGGGTTTGGTTCTTTGCTGATGACGAAAGATGAGGTGTTTCATGGAGAATATTTCAAGGAATCATGGCAGGTGCTATTTGTTCTGGATTGTCAGGACCGGATAGATACATTTTATATATACGGCGGAGCGAGGTCGGGATTACGCCAAGCAAGAGGTTATTTTATTTATTATGACCGTAATCAGGAAATGCAGGAATACATGCTGGAGAACACGATGGTAAAACCAAGAGTTATGCCAAAGGAAGCGGTGGGAGAAGTGGATGAAAAGGCGGAAGAGGGGTTGCAGCCAAAGGAGCGTATGGATGCGGCAGCAGATATCCGGCGGGTATTGAAAAAAAGGGCGCGAGAAGCCGAAGAAGCGCAGAAGCACCGATATACGATGTTAGTGGGTGTGAGCGGTACATTATGTGTTGTTTGTCTATGCATGGGGTTTGCGTTATTTAGTGGGATGAGTAGATTGCAAAGTTTGGAGGGTGAATTTTTGCAGGTACAAAATTCGTATGAACATTTGGCGGCGAGCATGGAAGGGGTTCGTATTCAAACGGTTTTTGCGCAAGAGAGCGAGACGATTGATGAGATNGCGNTGGACGAGGAGGAAGAGGAACGTGTACATGAAGTGCAGTCAGGNGAAAGCCTTTACTATATTAGTCGGNTGTATTATGGAGACAATGATGGGATCGAAAGAATTATGGATGCAAATGATATCGCAAATCCCGANAAGATTTTTGTGGGACAGGTATTACGAATTCCGCAGGGAGGNGCTGATACAGACTTGGTTTTAAATACCAGCGAATGACGGACATGCTCGAATCGGAAAATATACCGCAGATAGAGAATCATTATGTGCCAAAGATACAGATGGATA
>JGI994J12354_10001307_pt1 | contig 25220 bp, 1 predicted proteins | sample IntmicLarv3ML3BL_FD_12354 | JGI IMG/M metagenome (IMG submission 12354)
AGCTTACATACACCCTTTCATACGCAAACAACACCAACTGGGAGCATATATCCGGCGCACCCGGCGTAAGCGCGTCCTCCCAGTCTGTGGACATCACAGACACGCTTCCCGCGCCGCTTGGTGCTGCGCATGTTGTCGGCTGGGAAGCTCGCGTATATGATGTAGCTTCCGTAGATTATAAAATTGAGCAGGTCGGCTCCACGCGCACCTCCGACGATACGGGCTATCGGGAGATTAAGCTCTACACCTACAACGGCGCAACCGTAAAGTCTGGCTCGACAGCTATAGCAACATATACAAACGCCGCACCCGGAGACGTAGTGTATAGTGGCAGCGGCAATACGCTCGAGTGGAAAGACATAACGCTTGGCGCCGGACAGCTCGTTGTTATTGAGGTCACGGTTAAGGCGCCGGCGAACATTTCTGACGGCAGCAAGTGGCCTGCCAACACTCAGACAGATGTGAAAACTGTCATGGAGCGCCTTAGAGACATCGAGGGCTACAACGCCACAGAGGGCTGGGAATATTCCTACACCTCCTCGAGCACCACGCCCACTTCTGGTCTGAAGTTTATCGAGAACATTGCATCCGTTACCGCCACAAACCTCTCAGATAACTCCTCCACCTCCGCACAAACTTCCGAAAAAACCCTCATTCTGCCCCTTATTCCGGTGCGGTATGAAATAGGAAACTATGACGGTCCTGTTGCAAGCGGAACTGCCTCCGGCATGGTCCCCTCCGACAACGACAAATACTCCATCTGGGGCGAAGTTGAAATTCTCGGCATGGACGATGACGACCTTGAGCTTCTTGAAGAGGAGTATAAAAATCAGGTCAGCGGAGTTTATGACGGCAGCGCCTCCGTTTGGAGATTTATCGGCTGGTCCCTAAACCCCGAAGGCACAGGCACTATCTATCAGGAGGGCGACGTCCTAAAGGATATGGTTGGCGAATATGCCTCGCTCCTCCCTACCGAAATCGTCCTTTATGCGCAGTGGGTTGAGCTGAAAAAGATTTCAGACAACACAGTTTCAAAGCACGACCTGCGTTACCTGACCCTCTGGGACAACATCGATTACACCATAAGCGCCATAAACCACACTCAGGCTCCCCTGGAAATCGCGCTCAGAGACACCCTGCCCACAAACACAACCTTTATGAGCGCTCAGGATGTTATTGTATACGATGTTCAGGACGATGATTCCACTGCCGCAGTGCAGACCGGAACAACGACCCCCTATACCCCCAGCACAGTTGAATTCAAAACGGTGAAAGTTCCCGGCGGCGGCGAGGTTCGCGCCACTTTCACAGTTAAAATAACCGGCACAACCGACACCCTCACCGTCACAAACGACGGCTTTGAGGCAGACATCACAGTTCCCCAATATAAAGAGGGCTATGACTGGTCCACCGGCAAAATGAAGCACGACCCCTCCACCCTCGACTGGGGCGAAACGCTGACCCTTGACGGTCCAACCGTCACTGACGACCTTGTTGTCAAAGGCTCTAACGCGCCTGCCGAAGGTATGCACGCTGGCGAAACCTTCCAGTATTACCTCCTTTATGCAAACCCCGCTGACGCTGACGGTCCTATTGCCGTAACCTTCATGGATACGCTTCCGTTCGGCCTTGAATATGTGCCTAACAGCGCAGTGTTCGTAAGAAGCGACAATGCAACCGGCAGCAACAGCATCGCCTTCAACGCGCTTCGCGATGAAAACGGCGCAGAAATTACAGACGGTAGAAGCGACGGTACTGTTGAAATTCGTATCCACAACCTTCTTCCCGGCGCTCACGGTCGTGTTGAGTTCACCGTTCGCGTTAAAGAAGGCGCAACAGAAACCGACCCGGCTCCGCTGCTGGACCTTGAGGAGCGCTTTAGCTGGATTATGCGCAACAACGCCGGAGCTTTCCCCACCATTGTTAAGGACTTTGACTCGACTACTGTTGCCCCAGGCGTTACACAGGAAGATGTAACCGCCGTGAACGGCTATTTCGGAAAGTTCTTAAACTTTGCATGGGTGAAAACCAGCACTGGCGATGTTCCCGAGGGTCTTATCGACCAGGACGGAAACTTTGTAGCCGACCCCAACCCCAATACCAACGGATTCTATAAAACAAACGACATCATAGACCGTGTAGAGCCTCCCGAAAAGACAGCAGACATTATTGGTGACGACGGCAACCCCATCCCGGTTGGCGACACTCACGACTATGAAAGCGTTAAGGATATCCCCATCACTGTAAACACCAAGGTTCGCTACACCCTGAACGAAACACTTTACAGATTTATGGACCCCAACTCCAGCTCCGCCGGAGATGTCTTTGATGTAAACATCTATGACGCAATCCCACAGGGTACAATTTATGAGCTCGGCTCCGCAACAGGCTCAATCGGCGGCACAACTGTAACGCCTGTATACCTGAGAGCCGGCAACGCCGGATACAGCGCCGAGCACGACACATACGGAAACGGCTACCTCCACTGGCACGCAGCAAATGTTGCCACCGGAAGCGAATTTCTCGCAACATTTATTGTAACCGTTACCGCCGAGGGTCTTCAATTTAATGCCATAACGAACAAATACACCAAGATTGTCGGTCCCAACGACCCGGATATAAGCACCTCCAACGAGGTTGTTTTGAAGCGTGCACAAAAGGTTTCCGACGCGGACAACAAGGGCTTGTATAACGGTGACAGCATCACCTACACGATCACGGTACAGAACGACAGCGCAGTTGCGCTGCCTATAGAAATCCGTGACGGCGCGCCTGAGTATACGACGCTTGTAGAGGTGTATAACGGCGGCACCATCGCCGGAGATGTTATCACCTGGCTCGCGCCGAGCGTCGCTCCCGGAGCATCTTACACTGTAAGATTCAAGGTCGAAATCGACAGCGACGCAACCGAGAAGATTCGCGCTGCCCTTGAGGCAGAGGCAGAAGCCGAAGCCACTGACGCCGGATACACCGAGGGCGACGGAGATTTTGAAGCTTTTGTCGAAACATATTTCGACGACCACCTGGAAGCAAGACTCACCATCCGCAACGTTGCAGACTATCTTGTCGGTCAGGTTAACAACACTCCCGGTTTTGAAAACGACTGGGAAGAGACCAACGAGGTCGTGGATAAACTTCTTGAAAATCCGGACAAAAATCCTCTTGACGAGGACGGCAACGCCATCATTTCCTTTGAGGATTATACCGGCGTAGTTCCCGGCGACTATGCTCCATGGGGAATCATCTTCGGAAACAGCTATCCCACCACAGTTACAGAAAACATAGACGGAAAAGTTTCAGATATTATCCCGGCACACACCGAATATGTACAAAATAGCTGGTATATCGTTGAATATTCCGAGCCTTATGACCCGGATACCGCACCTGTGCTTGTCACAGCCGCCGGCTATACACCCGGCATGGCAGTTCCCGGACTTGCCGCAGGACTTGTGTTCACAGAAACCAAAGACGCAAGCGGCGTCGTAACCGGACTCACATGGGAGTTTGAGACGCTTGAAAAAGGCACGCCGCGCGGATTTATGATCGTGTTTGAAACTCGCGTTTTGGACAGCGCGCTGAAAGTTGATGAGCTTACAAACAAGGCAACCATACAAATCGGTCAAAACCGCGAGTCCACCATAACAGCGGTTATTCCCGTTGCTGCAAAAAGCTCCAACGCTCCCACAAGCGGCGTTTATCTAAACGACACAATCACTTATACTATCAGCTTCAAAAATGTTGACCAAGACCTGGTCAAGACCTTTATCGTCGAAGACTCCATCCCCGAATATACAAGCTATGTTCCGGGAAGCGCCACGGTCACCGTCGGCGGCGTTACAACCGCCGTTCCCGACGCAAACGTGTTCACAGACGGCGGCGGAGACTTTAGCAAGGGCTTCCTCAGATTTGTCGTGCAAAATGTCGGAACAGGTGTTCCCGGCTCCGTAAGCTTTACAGTTAAGGTTGACGACCCCGCTGTCCTGCTGCTCAATCCTCCGCAGGTTGAAAACATCGCAAAAATGTATTCCTACGAATACGACAGAGATGGAACCGGCAAAGACCCCGGAGACCCCTATGACTCCGGCTACACCTTTGACAGCACCGACCCGGGCAAGGACACAAACAAAATTATCACCCCCGTTCGCACGGATGACGATATCAAAACCGAAGGCACCGTTACAGGAAATGCCCACATCGGTCAGCTTCGTGACTATTTCATCACATATGAGCTTCCCGATGGCAAAGACACCCTTATTATCACAGACAACATTCCTCGCTACACCGAGTTTGTAAACACCGGAGCAAACAAGCTTGAGGTTTCATACGGCACCTCAAACACCCCAATGGTTGAGGGCACTGACTACACCCTCTCCGTTGCCGGCGCGCCCTCCGGCACAAACAACCACGGCCGCGTAACCGTTACCTTCACAGATGTCGGCGTTTCTAAGCTCTCCGGCGCAGACGCCACAGTTCGCATCCAGCTCTGGGTTCGCGTTCTTCCCACTGCACTTGTGCAGATTGAAAACGACGTAGATATCACAATTGGACCGAACTCCTGGGACACATTTACCTCTAACAAGGTTATTACCCCCCTCGGCGAAAAGCAGTCCAATGCCCAGGCTCTTCACGGAAAGCTTGAAGCAGGCGACCGCTTCACCTACACCATCACCTACAAAAACACCAGCGATGCGAGAATTGAAAACGTTTCCATCGCAGATATGCTCCCCTCCGAGGTTGTTCCCGTTACCGTTAACAGAACAAACGGACAGGGCGCAAACACAGGAAACCTCGTATACTGGCTGAACCTTGGCGCACTGGAAATTGGCGAGACTATCACGGTTTCTGTCCTTGTTGAGGTTGTTGACGACAGCGTGCCCTTTATAAGAAACCACGCGCACATCAACACCACTCCCGGCGAGCCGCACACACCTCCCAACCCGGGCGACCTTCCCCGTCCCGAGGAAGACAGCTCCACCAGCACATGGAAGCCCACAAACGAGGTTGAAGACCCCACAGACCCCAAAACCTCCAGCGCAAACCGTGTGGTTCTCGGAGAGGCATTCCACTATTACATCCGCATAGACAATCCCGAGCTGCTCGGCATGAAGCTCATTGACCTTCTGCCCTCCGAGGTTGACTATGTAGACTCCAGACTCGTTAGCATCAACACTCTGGGCGACAGTATAGACGCCGCCTTCAAGGCAGGCACAGTTACTGAAATTACAACTGGCACAGCCCCTGTATATGACCCCATTTTGCACCGTGTTACATGGGAGCTTACAGCGGCAGAGGCTGTAGAGGGCTACTACATCGTTCTTGACGTTATGCCAAACGAAGCGGTTCTCGAAAGCTTTGCAAACGGTACCGGCATTGTTCTAAACCGCGTGTTTAAGAACACCACTACCACCGAATATGGTCGTGACGAGCTTCACACCTTCGTTAAGTCCTCAAACCTCACCGCAGCGGGCGGACTGATTGAGGGCGGCGAGATAAACTATACCCTGAAGGTGACAAACGAAACCAACGACGCCCAGACCATCACCATCTATGACGCAATTCCCGAATTTACAACCTTCAACGGCAAGCTATCTGCAAACGCAGGCTTTGTAATTGCAAGCGCCGCCTTCTTTGACGACGGCATCGCAAAATACGTCTATGCCGAGTTTGAAAATGTGGCACCCGGCGCAACCGTAACAGTCAGCTACAGCGTAACTGTTAACGAAGGCGCATACGCCGCGCTCGAGGCGCGAAACCCGGCGGATATCTTCATAAAGAACACCGCATGGTACAAAGTTGGCACACCTCCGGAAGATCTGCCCCACGAAATTTCCGAAGATGGCGGAAACCCCACAGACGGCGGCTGGAGCGAGTCCAACGAGGTTAAAGACCCCCTGCAGCCCCAGGTTAAGGACGGTCAGTTTACAGAAACCGGCGTCTCCGTTGGCGACATCATGTGGTACACCCTTTCCGCAAAAAATAACGGCACCGCAGACGCAACCATCACCTTTACCGACGCACTTCCCGATGAGGTTATCTACATCGGCGACAGAGTTTCTCGCGCTGACGAAATAACCTACACCGGCGGAACCTACACAGGCACTCCCGTTAAAACCTACAACGCTGCAACGAACACCGTTACATGGACATTTGACGATGTTCCGGCCGGCGTAACCGTTAACATCAAGTTCTGGGTAGAGGTTACCTCCGTGAACCTTGAGAGCTTTGACCCGATTACAAACACCGCAAACTACACCATCGGAGATAACTCCTACGAATCCAACAAGGTTTTCACTCCCATAAAGAGCAAGCAGGTTGACGCAGCAATGTCAGGCGGAGTTTTCGTCGGCGACGAAATTCTCTACTACATCTACTGGGAAAACACCAGCGAAAATCCGCAGCATGTCGTAATAGGCGACGCAATCCCCGAGGCTACAAGCTTTGTGGCAGGCTCACAGCGCGTTTACGCAAACGGCGGAACCCGTATCACCACCGGCTTTACAGAAAACTTTATCGCTCCGGCTTCCGGCGCATATTTTGAAAACGGCGCTGTGTTCTGGGATCTCGGTCTTCAGAACCCAGGCGAGAAGGGCTATGTGACCTTCAGAGTTACCGTAACGGAAATGCCCGACGACGGCTTTGTTGAAAACATCGGCTACATCTATGTCGGCGGCGAGTCCGACAAGCCGAGCATCTCAACTCCGCCGGACTTCCCGGAGGATGACTCAGACACCAGCACACCCTGGACCCCCACCGACGAGGTTGAAACCCCCGTCAGAGAAGATACACCAAAGACCTCAGAGTATGACGACAAATACGCCATAGGCGACCTTGACGGCTCAGGCGATAAGCCTTACGAGATTGGTATAACAATCGGCAGCGAGCTTACCTACTACGTTCGCTACGAAAACACCACAGCAGACGAGGTTACCATTTCGTTCAGCGACAGCATCCCAACACACACGGCGTATGTTGAGGACTCCGCAGAGGCATACCTCGGCGGCACAGTTGACGCGACAACCGGAAACCCCAAGGACGGCACGCTAATCACCACAGCAACCGTGACCGAGACCACAGCCTCCGGCGTTGTCACCGCTCTTGAATGGACATTTGACGACAAGCTCCAGCCCGGCGAAGCTATCTATGTTAAGTTTACAGTTGTCATCCTTCCCTCGGCAGTTACTGTAGACCACATTGAAAACACCGCAACCATCACCGTCGGCGGTCGCGACATTGACACAAATGTCGAAATCACCCCGATTGGTCAAAAGCAGTCTGACGGACACATCAGATACGTCGATGGCGCAGCCCCCGGTCAGCCGCTTGAGTACACAATCACCTACAAAAACGATACTCTCGTCAAGGACACAATCTACGTTGTGGACTATGTCCCCGAATACACCGGCTATGCGGACGACACCCTCACCACCGGCGGCGATGTGACCGGAGTATACTACCCGACAAACAACACAACGCTAAGAGCAGCAGCAGATGCAGCCCTCAAGGCAGCAGGCTTTACAGGCGGCTATGACGCAGCAGCAGATGGCGGCGGCGGTCTTATAATCTGGACCATCGCAAATGTCGAGCCCGGCGCTGTCGGAAGCGTTAAATACACCGTCACCATCAACCTGGATATCCCGGCTGAGGTTGACCATGTAACAAACACCGCAATCATAAAGGTCGGCACGAATAACCCCAGACAGACAAACCCCGTTGAGGACCCCGTTATTCCCGGCGAGCCGACAGAGCCCAACAGCAAAACATCATATTATGATGGCAAAGAAGACAACGCAATGCTTGCCATCGGCGACATTGTTAGCTACAGCGTCAACTGGAAAAACACCGCGGGCGCAGGAAGCCAGATAACAATCATTGACCAGATTTCTGAGTTTACTGCCTATGTCCCCAACAGCATCAAGATTGACGGCGTTGCAGCTCTCGATAATGACCCCAGAATTACAATCGCCGCAGTTGGCGGAACCACCGAAATTCGCGTTGCGCTTGGCGCAAAGGCACTTGGCGCACACGGCGCAGTTACATTTGACGTCGTGGTTCTTCCCACAGCGCGCACTGTAAACAGCGTTACAAACACTGCCAACATCAGAATTGGCGAGCAGAACAACACTGTTTCCGTAACCGACCCCGTCGGAGATAAGCAGTCCAGCGCACCGGTAACCGGCTCGCGCGTTGGTGAGTACATCACCTACACCGTCCGCTTTGCCAACGAAACCGGAAGCACTGCAACCATCATCGTCACAGACATTATCCCCGAGCACACCAAGTTTGTTGACGGCAGCATGGCAATTTACAAGGACTTCGTTGGAAGCAACGAGCCCTGGACAGCCGCGTTTAATCCGCAGGCTCCGAACGCCGCAAACGACAACACAGTTAAATGGACCATCCCAAGCGTTCCAAACGGCACCTATGGCTATGTGTCCTTCACAGTTGAAATTCTGCCCTCTGCGCTTGTTTCCGGCAAGGTTGAAAACACTGCCGAAATAAGCATAGGCAACAAGCCCGCTGTGAAAACCAACACAACAACAGACCCCGTAATCGACTCCCTCAAGGAATCTGATTACGACGTCAAGCCCCAGGTTATTGCCGGTGACCTCGACGGTCTCTCCGTCGGCGACACCATCAGATACACCGTAGAGTACAAAAACGTCTCGTCAGAGACTCTAACAAGCGTTGAAATTCGCGACCCGATTCCCACGCACACAACCTACACAGACCTCTCGGTTGCCGGGCTTCGCGATATCACCACTGTGAGCTCTGAGAACACCCTGACGCGCTTTGTCTCAAACACCGTTTCCGTTCGCTTTGCAGATGTTCTGCCGGGCGAGACTGTAACCTTGTACTTTGAGGTAACCGTAAACGAGGACGTCTTTGAAACAGAGCCCAGACCCGAAACCATAGATAACCAGGCTTTTGTTAAGATTAACGATGGCTCGGAGTTCTCTACAAACATTGTTCGCGATCCGCTTACACCCAAAACAGCAAGCACAGGCGGAACCGGCGCAACCTTCGGCGAGGAAATTGATTATAACATCTATTACACCGTTAAGAGCGAGGATGTGCCCGAGGGAACAGCCACTGTCACCGTCATCGACGCTATCCCCGACGGAACCGTCTTTGTCAGCGCGACAGGCACATACACCTTCTACACCTCCGCGACCGCAGGCTATGACGCGGCGCACGACGCAAACGGACTTGGCTATGTACAGTGGGTATTCGAAAACGCTGTAGCCGGCACTGTTATTGATGTTGACCTCACCGTTGAGGTAACCGGACTCACCAAGGACGGCAATCCCATTACCGTTCTGGAAATCATAAACTATGCGTTTATAAACGACGCGAAGACAAACACCGTTAGAGACCCCATTGCAGAGAAAACTTCAAACTATGCGATCATTCGCCCCTTGGATAACGGATTGGACATCGGCGATGTACTTACATACAGCGTTAAGTTCCAAAACACCATCGGCGAAGCTGCCGCAGCAACCGTTACCGATGCAATTCCCACAGGCACCGCGTATGTAGCAGGTTCCGCAAAGGTCTTTGTCGACGGCACAGACTACACCGGTCAGGCAGGCTATACAATCACCGAAACCACTGACAGCGGCGTTACCACAGCTCTCACATGGGCAATTGACACAGTTGCCGCAGGCGCAAATGTGGAGGTCACCTTCGCGGTTGAGATTACTCCCGACGCAATGAGCCTTCCCACCGTAGACAACAAGGCGTTCATCGAAATTGGCGACCGTGGCGCGGAAACAAACTGGGTTCGCGACCCCGTCGGCGAGAAGAGCGGCGAGGTAGTCGGCGCTATCGGCATCGGAGAAAAGCAGACCTACACAATTCGCTATACCAACACAAGCGACGCCACCGGAACAGTTTACATCGTTGACTATGTTCCCTTCGGCACAAAGCTTGTTGCAAACACTGTGAGCGCACCCGGCACATTTGTGCCCTCTGCCTCCGCTGCGACAGCTGTAAATGCCCTTCCCGGCATGAGCTATGATGCAGCCAAGGACAACGGAAACGGCGTTGTTATCTGGACCATCGCAAACGTTGCCAGCATGGAGGGCGGTCATGTGACCTTCACTGTTGAGGTCACTGCCGAGGCTCTCGTTACCGGCGAAATTGAAAACTTTGCCGAAATTAATCCCGGCACAAACAACCCCCACTTCACCAACAAGGTCACAAACGAAGTTGGCGGAAAAAGCTCCGACTACGACGGCAAGTACATCAACGATGTTCTCGTTGACGGCGGACTTTCTGTAGGCGAGCACATCGACTACACTGTAAGATACAGGCACGCAGGCACAGTCGGCGACATGATTTATGTCATCGACTACATCCCCGAGCACACAAGCTATGTGGCGGGCTCTGCAAGCGCCGGCGGCGTATTCCATGCCGACGCATCGACAGCCCTTCCCGGCTCCACAGGCATCGCCTATGACGCAGCCAAGGATAACGGAAACGGTATCGTCATCTGGGAGTTCACAAGCCTTGGAAACGGCTCGGACGCTGAGGTTACCTTCTCTGTTGAGGTTTCTGAGTCCGCACTTACAGTTGATGTCATCACAAACACGGCAACCATAAAAATCGGTCCAAACGAAAAGGACACGAACACAGTTACAGACCCGATGGGTCCGAAGCAGTCCGGCGCAAACCCCCACGGCGTCGTTATAGGAGATAAGGTTCCCTACACCATCACCTACACAAACATCAACGAGGGCTCGACTGTTACCATCACAGATATTATCCCCAACGGAACCGTTTACACAGGCGAGTGGAGCCACACAGGCCCCAGAACTCCTGTTGAAATAGCTCCAAACCACCCGATTCTCGGCGAAAACGGCAAGGTTTCCTGGATATTCTCAAACGTTCCCGCAGGCGCAACCATCAGCGTAACGCTCAATGTTGTCGTTACCGGCTTGGATAACGTAAGCGGCGGCCAGATTCCCGGATTTGACGAAATTGTAAACGTCGGACTTATAAACGGCAGCGAAACCAACGAGGTCACAGACCCCGTGGTCGAGCCCGGAAAGGTAAGCGAGCACGCAAACAAGTATGAGGTTAACCTGACCGACGCCGAGGGCAACAATGTCCTTGACGAGAGCGGAGACCCCATAATCGTCACCATAAACAACGGCGTTTCCGTTGGAGCGCAGATTGTTTACACCATAAGCTGGGAAAACCCGGCAACTGACCCTGCACAGGTTATTATCACAGACAACATCCCGGCGCACACAAGCTTTGTGTCCGCAGAAAACGGCGGCACTTATGCAAATGGCGTTGTGACATGGGACTTTAATGTACTCGCCGGAGAATCCGGAACAGTTTCCTTCACCGTTCGCGTTGAAGAATCTGCTCTTGAGGTTAACGAAATCACAAACCAGGCAAGCGTCAGCGTTGGCGGAAACGAGTACAAGACAAACATCGTAACCGACCCTGTCGGCGCAAAGCAGGCAATGGTTCCAATCGGCGGCGCGGCAGAAGGCTCCATCATCAAGTATCGCATTAAGTTTACAAACGTAACTAACGCAATGCTGGACGAGGTTGTCATCATCGACGCAATCCCCGCCGGCACAACATATGTACCGGGCAGCGCATATTCAAGCGTTTCTACAGCAAACAGCACTATCGAGTATCTGACAGCAGCACCGATAGGCTTTGAGGGCGATGACCACGGAAACGGCTTTGTTCGCTTCACCATCAGAAACATTCCGATGCTCCCGGCAAACAACGCAACCTTCTATGTCTACTTCGATGTCGAGGTTACAGACGCCGGACTCCTTCGCGTAGAAGACGGTACTACCTTTGTAGATAACGTAGCCTACATCGACGGCGAGAAAACAAACGACGTTGAAACACCCGTTGAAGAGCCGGAGAAGGAAGCAACCGCAAACGGCACCACATCCAAGGACGAGGTTGGCGCGGCAGTTTCCACGGGCGACCGCATCGACTATGAAATCAGCTATACCAACGAAACGGGCGAGACCATCGACAGAGTTGTCATCGTTGACTACATCCCGGAATACACAAGCTATGTAGGCAGCAGCGTGTCAAGCGGCGGCGCATACTTTGCAAACACAGCCGCAGTGAAGACCCGTCTAGCAGCGCTCGAGGTTAACTACTACGCAAGCTACGACAAAAACGGCGGCGCTGTAATCTATGTATTTGACAATGTTGCAGACGGCGCAATAGTTTCCGGCAGCTTCGCTGTCACAGTTAACGAGAACGCACCGACGCAAACCAGCAAGATTGAAAACCAGGCGGTTGTTTATGTGGACGGCGACGGACACATCACAAACATCACAAAGAACCCACTCGGAAACAAGCAGTCCAACGGCGAAAACGCCGGTATAACTGTCGGCAGCACACTTGAGTACACACTTAACTGGAGCTCTGCCGGTCTTGCAGCCGACGCCGAGGGCAATGTTGAAATCACAATCGTGGACATCATCCCCGAGGGCGCAAGATATGTAAGCAGCACAAACGGCGGCGTCTTTGTAAGCATCGACGACACCGACCCCGACGCTATGACGCTTTACGCCGAGGCTACTGCAATCGCTGCGGCGGCAGGTCTTTCGGACAACGGAAACGGCTTTGCCGTTTGGAAAATCGACACAGTCCCCGGAAGAAACGGCAACGTTAAGCTCAGCGTTTATGTAACCGGACTTGATGCGGGCGGAAACCCCATAACCAACATTGAGAACCAGGGTATCATAAACGACGCGCTCACAAACATTGTTGTTGACACCATCGGACTCAAGAGCTCAGATTATAACGGAAAGTTTGACTCTGTTACGGGCGACCTTGTAAACCCGGGACTCGCAGTTGGCGAAACACTGCACTACTTCATCGACTACACAGTCGGCGAGAACAACTCCGTTGTAAAAATAAGCGACGCGATTCCGACCCACACCTACTATGTGGACGGCTCTGCACAGGCGATGATCGGCGGCGTGGTCGCAACACCTGACGGTCTTATGACCTACAACGACTATGCCCTAACGCTCACACGCGACGGCGACAACGTTGTAACCGGCATCGAATGGGTTCTCCATGCGCCCGGCGTTGCAGCAGACGACCCCGCAGCAGGACTTCCCCTTGGCACAAAAATCCGCGTCTACTTCGACGTAATGGTTGCTGAGAGCGCACTCACGGTCTCGCACATCCAGAACACAGCAACCATCCAGATTGGCAACAGAGACCCGTTTAACACCAACATAGTTCGTGACCCCATCGGTGTTAAGCAGTCTACAAACACCTCACTCGGAGGCGTTGACGCAGGTTCCTTCATCGACTATGAGATAACCTTCAGAAACGCAACCCTTGCACCGCAAACCATTCTCTACTTCGACTTTGTGCCCGAGCAGACCACCTATGTCTCCGGCAGCGCAAAGTACACCATAAACGGCGAAACCCGTAACGGCTACTACTACGGCGGCAACGCAACAGATGCGCTTGACGCATTCGCGGCAGCACACCCGGCATATGCAAGCGTTCTCACAGCAGAGCTTCGCGCGGAAATGGCAGCAACCATAAACTACGGCGCCGGCATCGGTCTTGTGGTTTGGATAATGGAAAATGTCACCTCCGGCGCTTCCGGAACTGTTAACTTCACTGCAAGAGTTTCGGACACCGCAAGCGGCGTAATCCGCAACGAGGGCATAAACGGCAGCGGCGTGAAGACAAACATCACCCACGACCCCGTTACAGAAGAGCGCGAGAAAACCAAGAGCTCCGCATACCCGGGCAGCACAGAAGAGCTTAGCCTGTCTGTCGGCGAGGTTATCACCTACACAATCGGCTGGACAAACGACACAAGCGTTTCCGGCGCTACGATTGTTATCGAAGACCGCATTCCCGAGCACACAACCTATTACATCGGCAGCACCGGAGACGACCGCAACGGCGACTATCGCGGCGACGGTTACTTCCTCCAGGACGGCGTAAATGTAACCGGTCTTACAGTAAACGCACAGATTATGAACGATGAGGCAAACTGGAAGGCAACATTTGAAGAGATTGACGAGGACGGAAACGGCACAATCGACCTGCTTCGCTGGACGATTACCGAGGTCCCCAGAGCGCCCCTTGCAAATGAAGCTCCCAGAACCGACGAGCCTGTAAACCACTCCGGCTCCGTACGCTTCTCCGTTACCGTTCTTGAGAGCGCGCTCTCGGTTGACAACATCACAAACACCGCGACCGTTACAATCAAGAACCCCGACGGCACTGTTATAAAGTCCGGCGAAACAAACGAGGTTGAAGACCCAATGGGTCCGAAGCAGGCACACGCAAACGCCCTTGGCGTTAAGGTGGGCGACACGATTGTCTACACAATCAAGTACACCAACACCTCTGACAGCGACCTTGTTGTTGCAATTCGCGACTTTATCCCCGAAGGCACAATCTACACAGGCGGACTTTTTGCCAAGGTTGACACCGGCATCCCCGGCAGCACCCCGGCAGACTGGGCAGCCTCACCCAACGCAAGCGGTACCGTGCATTATGACGCCTTTACAAAGCTGCTTCTGTGGACAGGAATGCTCCTTGCTCCCGGACAAAGCGTTGTTGTCGGTTACAGCGTAGAGGTTGACAAAACAGCCCTTACAAAGAGCACCGACCCCGGAATCATAATTAACACCGCGGAAATCGCGCCGAGAACACCCGAGGCAACCTCGTATGTCTACAAGCCCACCAACGAAACCAGAACACCCGTAACCGAGGATGAGAAGTCCTCCGACCACGAGGGCAAGTATGTAGACGAAGAAAAGACCATCCTAAACGACGGCTTCAAGGGTCTCTCCGTTGGCGAACACATCACTTACTCAATCAATGTCAGAAACGCTACAAACGAACCCGGCGTGGCTATCACAATGGTTGACGAAATTCCGAACGGCACAGTTTACAGAGTCGGAAGCATCAAGGTTTATGACGTGGCAAGCGGAAACGATATCACAAACCACGCAGACGTTAAAATCTCCCTTCCCGCCGTGACAGAGCCCGCTGGCTCCGGCGAGGTTATCGTAACCTTCGAGAACTCTCCGGCAACGGCAGACTATCTCGTAGTGTTTGACGTAACAGTTGACATTTCAGCGGTTGACCCCGTGTTCATCGGCGAAATTGTAAACCATGCGATTATCACAATTGGCGATAACATCTGGAAAACCAACATTGTCAAGGATCCTCTCGGACTGAAGCAGGCGGTCGTAGAAATTGGCGGCGTTACAATCGGCTCTGACCTCGACTTTAAGATTTTCTTCGAGAACTACGAGAGCGTAAATGCCACAATCGTTGTAACCGACCCGATTCCCACAGGCGTTGAGTATAAGAGCTACGTCTTTACACTCACAGACAAAAACGGCAACGCAATCCCCGGCTTCCCGAGCTTCGCGCAGACAACAGTTGACGGCAAGCCCGCACTTGAATGGACCTTCACCAATGCTCCGGCAGGCGCAAGGGGCGAGATTATCTTCACAACAGTTGTAACAGGCGAGGGTCTTGACCCGGATAACGACGGCGAGTATGACAGCATCGAAAACAAAGCCATCATCAAGGTCGGAAACAATCCTTCGTTTGAAACAAACATCGTCGAAGTGCCCGTCAGCCTTGCTGAGAAGAGCTCAGACTACGAAGGCAAGTACAATGGCTCCGGCGTGAAGAACGACCCCGAACCCGGCGTTTCCGTTGGCGCAAACATCACCTACACCGTTAATTGGGAAAACAACAGCGGATCCACAGCAGACATCCGCGTTGAAGACCCGATTCCGGCAGATACCTATTATGACAGCACCGCAGCATGGAGCTACACCGTCATTGACGACTCCGGAAACGACGTGTCAGACAGCTTCACTGTAACCGTGACCGAGCCCACAGCAGCAAGCAACAAGATTGTAGCCTTCTTCCCGGCAATACCCGAGGATTACACCGGAAGCTTCACCTTTGAGGTTACCGTTGCAGAGTCCGCATTCGACAAAAACAGCCCGCACGCAGGCAAGCTCATCTACAACAGTGCGGTTGTTTATATCGATAACGTACCCGTGGTTACAAACGAGGTCACAGACCCTGTCGGTCCGAAAAACACTGACGCACCTATCGGCGGCATAGCAGTTGGCACACAGTTCACCTACTACATCGCCTATACAAACACAGAGGACACCGAATCGACAGTTATAATCACAGACATTATCCCGGAGGGAACAAAATATGTTCCCAACAGCGCAGCAGACTCCACCAGCGCTGCCAAGATTGAGCTTGGCCAAAGCGGCTCGGTCGTAACAGACATCAAGTGGACCATCGATGGCGTGGCACCCGGCGTAAGCGGACATGTGTCCTTCACTGTAGAGGTAACTCCGGAAGCGCTTACAATTCCCGACGCCACAATCATCAACCCCGACGCGCTTATAAAAATCGGAGATAACAACCCACACACAACAAACATCCCCAGAAACCCCGTGCGCGGTGCAGAGAAGGAATCTCACCACGACGGCAAGGGCGTTGACGGTTCTGGAAACGACTACAACAACGGCGTCTCCACCGGCAGCGAAATCACATATGAAATCATCTACAAAAACACCAGCGGCAAAGCCGTAAGCACACTTACCATCACAGACTCCATCCCGGCACACACAAGCTTTGTTGAGGACATCAGCGTTGAGGTTGGCGGCGTTAGCTACACCGGCGACACCCTGACGGGCGCTTATAGCTTTGACGAGAGTGCAGGAGAGTTTGGACAGGGACAGATTGTTTACACTCTGCACAACATCGCAGTGGATGAGATTGTAAAGGTCACCTTCGTTGTAAGCGTTCTAGCTGAGGCAGTTACCGAGAGCGCGGGCTACATCCCGAACACGGCAACTGTACATGAGGACGGAATCCCGAGCATCACAAACGAAGTTCGCGACCCCATCGGACGCAAGACCAGCGACGCTGATGATTACGGCGTTGAGGTTGGCGAGGAAATCACCTTCACCATCCGCTATAGAAACGAGCTTGCTGTTCCCACGACAATAGTTGTGCGCGACGAGATACCCCTTGGCACAGCATTCGTGGAAGGCAGCGCAACGGCAAACGACATAGCGCTACCAAGCCTTGAACCGGTTGCGGGCGTTCTGGAGTGGACAATTTCCGGCGTTGCTGCGCACGGCGATGGACATGTAACCTTCACGGTTGTGGTTCTTCCGTCTGCAATTGAAACCGGCGCTGGCGCTGCAAACGGCGTTATCCGCAACAAAGCAGATATCAGCAACAACGGCGGCTTCACATGGAGCGAGACCAACGAGACCGAGACAACCGTTCTTGAAAGCAGCAAGAGCTCCTGGTATGAAGGCAAGGGCGACGCAGACAACCACGGTCTGAAAAAGGGCGACACCGTTGTCTACACCATCAACTACAAGAACTCCTCCACAGAGCCGGCGACAATCACAGTTTATGACGCGGCTCCCGAGCACACCGCATATGTGGTAGGCTCCGCAAGCGCGGCAGCACCCGGCGCAAGCTTTGTAAGCAACGGCGCAAGCGTCTACGGAAACCTCGTCTGGACAATTCCGAACGTGGCACCCGGCGCAACCGGCTCCGTCAGCTTCTCTGTAATCGTTCAGGAGAGCGCAGTAGTAAACAATGTTACAAGCATCGACAATGAGGCTTATGTTGCAATCGGCGAGCGCGCACCCATAATCACAAACCTTGTGGTTGACCCGATGGCACCGAAGCAGTCGAAGTCACCCACAGGCGGCACAACCGTTGGCAGCATCATCTTCTACAACATTACAGCAGAAAACACCAACGACGCGCCGGCAACAATCACAATCACAGACATCGTTCCAAGCTACACCGCATATGTCGCGTCAAACACTGAAATGACCGAACGACTAATCGACGAGGACGGCAACCTCATTTCATACACCAACGTGTATAACCCCATAACAGAAACCTTCACATGGGTGTTCACAAATGTGGCTCCCGGCGAGAGAATCACAGTCGGCTTCGGCGTACAGGTTCTCCAGAGTGCGGCAACCGTTAACGAGGTCACGAACGAGGTTACCATCAAGGTCGGCGAAAACGACCCCGTCATAAAAGACAAGGTGACAGACGAAATCGTTGTAGCGACGAAGGAATCCAGCGCACAAAGCACCTATCCCGCAGGGCTTGCGGTCGGCGACATCATTAACTACACCATCACATGGAGAAACGACACTGAAAATGCTGCTGATGTAGAAATTTTCGACCCGATTCCCGCACATGCGGTTTATACCGAGGTTACAGCTCCCGAAATCCGTGTTAACGGAATTACAGTGGGCACCGCAACCTTCTACAACTCTGAAAGCGCAGGCTACATCGCCTCTCGCGACGTAAACGGAAACGGATATGTCGTATGGCGCGCAGCCAATGTCGCAGTGGACGCTGTGGTTATAGCAACCTTCCAGGTCGCTGTGGCAAAGAGCGCAATGATAGAGAATGTCGGCACCATCAACAACCAGGGCTTTGTGGTTATAGACGGAAACTACACCGTTAACACAAACTGGGTTCGCGATCCGCTGGCAGCAAAGCAGTCTGCTCCCGAAGCAAACACAGACGCTTCCATAGTCGGAGATAAGCTTGTCTACACCGTCACCTATGTAAACAGCGAGGAATCCGAAGCTGAAATCATAATCACCGACGTTATTCCCACCGGAACCATCGTGGTTATGGGCAGCGCAGGCTTCTACGCAGGCGATGTAGCCGAAGAGCACCGCTCAGTCAGATATCTTGATATCAGTGGCGATGAAACCGCGGTTGCCGCTGACGTTTCGAGCATTGAATGGACGCTTGAGGAGGTTCCCACAGGCGCTGTTGGAACAGTCATCTTCAGAGTAGAAATCACCGAAGACGCGCTTATAACCGGCAAGGTTGAGAACACTGCAGAAATCCAAGTCGGCGAAAACGCGCCGAAGCAGACCAACAAGGTTACAGATATCGTTATCGACGAGGAGAAGACCTCAAGCCATCCCGGCAAGACTGGCGTTGGCGACAAGGGACTGAGCGTTGGCGACGAAATCACCTACGAGGTCACAGTTAAGAACACCACCGGACAGGTGGCGCAGATAACCATCATTGACGTAGTTCCCGAGCACACCGAATATGTCGATGACAGCGCAAGACCCCTTGGCTCTGGCACTGTGGTTACATATGACCCCATTCTTGGGCGTGATGTAATCACCGCGACCTTCGATAACATTGCAATCGACGCGAGCGTAACTTTGAGCTTCAAAGTCATCGTTCTGCCGAGCGCGGTTATCCCCGGCATCGTAGAGAACGAAGCCCAGGTCAAGGTTGGCAACAACGACTGGCGCACAACCAACAAGGTTGAGGACCCCGTCGGACACAAGACCACCGAGGACCTAGACGGCAATGTAACCGACAGCGTGGCTGTTGGCGACACAATCCCCTACACAATCACCTACACAGTTCCCGCAATTGACGAGGGTGAGACCACCGTTACAATAACCGACGCCATACCTGCTGACACAGCCTATATTGACGGCAGCGCAACCGGATTTGTAAACGGCGATTTGATGAACCTCACCGGACTCAACGATTTGGGACTTCCCACAATCGTCTGGGAATTCAAGGATGTCTCCGAGGGAGATAAGCTGACCGCATACTTCGAGGTAGAGGTTCTCCCGACTGCTCTTTCACAGGGAGTAATCGAGAACACAGCCAGCATCGAGGTTGGAAACGACCCGGCGTTCAACACAAACACCACAAAGAACCCGATCGGCTCCAAGGACAGCGCACATGCCAACAAGGTAGTTGACGCGGAAGGCAAGCTAGTAAACCACGGCGTAGCCGTAGGCGACACAATCACCTACACCGTGAGAGTTAAGAACACCGAGGCAACAGCAGCCACAATCGAGATTAGCGATGTAATACCCTTTGGCACAGAATACATTGCAGGCTCCATGAGCGGCAGCGGCGTCAATCCCAGCCAGATTGTCACCACACCGGTTGTAACAGGCGGCATAGTCACAAGCCTCGCGTGGGAATACACGAATGTACCCTCCGGCGCAACCGTTGCAGCGACCTTCCAGGTAACAGTTACCGAGGCGGCGCTCCAGAGAAATGAAGTTGAGAACACAGCCACCTTCATCGTTGGAGACAACCAGCCCAAGGACACAAACAAGGTTATCGACCCTGTCGGACCCAAGCAGACCACAGTTGTCGGCGTGGCTCCCGGCGATGAGATTCCCTACACCATCAGCTTCTCTGTTCCCGATGAAAACATTGGCGATGATATCACAGTTGTAGATACCCTGGACATCTGGGTCATCGTGGATGTAGCGAGCATCACAGACGACGGCGTGTATAACTCTGTTACACACACCATCACATGGCTCTTCCCCGGAAACACAGAAAAGAAAATCTCCGTTGGCTTCACAGTAACAGTTGACCCGGATGTCATCGCGACAATCGGCGCTGTAGAGAACGAAGCGACAATCGAAATTGGTAACGATTACGAGATAATCACCAACAAGGTAGAGACCCCGATACACCGCAGCGAGAAGGAATCCGAGATTCTAAACGGCGAGAGCAGCCTGACGGTCGGCGATGATGTTGAGTATACAATTACTTACACAAACACCGGCGCCAAGGACCAGATTGTCCAGATTCTCGACGCGGCTCCCGAGCACACAAGATACCTAAGCGGCAGCGCAACGCTGGACGGCGCAGTTAAAACCGACAGCGCAACAGACAACGACGGCTTTAGGAACGACGACGGCGCGCTCACATGGGGACCTGTAACAGTAAGACCTGGCGAAACCATCACAGCAAGCTTCCAGGTTCGCGTTGTTGCAAGCGCGGCACAGCAGGACTTCATTGAAAACACCGCAACCGTCATCGTGGATGGAAACCCACACTTCACAAACCGCGTTGAAGACCCGATGGCACCTAAGCAGTCTGACGCAAACGGCTCTCCTGTCATGGTTGGCGACACCCTGACCTACACAATCAGGTATGTTGTGACCGAGGCACAAATGGGCGGACCTGTTGCAGACATGGTAATTTACGACCCGATACCCGAGCACACAAGCTTCAAGGCAGTTGTAGGAAGCGCCGGAGACGGCACTTACTACGAGGCTGGCGACGAGGGCTATGATGTCGCGAAGGACAGAAACGGAACCGGCTATGTAGAATGGCTGTATGAAGGCGTGGAGCCTGGCGATGTAATCATCGCAAGGTTCAGCGTAACGATTCTGGAGAGCGCACTTAACGCGCTGACGGTTGTAAACACCGGCTATATCGCGCCGGAGAACACCCCGGCAGCAAGCTTCACCCCGACCAACGAGGTTGAGGACCCTGTAGTTCCCAAGAGCAAGGACTCTGACGCCGAGATAAAATATCCCAACGGCGTACAGGTCGGCGATGATGTCGGCTACAAGATAGAATATAGAAACCCCTATAACTTCCCGATACAAATTACTGTTTGGGACCCGATACCCGAGCACACATCATATCTGCCGGGCAGCATAAGCATAGGCGGCGTATTCTATGAGGAAGGCGACGAGGGCTACGACCAGACAAAAGACACCTGGGGCGGCGGATATGTCCAGTGGATAATCAACGCCAGCGCAAACGAGGGCGGCGAGCTAAGCTTTAGAGCAATCGTTCTTCAGAGCGCATGGCAGGGCATAAACATCCAAAACGAAGCCCTGATACAGTATGGTGACAATGACTACACAACCACCAACAAGGTAGAAATACCCCTTGGCTCGAAGCAGGCAGACGCGCCGGATTACGGCGTAATGGTCGGAAACACAATCACCTACTCCATCAGCTACACAGCAGTTGAAGACCTAACAAGCCTCACAATAAGAGACACCATTCCCACGCATACAACCTACGTTCCGGGCAGCGTAAGCGCCCCCGGCGTGTACAACGCCGGCAGCAGGTTTGTAATTTGGGAGCTTGGCGCGGTGTCTGCCGGCGAAACAAAGACCGTCACCTTCCAGGTAACAGTTAACGCCAGCGCACTAACCTCCGCAGCCCACACGCTAAATACGATTCCTGTTCCTGCCTCTGCCGTTGCAAACTTTGCAAACATCACAGCAATCGGCGTTTTAAGCGGCGAGAACAGCCACACAACAAACGTTGTGATCACCCCCGTTAACCCGGACGCGAAAAGCTCTAACGCCTGGCAGGTCGGCGGCGATATGGGACTCTCCGTTGGAGATGTTCTGACCTATACAATCGCCTATGAAAACCGTAGCAGCGAGCCTGCAACCATCACCATAACCGACGCAGCGCCTGAGCACACCACATATGTGTCAAACAGCGCACGGCACGGCAACACCTCAGTTACCGACTCGGCAAACAGCGATGTGTTCACCCGTCACAGCAATGGCGACCTCATCTGGGTCATTCCGAATGTGGCACCCGGCACAAGAGGCACAGTTTCCTTCCAGGTAAAAATTGGCGAGAGCGCTGTTTCTGCAGACTACATCGAGAACACAGCAACCATCCAAATCGGAAACAACCCCGCGATTGATACAAACCGCGTAGAAGATCCGCTTGGCGCAAAGAAAGCCAAGGTTGTCGGCGACGTAGAGGTTGGTCAGACCATCCCCTATGAAATCCACATCAGGAACACCGGCTCCGAGGCTCGCAGCTACACCGTTACAGACGTGATTCCCACGCACACGGTCTATCTGCTTGGCTCCATCGGCGGCACGAGATCCGACGGCGGAACCGTTGTTTGCAAGGATTCCAACATCTCCAACGGCGCCGGCACCCTCGAATGGACCATCGCAAATCTGGCACCGGGCGAAAGCTTCACACTGAACTTCAACGTCAAGGTTCTGGAGAGCGCAATCCAAGCCGGCGTGATTGAAAACACCGCGCTTGTAAAGCACGGCAACAACAATCCGCAGGAAACAAACACCACGCTAAACGGCGTTAGACCCCTCAAGGAAAACACGTTTATTGACGAGGACAACAATAACCGGTTGAACCGAGGCGAGAGAATCCGGTATACAATCACCTACACAAACCCCACAGACAAACCGCAGCAGGTCACAATACAGGATTATTTCGATAACGCCAGAACATTCTATGTAGGCAACCTAAGCCATACAATCAGCCCGTCCGGCAGCGGCGTGCTTGCAAACTCGGGACTGAGAGACGGCTCCACAAACGCACCCTATGTAGAATGGAGATTCCAGAGCGTAGCTCCGGGACAGACCATAAAGGTATCCTTTGAGGTTGAGGTTCGCGACAATGTCGCAAACAGCACCATCATCTATAACACCGGCGATGTAATCGTGGACGGCGTGACGAAGATCACCAACAGAGTTCAGAACGTTGTTCATGTCCCCGGACCTCCCGGCGGTGGCGGCGGATTCGACATTGAGGAAGAGGAAGAAGAAGAGAAGCCAGGTCCCTTTGTCCACGAACACCACGCATACATCATCGGATATCCCGAAGGCGATGTAAGACCGCAGAACAACATCACAAGAGCTGAGGTTGTAACCGTGTTCTACCGCCTCATCACAGACGACACACGTTCACAATTCTGGACTCAGGCAACACCCTACACAGACGTTCAGATAGAGAGCTGGTACAACAACGCAGTTGCCGTAATGACCCGAATGGAAATTGTAGAGGGTTATAACGACGGCAGCTTCGGACCCGGACGCAGCATCACCCGTGCCGAGATGGCAGCGATTATATCCAGATTCCTAGACCGCTACATCTACATCCCCGGCGCAGACGACTACAGCATGAACTTCACGGACATCAGCGGACACTGGGCAGAGGAATACATCAAGGACGCAGCGGACGCCGGTTGGCTACGCGGTTACGAGGATGGCACCTACAGACCGAACCAGCCCATCACACGCGCCGAGTTTATGACTATAGTAAACCGTGTATTTGAGCGACTACCCGAAGACGCAACGGACCTTCTCCCGGGCATGAGAACCTGGTCAGACAACGCAAACACCGCAGCCTGGTACTACCTCGCGGTTCAGGAAGCTACAAACTCACATAAGCACATCTACAAGCAGGCAGAGGGCTGGACCGAGAGCAACCGGGTTTATCGCACAGACGAAGCGGGACTGCGCTACGAAACATGGACAGAGTTCATGGAAATCCGTGACTGGGCAGCGCTTGAGCGCGAATGGTCCGAGGCAAACACCGGATCACTGGGCGTAGACCTGACCTAAGAAACCGCAAAATCTAACCCAAAGCACAACAAAGAAAACCCCCACTCCATCTCGCCATACCGGCGAGGTGAGTGGGGAGGACATAGCAAGACATAGTAAGACTCAGTAAGACTCAGTAAGACTCAGTAAGACTCAGTAAGACTCAGTAAGACTCAGTAAGACTCAGTAAGACTCAGTAAGACTCAGTAAGACTCAGTAGAATTTCAAGGACTAAATCAAACGAGATTATCTAAAGCAAGCTAAACGGCAAAAACCTAGGTATTCAGGCATTACATGCAGACCACTAAGCTCCCGGGCTGCGCAGACCGGGGCAAGCAGAAGCTTCGAAGCATTTCTCTACCTGGCACACCACCGCAGCGCTCTCAGAAGCTGTGAGAGCGCTGCGGCAGGCGCCAAACGCGGCGCAAATGCAAAAAAAATAGCACACAAGCCGACAGCTGCGGCTTGCGCGCAAAAAACCGGCCGGTTTATGCATTTGCCGCCGCGACCATGGTTATATTTATCTAAACTAAAAACAACATAAGCGACAAAAAGCAGGGCTATAATTTGTGTAAAAGCACGAGGGGTTATAGGTCTGGTTAAGTGTACCCAAAATGAAGGTCTGGAAGGCTTTAGCCATCTGAGACTGGCGTTAGCATGTCTAAAAATAGCTAAAAGTAGATAAAGAAACAGACAAGCGGTTCGCCGCGCTTTTTTTAATGAAGCGTGGGGAGCCTGCGTTAGCTTGCCGTTATATCTGAGCTTGCAGGCTGGTTGCTTTGTCTTCTCGCGTGGGGTCAAGCGGCTCTGGCGTGGGCGTTTGGTGAAGTAATATGAGAACCCCCCTTGATGCGCCATCAAGGGGGGTTAGTTTATTTATTTCTAAAAAATTCTTCAAAATAGTCTCGGTAAAGCGTCTCGTCAGTGCTGTCGCTGGGGGTGGGAGCGTCGGGGCTGGAAGGGTTCGAGGGGAGGGAGGTGCCAAAGGCTCGCGCTAGAGTTTCTTCAAGGTGCCTTGATGCGTTG
>JGI994J12354_10001308_pt1 | contig 25218 bp, 34 predicted proteins | sample IntmicLarv3ML3BL_FD_12354 | JGI IMG/M metagenome (IMG submission 12354)
ATGAAAAGAGAAAATAGAGCACTGATAAAAAAAATAAAAATAAAATTATATGTTATAGCTATACTTATAATAATAGGGGTTTTTGTTCCATATGGAGGCATAAAATTTTTTTACAACCTATTTTTGCATTTTTTTTATGATGGGTGTATATGGATAAAAGATGTCCGCTATAGGCGTGTTTGAGGCATATGAGAGTTATTTTTACCAAAAGCGAAGAATCACAAAGGACAGCACTATACGCCGGAGCTACTAAGCATTATGGTTTAATAGGTATAAACTCAGCCGGATATGTCAGAGGTAAATTTGCCTCAGAGTCTAAAAAAACATTATATCTTAATCATAAAACTGTATCTACCCACAATGACGCGTTTAGTGAAATAAATGTTTATCTGCAACAGTAGAAATATATAAGGAATGCATAATGAAAATATCAAATATAAAATTTATAGATAAAATAAAAAAATCAACGAAATCACTAAAAATAGTTAATATAATTTTAAATATAGTGATCATTTATCTAATAATAACGTATTTCTTATATGCTATTGCATTAAGTTTTATGTTAAGTGGCTTCCCTAATATGTAGGCGTGTTTGAGGAGCAGGATATGTTAGGGGTAAATTTGCTACAGAGTCTAAAAAAATGATAAACCTTAATCATAGAGATGTTTCGACCCACAACGACGCGTTCAATGAAATAAATATTTTTCTGCAACAGTAGAAAAAGGAGTCTGTAATGAAAAAGTTAAATATAAAATGTATAGATAGAATGACATTAGTATTTTTGTACTCAATATTTTTTATGATAACATGCTTGATACTACGTATTTTAAGTGATTATATGGAGTTAGCAGAAGACACTTTACCAATAGTATATATTATTGTTGGTATTTTGTTCTTGAGTTGGTTAGTGATAAGATTTACTAAATTATCGATTGAAAAAGTGGAGAAGCTTGAGTATAGAGCAGTAACTATATTAACATCAAAGGCAGCTACAATAGTAATAGTAATAATTATGGTTTTAGCCGGTTTATTGATGCTATTATTTCTTTTAGTATCTAATCTATCATTTTATATAGTTACGATATATTATATTTTTATAATTATTATACCTATAATAATTATTATACTAAATAACTTCATAAATACTAAGTATTTATTGATTATAAACATCGGCGCTGTTTGGCTTTTTACTTCAGCAATAATAATGCTATATAAAGATGACATAATATCTGGTGTGATATATGGTTCGTTTAATACTATACCGTATTATTGTACAATAGTTGTACCTTTGATTCTAGTCTGTATTCTGTTTTATATAAATTGTAAACTTATTTTTAGTGCTGAAAAAACATATGGCGTAGCTTCATTTCAGAGATTACTTGGTATTATAGGACTTTTTTTGGTTGTATTAGTACTTTTTTTAACTTTTGTTGTTTTATTTATATTAAGCTTTTTTGAATCTTTGAGGATCTATTTTTCTATACTTATTTTTTTCCCTGCAGTTGTTGTTCCTTATTATGTATATTATTTAGTAACTCAAATACTGTATGGAAAATATAGAAAAGAACAGGAGAAAATAGCTGTAAAACAGTTGTAACTTAATCGGCAGCAAAAAACCGATGAGGAGCGCAACGCGCTTTCCGAGGCATTTGAAGACTATATAAATAATATGATAACTGCGGGGTATTGATGAATGACAAGAGAAAATAGAGCACTAATTAAAAAAATAAAAATAAAATTATATGTTATAGCTATACTTATAATAATAGGGGTTTTTGTTCCATATGGAGGTGTATATATTTTTTTATACCCTATTGCTGTGTTTCTTAGGCTATATGTTCAGCTATAGGCGTGTTTGAGGCATATTAGAGTTGTTTAGGACAAAAAGCGAAGCATCGCGGAGAACGCGCGACTAAGCATTATGGTTTAATAGGTATAAACTCAGCCGGATATGTTAGAGGTAAATTTGCCTCAGAGTCTAAAAAATATTGAGGAATATGTAATGAAAACGTTAAATATAAAATTTATAGAAAAAATTAAAAAATCAACTGAATCATTGAAAATAATTAATATAATTTTAAATATAGTGATCGTTTATCTAATAATAGCATATTGTTTCTATGCTATTGTGTTAAAATTTTTATTTAGTGGCTTCCCCAATATGTAAGCGTGTTTGAGGAGCCGCGAATTGTTTTTAACCAAAAACGAAGAGTCGCGGAGGACAGTACTATACGGTGGAACGACTAATCATGATGGTTTAATAGGTATAGAGTCAGCAGGATATGTCAGAGGTAAATTTGCCGCAGAGTCTAAAAAAACATTATATCTTAATCATAGAGATGTATCTACCAACAATCACGCGTTTAATGAAATAAATATTTTTCTGCAACAGTAAAAATACGTAAGGAATGCATAATGAAAACGTTAAATATAAAATTTATAGATAGAATTACGTTAATATTTTTATACTCAATATTTTTTATGATAACATGCTTGATACTCAGTGTTTTAAGCTATATTCCTCTATTTGAATATTTTTATTACGACTTATCAGTTGTATATGTGACCGGTATTATATTTTTTGTTCTGTTAGTAATAAGATTTATTATACCATCCTTTGAAAAATTAATTAAATTTGAATATAGAATAATAACTATATTAACATCTACCATAACAGTTATAATTATAATTTTAGCCATTTTGATATTAACTATTATCTTATTATTTAGTGGTATATTCTTTAACCTAAGCACTATAGGTTATGTTTTTATAGCTATTACACCGATAATATCAATTCTATTATGTAATTTAATTAATACTAAATATTTATTAATACTAAACACCACTATTATCTGTATTTATACTTCACTAATGATTATTTATTTGATACAGCAAATCATAGACTATAATTTGCTGTATATGCTACAAAATTTTAGTTTTATGGTTATCCCTCTAATTATATTATGCATTTTTTCTTATGTAAACTGTAAACTTGTTTTTGATAAAGAAAAGACATATGATATAGTTTCACTTCAGAGATTAATTGGTATGGTAGGCTTTTTTTTGGTCGTATTAGTGATGTTTTTTGCCGGCGCTATTATTACTACAATGATGGTCCCTATTGGACCGATTATGATTACATTTATTTTTTTTATTTTTGTTGTTGTTCCTTATTATGTATATTATTTGGTAATTCAAATACTGTATGGAAAATATAAAAAAGAACAGGAGAAAATAGCTGTAAAACAGTTATAACTTAATCGGCAGCAAAAAACCGATGAGGAGCGCAAAGCGCTGTCTGAGGCATTTGAAGACTATATAAATAATATGATAACTGCGGGGTACTGATGGATGAGAAGAGAAAATAAATCACTGATAAAAAAAATAAAAATAAAATTATATGTTATAGCTATACTTATAATAATAGCGTTTCTTGTTCCATATGGAGGCATTCGCATTTTTTTATACCCTATTTTTGCGCTTTATTATATTATATTAAATTATATTAAATTAATATATTATAAATATTAAATTATCAGTTAAATCACTAAAAACAATAAATATAATTTTGAATATTAAGTGATCGTTTATCTAATAATAGAGTACTGATTATATTATGTTAGAGGTAAATTTGCCTCAGAGTCTAAAAAATATTGAGGAATATGTAATAAAAATGTTAAACATAAAATTTATAGAAAAAATTAAAAAATCAACTGAATCACTGAAAACAATTAATATAATTTTAAATATAGTGATCGTTTATCTAATAATAGCGTATTTCTTACATGCTCTTTTGTTATTATTATTTAAGGGCTTCTCCAATATGTAAGCGTATTTGAGGAATATGAGAGTTATTTTTACCAAAAGCGAAGAATCACAAAGGACAGCACTATACGCCGGAGCGACTAAGCACGATGGTTTAATAGGTATAGAGTCAGCAGGATATGTTATGGGTAAATTTGCTACAGAGTCTAAAAAAACATTATATCTTAATCATAAAACTGTATCGACCCACAATGACGCGTTTAGTGAAATAAATGTTTTTCTGCAACAGTAGAAATATATAAGGAATGCATAATGAAAACATCAAATATAAAATTTATAGATAAAATTAAAAAATCAACGAAATCACTAAAAATAGTTAATATAATTTTAAATATAGTGATCATTTATCTAATAATAGCGTATTTCTTATATGCTATTGCATTAAGTTTTCTATTAAGTGGCTTCCCTAATATGTAGGCGTGTTTGAGGAGCCGCGAATTGTTTTTAACCAAAAACGAAGAGTCGCGGAGGACAGTACTATACGGTGGAACGGCTAAGCATGATGGTTTAATAGGTATAGACTCAGCCGGATATGTTAGGGGTAAATTTGCTACAGAGTCTAAAAAAATGATAAACCTTAATCATAAAACTGTATCGACCCACAACGACGCGTTTAATGAAATAAATGTTTTTCTGCAACAGTAGAAATATGTGAGGAATGTATAATGAAAACGTTAAATATAAAATTTATAGATAGAATTACATTAGTATTTTTGTACTCAATATTTTTCATGATAACATGCTTGATAATCAATGCAATAAGCTATATTCCTCTATTTGAATATTTTTATTACGACTTATCAGTTCATTATGTTATTATTACTATATTTTTTGTTCTGTTAGTAATAAGATTTATTATACCATCTTTTGAAAAATTAATTAAATTTGAGTATAAAATAATAACTATATTAACATCTATAATAACTACAATAACAATAGTAATAATTATAGTCTCAATCATTTTGAGTTTAGTAGTTACCTCATCATCTGAACTATTGTCTGATTCTAATAATATTTATATATTTATAGTAAAATTCAGTTTTATAATTATTATACCTGTCATATTAATTATGCTACGTAAAGCATGTAATATTAAATATCTATTGATGATACATATCGGTGCTGTCTGTATTTACACTGCAACAACAATTTTTTATATGATACAAGATTATTTGAGATCTAATATTTTTTATGTGTTATTATATTATATGTTTATGATTATACCTTTAATTCTATTATGTGTTTTATCTTATGTCAATTATAAATTCACTTTTGATAAAGATAATATATCTAATGTAAATTTAACTCAAAGATTAATTGGTATTATAGGATTTTGTTTAGTCGTAATAATATTTTTCTCATTTGGCGTTATTATGAGTGAACTTAGTTTTATAGGTATAGGGGTAGTTGCAGCTATGTTGATTTTTTTCCCTGCAGTTGTTGTCCCTTATTATGTATATTATTTAGTAATTCAAATATTGTATGGCAAATATAGAAAAGAACAGGAGAAGATAACTGTAAAACAGTTATAATTTAACTTATGGGCACCTCTAAAAACCTCGTTTACACGGTTTTCAGAGATACCCTTATAAAGGAGAGGATTATGAAAGTTAGTTTTTTTATTTTAGGGATAATGGTTTTTATCTCAATCGTTTGTAGTGTTGTTTTCACCCAGGAAGAGTTTAAGTTTAACAAATACCGGTATATGGTGAACGATGACAACACTATAACTATCAGTCAGTATGTTGGTGAAGGCGTTTTTATAACTATACCGTCAGAAATCGATGGAAAGACTGTTACAAAAATAGCTGATACTTTTATTGGCAACCCTATGCAGGAACTTAAAATGGGAGAAGATACCATTTTATTACCGGCTCTTTGGACACAGGTTTCCGGCATAACTATTCCTCCGACAGTTACTGTTATAGGAGAAAGTGCTTTTGACGGACTTACATTAAAAGAGATAGTCATTATAGGCGGTCAGGCAGGCTTTGCTTTGTCTTATTTTGATAAGTTCTCAACTTTAGAGATTATTCACGACGACAAAGATAATATCATTGATCACCGTGAATTTATAGTTGAAAACGGTGTTTTAAAACAATATCGCGGTAAAATAGTGTTATATGACAGAGAGTTTGATATGGCAGGGTCAGACCTTTCATCTGCTGTCAGACTATATGAAGACGAAGTATATGTACCGGAATACATATACGGTCAAAAAATAAAAACTATAGGCGAAGAAGCCTTTGCTGTATTATCCTATATACAGTGGAGTTACGATATAGAACTCATGCTTCGTCAAGAAAAAAATATGTACGCCATAGATAAAATAGTATTGCCGTACGGCATAGAGGAAATAGGAGACCGTGCTTTTTACGGAAGAAATGTACTTAAAACTGTCATCATACCAAGCAGTGTGAAAAATGTCGGTGAGGGTATATTTTCAGAAACAACTTCACTTCGTGAAGTCATAGACGAAAACGGAACTGTTTATGGCTCTGCCGACTACGTAGTTATAGGCAATACTATTTATAAATATATCGGAGAAGAAGAAGACGTTACTATCCCGGATACTGTCAATGGTGTAACCATAACCGGTATTGATACCGGCGCTTTTTCTAAAAATAAAAACATCAAAACAGTTATCATGCCTGATACCATAGAGAGATTGGGCAAAGCTTCATTTTCTGACTGTGAAAATTTGGAAAAAGTAGTATTGTCAAATAAATTGACCGATCTTCCTGATAAATTATTTAACGATAGTTATAAGTTAAAAACTGTTGTCGTACCATCTGCTGTAGAACGTATAGATCATAAAATATTTAACAAAAATACTGTGATTTATACTGAAAAAGACAGCGCGGCAGATGAACACGCTAAAAAATATGATTTGCAGGTAGAGTATATAGACTAAATTTTGTTTTCAGATTTATCGTTTAGTTTATTTTGATGCCGCAAAAGGAAACTATTCTCCTAATATGCATGATATAGCAACAGGAGGTTCAGCCGATTTTCCGGCGGCAAATATTTGGGTTAAAAAAATTGCAAAGGAAATAAAAAACGCTAATAGGAATGTAAAATGAAAATAAGAACGTTAGATAAAGTTACGGTTCGATCTGTAATAATAGGTATCTGTATAGGTACTATAGTATACGCCGCGGCTTTATTTATTTTAAGCGGGATTTTTTCCGGTTATGAACGAATACAAGAAAGAAAAAGACAAAACAGTGTGAAATTTTTAGACTTAAAAAGTCGTTTGTATGTTGATACAATAGAAGATATATACCCCGGATACGAACTTCCTTTAGAGATCTTTGAAAACTCATATTATTATCCATTTAAATATCGCGATGTAAATATTTTAAGTAATTATTTTGTGATAAGTAATGTAGAAATAACGTTTAGTCAGGGATTATTTTTACGTTATAAAGTGGATGGTCTAAAACATATCACAGATAAATTTTACATATCATCAGGTGATGACGTTTTACCTTTGTCTAAACAAAATGAAATAATATTAGCCTCTTATTCTATGCCTGTTAACGAAAAAATAAAGATGTTTAATGATTTAAAGAAACGATTTGATTTAATGCTGCAAAAAGAGTATCAAGGTTTAAAATCATGGAAATTGTATGATTATAATATTTTAATTTTAAAACCTAAACCTTTAATAAAACGTCCCTTAATACAAAATGAGTTACCCGTTGATGATACTGAACTTGAAATTTATCTTTTATGGATTTGTGAAACAGAAGGTATAGAAAAAATAGAAAATTTAAAAGATATTTATGGAACTACATTAAAGTTTAAAATTTTAGTTGATGGTATAAAAGTTATTTCTGCCGGTCCGGATCAAAAATTTGATACAGATGATGATTTTATCTTTGTTAGTTATAGGTAGATAATGATGAAAATAAACAATAAAATAGTTTTTAATACTATCGCAATAACATTTATGGTAGAACTTTTTATAGTCATGCTACTTCCTTTTCAATTAAGTCTGGAAGAACGGCAAAAAAGGAGATTATATGAGAAAGCTAAAATGTTTAAATATATGTATGAAATTAATTTTAAAGAAAATTTCGGTGGTAGATTAGTTGATATAAATACCTATAAAGATTCATATTATTACCCGTATGACAGCGCCGCGCAAATGGGAGATTTTGAATCATACCCGGTAAATGAAATCAACTTAGAATTTAATAATATAATCAGTGTTCATTATACTATAACTAACGTTACACGTTCCGGTTATACATTAACTTATTATAGTCCTCTTTATCCTAAATCTGATGTAAATAAAAATCTTTTAACAAATTATACGCTAAAAGTATCTGACAAACAAGATATCATAGAAAAAATATGGCAAAAAATGATACCAAAAACGAAAGAACTATATAACACTCAAAAAAAAGGTACTTGGAATGATGAAGTTTTTCCATTAAAACAAGATGTTAAAACTCCGCGGCTAAGTAGAGATTTACCGACTAATAAAGAGGAGTTATCTATATATCTGGATTGGTTGTGTATAATTGAAGGCGTTTCCAATCCTTATGAACTTAGAGATGCTTATGGCACATCTATAAAATTTGAAGTAATAAAAGTTGGGTTAAAGGCCACCTCTGCCGGAGCCGATAAGGTGTTTGACACACAGGATGACGAAGTTTTTATAAATGAACTATAGAGGAATGTGAAATGAATAAACAGAAGTTATTTTCCAATTTAATAGGTATTTTCGCGGCTATAGTTTTAATGTTTTTATATCTATTTATATCACAAAAATATCACAAAGAGAGTGAGCGAAAAGAACAAATAAGCAAGCAACTCATAAATAATTTTATTGATATGTATACAGATGATTTCTTAGAATTATCAAATAATAATACTTATCCGCTGCATACTTTTAAAAAATCATACTACTACCCCTTTACTGATGATTCTCCATTAATAATTTCAACATATTTTACCGACATAGAAATTCTTGAATTAGAAACAAGTGAAGTATTATCAATAAATTATTCTTTTATATCTGCTTTAGAGCCGCATAAATTACATCAAAGTTTTTGGAATATAAATGATTATTCATCAAAGCAGCGCTATTCTCAGGAAGAACAGAATAAACAATTACTAATAAACTACACAACAAGCGTTTCAGATAAAATATCAATAATAAATAGCATCAGACAAGACACTGATGTCAGGGTGAACATACAGTACAGCGCGGAAAAATGGAATGGCGTGAAGTTGAAGCATAAAGATGATTTGAAACAGCCTAATATACAAAACGAGCTTCCGATAAACTCTATAGAGCTGGATAGATATCTTGAATGGATATGTAAAGCGGAAGGGGTCAACACTCCGGATGACTTAACAGACATCTATGGTATTCCTGTTAAAATAGAGTTAACAGATGTTGGCTTGAAGGCTATTTCTGCCGGAGCCGATATGGTGTTTGGAACTATTGATGATTGTATTTATACTAATAGTTATAATTGACGCGATATAGAGGTTATGATATGAATTTAGATTTTAAAGTAATGGTTAAAAGTTTTTTTATAACGCTGTTATGCCTATATATTTTACTTATATTATTTTCTTTTCCATTATACGATATATTTCACAAAAGAAGACTTCCGTTAAGTTTTTATGTAAATGAAACTAATGTATTTAGTCAGTTATATTCTAAAGTGACAAGTCAGCACTTCAAAGATTATTTTATAGATTTAAGTAGGTTTAAAGAATCCTATTATTATCCTTATGACGTAAATTCACCATATTCTGTTGATACAGATTTTGACATTATAGACGTGACATTAGGTGAAGCCTTAGACATTTATATTAAATGTTTTATTCTTCGTACAAACAATGAATATAGTTTTAATAACGTAAATAAGCATAGAGAACTTGTGCCGATAACCGATAGAAATATTTCGTTATTAAAGATGTATACTTTAAAGATATCCGATAAAGAGCGCGTCATCGAATCATTCAAACAAATTGGTCTTGAAAAAACTCAAGCAGCATATGCTGAAATCAAAAAAAATGATATATGGAACGGTGTAACATTAGACTTAAAGCCTGAGCTCTCGCGACCTGCTGTAGACAAAGAGCTGCCTGTTAATAATGATGAGCTGCGGTCTTATCTAAATTGGATTGTTATTATAGAAGGTGTAGATACGGTAGAAAATCTTAAAGATGCTTATGGCAAATCTATAAAATTTGAAGTGATAAAAGACGGCTTAAAAGCAACCTCTGCCGGACCAGATAAGGTGTTTGATACACAGGATGACGAAGTTTTTATAAATGAACTATAGAGGATATTTTGTATGAGAAAATTAATTATTTTTATTTTTGTTTCTTTAATTTTTATCTTACATTTCTGGTGATTTGTATCACTTTTCCTACGATATCTATTTGTGTATGTTTTAAATCATAAACTTGCGGCTGATGTTCCGGATTTGTAGAATTTGGCACAAGCTGTACTATATTATCATTTTGATAAAACCTTTTAACAGTCGCGTCATCACCGTTAACTTTTACTACCGCTATATTGCCATTATCTACTGTAGGTGTAACCTCAACGATTATAAGGTCTTTATCATTAAGCCCGGCAGCATCCATACTGTCACCATTTATATATAAAGCGAAATGGTCGTGATTATCATTGTCGGGATACATTATCCAACCTATAACGTCATCAGCTACCATTAAAGGGTTGCCTGCTGATATAGAACCTAAAATAGGTATCTGTTTTACGGGAATAGCTTCTTTTGATAAGTTTATCGTGTCCGAGATGCTGTTGTTTTTGTTATTAGTTTCGTTATTATCAGTCCAACCCATAAGATGTGCCGGCATGGTTTTTAAAACTACCGCCAGCGGTTTTAAGATAGTCGCGGACATGCCTGAAATTTCGTCATTTTCATATCTATATATGGTAGCCCGATTTTTCCCTAACTGTTTTGCTACATCGTCAACAGATAATCCTAACTCTTCCCTTCGTTGTTTTATCCTTTTACCAATACTCATCTTTTTATCCTTCAATAATATTATACCGTATTTTTCGCAATAATGCAACGTTATTTGTAAATTCTCGAAAAAAATCGCAAAAAAGCGAAAAATGGGTTGACAAAGAATATTAAAGATGGTATTATAATGTTGTCGCAAATAAGCGACAATCACAAAGGTTATAATATGGGAATGCAAATATGATTGAGAATGGTGTGAATTATAACGTGTTAGTAAAATTTATAGATATAAATATTGAATAAAAAGGAAGGTATGAATTTTTTTAATCGGTTTGTCGCAAATAAGCGATAAAAATAGCGTATAACGCTAAAAACAATAAGGAGATAAATAATATGAAACATGACGACATTAATTACGAAGATTTAAAGCCTATCAGTATTAAAGGAGCATCGAAGAGGTTTGGTATACCGGCTCATAAACTAAGAGCCGGTATAAGGTTTGGCGTTTATCCATTCGCTACCGTTAGAGGGCATGCTTGTGAAGTTTTCTCCGAGCGATATATAGCGTGGCTAAGGGTGAAGGACTGAAATAAAAGTGGTTAAGGAAAAAGATATTATAGATCACATCGATGAGCTTTATACTATGGCGATACAGCTCAAACATCAAGCGGAGAACCTAAAAAAAGAGCGGCTGTTCGGAACTGAAACAGACCTTGAAAATACCTTGGAAAATTTGTATATTTGCAGGGAATGTATAGTTGAGATTAAAGAGTTTATAAAAGTTTTTGAGGCTAATTGTGTTGAATTTGAAGGAAAATTATATAGATCTTTAGAAGAACAAAAAGCAGATAAAGATGAATGTGATATATGGTGTTTTCCAAGCTTCAATTAGAGTTTTTGTCCATTTTGGGGTGAGACCGACGTTTTAGCGCCGTTGAACTAACTGCTGTCTTTTGAGCGCAGCTCGCCTTGTTTCGTTTTATCTCTTTTTAAAAAGGTTCGTTGTGTAGATATTTATTTTTTTATTAGAAAGGAATTTGTCGGTCCACCTCAAAATGGACAAAAAAAGGAGAAGAATATGAGTTTTAGGCAAGAATTAAACAATTTAGTCGGTTTTGAAAAAGATATTTACGCGGCAGTTGAAGAGATAAAGAGGTTGCGCGTAATGGCTGAGAATTTACAAAGCGTTCGTTTATATGAAGATAAATTAAAGTCAACCCCAAAGCATGACCGTATGTCTGATATAGTCGCGAAAATAGTTGAATATCAAGAAAATTTAGAGCGAAAAACGACAAGGTATGTCGCTGCTTTAAAAAGTATTGAAGATAAAATAGAGGCTATACAAAATCCCGATGAAAGATTGATAATAAATATGCGCTACATCCAACATAAAAAATGGACAGACATAGCGGAAGAGGTATGTTTAAGTGAAAGTCAAGTGTACAGAAAACATAAAATAGCGTTGCAAAAAGTACATTGAAAAACAGCAATATATTATCTACCAATAAAAATAATACCCTAAACAGAGATGATTTTCGTTTAGGGTATTATTAATGACGTAAGTATATATTTATAAAAATGCGAGTGTAGACTTGTGATATTGTTATAATGGATTTAAAAGAAAACAATTTCAATCTTATATTATATAAAAAATTAATTTACATGGTTGGTGATTGTTTTACTGAATCCTCAAAAAAAATCGAAAATTTTAACTTCGTAACCTTTACAAAAAACGATAACCGTAAAAAATAAAAAAGATGCGAGTAAATGCTATTGAATGAAAGTATAGACCTGTGGTATAGTTATAATGGATTTAAAAGAATAGAGCACTGCATCATGTTTAAGTGAGGCGGTGTTTTTGTATGTAAAGATTATGACTAATACTACTGGTAACAATAAAAAACTTAATTTAAAACAACAGAGATTTTGTGAATATTACGCGGGGAGCGGAAACGCTATGCAGGCGGCTATAAAAGCCGGATACAGCGAAAAAACAGCGAAATCAATAACAAATAGACATTTCAAAAACCCTTATATAATAAATTATTTGTTGTCTTTGACAGAAAAAATGAACAACGAACGGATTTTGACAGCGGCTGACCGCCAAGAGATGTTATCTCGTATAGCCTCTGATGAAAATGAACGCACAGACAGCCGCATAAAAGCTATTGATACGCTAAATAAAATGACCTGCGAATACACTGCAAAAGTAGACGTTACGGGTCGTATGGCGGTTGAAAATCCGTTTGACGGCGTAACAAGAAGTGAGATAAAGAGACTGCTTGCGTCATGCGAAGAAGATGACGAAGATGAGTAATGAAGGTATCAAAGAAATTAAAATATCAGCTAAAACTCGAAGCGGCGCGCCTTGACTTCTTTGAGTATTGTAACCTTAAAGCTCCGGACTTTTACAAGCGTGACCGCAGGTATTTAGTAGACCTATGTAACGAACTTCAGGACTTTTACGAAAGCGATGACCAGGTTTTAATAGTAAATATGCCGCCTCGTCACGGTAAAAGCCGTACGGTAAGCTGTTTTGTTGAATGGCTTCTCGGGCAAAACATACAGATAAAGATAATGACCGGCTCATATAACGAGCTGCTCTCCACCACCTTTTCAAAGAACGTCCGCAATACTATTTTAGAGCTTAAAGCAGACGAATACAAAGCGGTTTACTCGGATATATTTCCGAATACAAAGATTAAACGCGGCGACGGTGCCATGAATATGTGGTCACTTGAAGGCGGTTATAATAATTACCTTGCTACCTCACCTACAGGCACGGCTACAGGATTTGGCGCAACGTGCCTTATTATTGACGACCTGATAAAGAACGCCGAAGACGCGTATAATGAATTAGTCCTTGAAAAGAATTGGGAGTGGTTCACCAATACAATGCTGTCCCGTTTAGAAGAAGGCGGTAAGATAGTCATAGTGATGACGCGGTGGCATTCGGAGGATTTAGCAGGACGCGCGCTTAAACATTACACTGATACAGGTGCTAAAATACGGCATATAACGCATAAAGCCGTACAAGATGATGGAACTATGCTCTGTCCCGAAATATTGAGTAAGGAGAGCTATTCGGATAAGATAAAAGCGATGGGCGCGGATATAGCTTCCGCAAACTATCAGCAAGAGCCGATAGACTTAAAAGGCTGTCTGTATAGTTCATTTAAGACGTATGATACCTTGCCTTCCGCATTTACGGATATAAGAAACTATACAGACACAGCGGACGAAGGCCCCGACTTTTTATGCAGTATAAATTACGGCGTGTACAATGATGAAGCCTATATACTGGACGTTATTTACACTAAAGACCCGATGGAAGAGACCGAGCCTAAAGTGGCGGCCATGCTTTATAATTCAGCGGTAAACAGAGCGGATTTTGAAAGCAATAACGGCGGACGCGGATTTGCCCGAAGCGTTGAAAAGATACTAAAAGAACAGCATAATTCAAACCGCACGGTTATAAAGTGGTTTCATCAGTCTAACAACAAAAATGCGCGCATACTATCTAACGCCACTTGGGTTATGGAGCATATTTACTTCCCCGAGAATTGGCGCAACCGCTGGGCTGAGTTTTACGACGCATTAAGCAAATATCAGCGTGAGGGAAAGAACAAACACGATGACGCGGCAGACTCTCTCACCGGTGTTTGTGAAAAGATTTGCGCTCGTGATTATTTCGAGACATGGTAATAGTTTTCGCCCGTTTTGAGTGCAGAGCGCAGCAAAGCTGCTTTAGTCCGGTCGTCAGCATTCGGAGTGCGGAGCACACCTCGCTTAGCCCGAACTAATCTGCCTCTCAAAGCGAACAAAAACAATATTTCTGATATTAAGGTTTGGTTTGAAAGGTCATTTTACAATCTGCAGTCGGAAAACTCCTTCCGATTTACCCTATGGGATAAGGTAGAATTAATTTTTAAAAAGTAAATAAAAAAAAGAGCGAGAGAGCATGGAACGAACGAAGTACAATCATCGGTTCGGTAATATCTCGTGAAATGATAAATGAAATACACGCCGTTAATATCCATAGCATCGCCAACCGTAAAAAGAGTTTTTTCGTCCATTTTAGGATGTAGATTGGGCGAAACGAGACAAGATGAGGTGTATCGTGAATACTCCGAAATCGAAAACTCGTTCAAGGCTTTAGCCGTTTATACGCCCAAAATGGACGAAAAATGATGATAGATTATAATATACAGGATGATTTGTTAAGAAAAGCGTTAAGCTCCGCCACCATGACCGATATTCAGATAATAGAGCGTGATTTGCGTGAATGGTTAGGTACAAGCCGAAAGCGTCAGCTTATGGTTACCGGTAATGAGTATTACGCTGATAAGCAAGATATCAGGCTTAAAACGCGGCTTGCGCCTATGGGCAATGAAAAGCCTGTAGAGATAACGGGCATACCGAACAATAAAATACTCGATAATGTTTATGCTGAGCTTGTAGACCTCAAAACTAATTACGCGTTTGGTAAAGACTTTATCGTTGATTACGCTGACCGAAACGAAACAGACGCTGTTATAGAAGAGAACTTGCAGAAGTATATAACTCCTGAAATGCAGCTACTTATGCGTGATACGTGCGCGGACTTCTTAAACGGCGGCATCTCGTATTGGTTTCCGTATTATGAGGGCACAGAGCTAAGATTTAAGCTATTTAGGTCGTATTCTATTATTCCTTACTTTGCTGACGAAAGGCGTACAGTTTTGGAGATGGCGGTGTATCATTATCAGCAAATACAGTACGAAGGAACGCAAGCCGTAACCGTTGATAAAGTAGAGGTGTATTATCCTGACCGAGTTGACTTTTACGAGTACAGAAACGGCGCATTGACGCCGGACGTTGAGAGAGGTATAACATCTTCATACTTGACCGCTATGGACGGTGAAGAATATAATTGGGGAGTTGTTCCGGTTATTCCTTTTAAGTATAACTCTATAGAAAAGCCATTGATTTCTAAAATAAAGAGTTTGCAAGATGCGATTAACCGTTTGCAGTCTGACTTTATGGATAATATGCAGGAAGATGGCCGCAACACTGTCTTGGTGCTTAAAAATTACGGCGGTACGGACTTCACTGAGTTTAGGCGCAATCTGGCGGCGTACGGCGTAATAAAGGTCAACGCCGATAAAGATGGCGGCAACGGCGGCGTTGACACTTTAAAGGTTGACGTAAACTCGGAGAATTACGATACTATTTTAAGACTCCTTAAAAAAGCGGTAATAAAGAACGGACGCGGCTTTGACGCTATGGACGACCGTGTGGGCACAAGTCCTAATCAGTTGAATATTCAGTCTATGTATTCTTATATTGATTTAGATACCGACGGACTTGAGCGTGAGTTTCAGCTGTCTTTTAAAAACGTACTTAAATACATAGCTATGGACATGCGTCTAAAAGGTCTTGGCGAGCTTGATGCAGAGCGCGTAACAGTAAAGCTGAACCGCAATATGATGTTTAATATGGGCGAGCAGATAGACAACCTTGTGAAGTCTGTCGGTATAATATCAAGGCGTACAATACTCGCTAATCATCCGCTTGTAAACGATGTACAGGAAGAGATAGAGCTTTTAGAGCAAGAGCTTAAAGAGCAAACAGAAAACAGTGAAATGTTTTCGCCCGTTTTAGGCGAAGACCGCAGCGAAGCTGCTTTGGACTAACCGTCAGCATTCGGAGTTCAGAGCACACCTCGCTTAGTTTAGCCCAATCTACATCCTAAAACGAACAAAAACTAATCCTGCTGATTAAAGTTTTAACGCTTTTTTTCTGTTGATTTGGCAGTGAGGGGAAATTTAAAACATGGCAAGCAAGAAGACGATAACGAATAGCTACTGGGCAGACCGCTTTTTGCTTATAGAAGAGCTTTCCAAGCGTTCAGCGGACGAGGTTATCTTAGAGCTTCGCCGTGAATACACTCGGACATTGCACGACTTAAACCGAGAGCTTCTTTACTGGTATGAGCGGTTATCTTTAAACAACGGTCTGACAGGCGGTGAGGCTATACTACAGGCCAGGAAGCTACTTACCGCTGATGAATTAAAAGAGTTTAAGTGGACGGTTGAAGAGTATGTAAAACATGCGAGCGACAAAGAGCTTTCTGTTAGGTTTGCCAAAGAGGTAGAGAATGCAAGTGTTAGAGCGCATATAAGCCGTATCGACGCTTTAAAGACGCAAATAACTATGCATACGAACTATTTGGCGGCGGTAGAGGTTGCAACGCTCAGTAAGCTGATGGGCGACGTCTATACCGATAGTTTTTATCGTGTTGCCTTTGAAATGCAGAAAATGGCAGGATATTTCACGCCTTTCGCAACTCTTGACGTTTACGCGGTTAAGCAAGCCATAGAAAAGCCGTGGTACGCTGATGGGCTGACGTTTTCGGACAGGATATGGAAAAATCAAGCGGCTTTAAGGTTAAGGCTGAACAGTGACCTTACACAGAATATAATACGCGGGCAAGCGCCCGATAAACTGATAACCCAAATAACAAAAGAGTTTGGAGTTACAAGGTATCAAGCAGCGAGGCTAATCTATACCGAGAGAGCCGCTGCCATGTCAAGAGCTAATTACGACTGCTATAGGGAGCTTGGCGTTGAAGAGTACGAGATACTTGCCACTCTTGACAATAAAACAAGTGAACTATGTCAAGATATGGACGGGGAACATTTTAGAATAGAAGACTATAACATCGGCACTACTGCTCCGCCGTTTCATCCGAATTGCAGGAGTACGACAATGCCGTATTTCGGAGAGCTTAAAGGCGGTGAAAGGATAGCCCGAGACGCGGAAGGTAATAACTACTTTGTTCCCGGGGATATGAAGTACAAAGAGTGGAAAGAGAAGTATGTAGTTGACGCCCTGCCGAAAGAGTATCACGAAAATTATAAAAAATATGCGTCAATTTTAGGCAAAGATAATCTTCCTTCCATTGATGAATACGCTAAAAAATGGTATAATAGAGAGAGGGATATTTTCAAAGATGCTCGCCTCAGTTTCCGGCAAGAATTGACGGGTAAAAACTTTGAGAGTATAGCGCATCTTAAAGGTAGATTAACTAATTATGAAGCACGTTTATGGTATGATGCGAAGGTAAAAGACATTGGGAGTTTTGTAGACCCGTCAAAAACTTTAAGAGGGCAAGCGCAACAAGCGTTTGACTTGCGAAACACCTATAAAACGCAAACAAGAAGTCTTATGGAAGACAAGGTGGCTAAGGCAAAAATAGAGAAAGACGACCCGATAATAAGTTTCAAAACGTTTATGGGGCGCATTATGGAAAATAAAGAGTTTAGCAGACATGAGGCGTACGAATATACCATAAGGTCGGCGACACGTCCGAATAAAGGTGTTAATGAAATACTGGGAATACCTAATGAATAGATATTTAATTAAAAACGAATACGATGAAACAGGTGAAGTCTTTAAAGAGCAATGCCTTATGGTCGAGGAGAATGTGCCCGGTATTGTTAAAGGCGAACTTTTAATTGACGTACTTGACGGAAATCAAATACAAGAGTTTTCCCTTGATGATGAAGAAATAAATGTGTTTAATGATTTTTGGCCGGGTGATTCAGTGTACGTTAAATCTAACCTTGACTTAACGCAGTACCCGGGTGCGTTGATGGACGGCTACAGGGTATTTACGGAGTAGATACGATGGTGAAGCGTTCTTATATGGAAAAGGTAATCCGGCTTATATAGTCGATAAAGAGGGACGCTGGGAGATAATAGACCCAAACACCCCTGACGAACTTATAGAAAGGCTCGAGCGTATGCATGAAGAGTTCGAAGAGATGCTGGTAAATACACCGGATAAGTGGTAGAGAGGTTGAATGAAATATTTACCATTGCGAGCTATAGACTATATTTTGAATGAATTCGAGAAAAATTTTCTTGGGTATAATATTCAAACATTTGAAATAAATTCGAGAAGAATATATAATGAAAATAGAAGCAAATGTTTTTAATAATGAAGAGCTTGATGTAATACAAAACAAGCTAAACATAGCTATAGACCATAATAAAGACTATAGCGAGGATGAGCTTATCCAAATATCGGACGATGCTATGGATTACTTTTTAAGCGATGGTAGAGAGCTTAACGACGAGCCAAATGCTATAGGTTTGATTTGTGAGAAAATAGTAGATAAAATATACGATACTTTCGGTATATGAATAATGAAGCTCTTGTATAATTTCGTTATTTAGATTATAATATAAAATTATAGTTTAAAAGGAGATTATATTATGAATAATTTAGCGACACATAAAAAAGAAAGAAAGATTTGTTTTTATGACGTAACATGTAAGTGCGATCAACGAGAGGTATCATTAGAAAATTTATTTGATAAGCATAATGAAATACTAGGAGAAAATTACAAGGATTTAATACAGCGTAATTTAGCAATCCCTTTTGACGATAATCGTTTTTACTTTTTAGATAAAAGCGAACGCAATAATTCTCATATTTATGCCGGTAAATTTTTTAATCTTAAAATAAACGATATTCCATCTATGTTTAACCTGTCTAAAGGTGAAAGAAAAGAAATAGGATTACTGGAAGATGATACATTGTTTGATCAAGCCCATTTTTGCTATTTCTCTGATAGAAAGATGTTAGTATCTGAGTGGGATATACGAGGGGCAAATATTACTAGACTAAGTTTTTATTTGTCATCATTCATGCATAAAATTGACGGGCGAGTTTATCATATAAATATGATACCTGTTCTCCATCCTGATATTTATGGAAGGATGAATTCTTTAAATAAAATTACAAAAATAGAAGTGTCAGCTAGCAACCCTGGAATAAAATACTTAACAGCAAGAGATAATTCTTTAAACGACGAGATTATATTTGACGATTTCGATAACGATACTCCTGTCAATTTTTTGATAGAGTTCACGGCTAAACGTAAACAAATTGAAGAGGCACAAGGTTTTTTGAGAGAGAAGATTTCACGATTAGAAAAATTATTGAAAAATAATAAGGTGGAGTCTTTAAAAGTAAAAGGAACAGACCCTGAAACAAACAAGATGGTTGTTCTTGATTTGTTAAATCTAAGGTTCATACACACCGTTAATGTAGATAAGCTTTCCGTACGAAGTAAATATGTTGTATCTAATAAGATGTTTGATGAACTTGAAAAAGCAATACATAAATACGATTCTATATTTAAAAGGTAAAAGACGTGATTAGAAAATTATTATATCATAACAACTATTCAATAGTAACTCATGTAGCACTATGCGTCATTATTTGTTTGCTGTTTGCTATTCTTGTATTTAAGTTTGACGTATTTCCGATATATGTATTTACAAGATTGATAGACATGCAAATAGTTATGCTGTCATCTACGATTGCAGGATTTGAATTAGCAGCAGTTTCACTACTTCTTTCAATGCCGGGCAATAAAAAATGGAAAGCATTAATACGTGTAAGAGGCGATCTAATGATGTTTCGCATATTGCTTAGATCTTCTTATTATTTAGTAGTATCATCTGTTTTAATGGTGTTTGATATATATATACTCGCCAATATAATGAAGTATAAAACTTTTCAAACAGCTATACAAGTCATATCTATATTTTTGTTGATATTGGGGCTCTCGCTTTTTTTGTCAGGTCTTCGTGCATTAATAGCATTGTTGGTGTCAAATAAAGAATAGTGTAGTTGTTAGTTTTTATTCGATTAAATTTTATGATATTCAAAGCGTCTCAAGCATTAGCTTAGGCGCTTTTTTGATAGGAGAATTAGACCGCTGTAACAGGCGGTTTTTTAATGCCCGGAGTACAGGCGTTAAACGTACTAATATAATCTAACGTGGGAACGCCCCACGTAAAATATCAGCGTTAGGAGATTAAAGAAGATGAGTGAAGAACAGAAAACAAACGCGGAGCAAGTGCCGCAGACACCGCAAGAGCCTCTGGACGGAAACAAAACACCCGACACAGTGCCTTACTTTCGTTTTAAAGAAATGGTAGACGAAAAGAACGGACTGCAAGAGCAGTTAAGGTTACGTGACGAACAGTTGAAAGGTTTGGAAGAACTGCAGAAAAAAGCGGAGAGCGTTGAAGAGTTTAAAGCGGAGATAGAGAAGCTTCAAGCTGAAAACAAGAAGACAGCGGAAGATTATGAAACTTCAGTTATTGATCTTAAAAAAGATAACCTGCTCTCACAAGCGTTAATAAAAGAGGGCGCTATCAATGTTGATATAACAAAGCACGCTTTTGCCGAGTTTCTAAAAGACGCTAAAATAGGTGAAGACGGCAATATCTCGGGTCTTGACGACAAGGTAAAGGAGATAAAGACCAACGAACAGTTTAGTTTCTGCTTCAAAAAAGATGAGGGTAAACCTATGGAGATTGCGGGATTTAAGCCCGGACAGGGTTCAGAGCCGACAGCTCCGACAGTGCAACCCGACGGAAATATGAGCTATATTGACTTTGAAAAAGCGTTTGCAAGTAACAGTCTATAGCTCCAACAAAAAGGAGATAAAAAATTATGGCAGCAACACAATTCGATGCCAAAGCATTTAACCCCGAAGCATTCGGGAAATACGTAGAAACAGTACCGCAGCTTAGAACTAATGAGCTTTTGCGCTCAAGAGCTTTAGTCGGCAATCCCGATATAAGAGCTATGTTCAGTTCTCAGACAGGTACAGCGTTTGGTACTATACCGCTTTACGGTCTCATAAACGGCGATACGCAAAACTATGACGGTATTACCGATATTGAGTCCCAGAGCAGCAATACTTATACGCAGGGCGTTATAGTGACCGGTAGAGCTGACGCTTGGACTGAAAAAGACTTTTCATATGACATTACCGGTAACGTTGACTTTATGGGTAATGTCGCGAGACAGGTTGCACATTACTGGGATACAGTAAATCAAGATATTTTGCTTAAGATATTAGGCGGTATTTACGGTACCCCGTCGAGCCCTAACGGTTTAGAAGAGTTTGTTACAAAGCATACTTTTGATATAAGCGGTTTAGCAGGTGTAAATAACAAAGTAGGGCCGACAACTCTAAACAGCGCGATACAGCAGGCGAGCGGAGCTAATAAGAACGGCTTTACATTCGCTATAATGCATTCCGCTGTAGCTACAAACCTCGAGAACCTGCGCTTGCTTGATTATATGAAATACACTGATCAGCAAAACGTTATGCGTGACCTAACTATGGCCACATGGAACGGCAGAACTGTTGTTGTTGACGACAGTATGCCGGTAGACGGCGGTGAATATACCACATACGTATTTGGCGAAGGCGCGTTCTTCTATGAGAATATCGGCGCTAAAGTGCCGTATGAGATGGACAGAAACCCTGCTAAAAACGGCGGTGAAGATACACTTTACAGCCGTCAGCGTAAGGTATTCGCTCCGCGCGGTATATCGTTTGATAACGCCGGTATAGCCAGCCTTTCACCGACTAATGCTGAACTTGGCGACGCTAACCGCTGGTCCCTCGTTAATGATAGCCACGCTACCGATAAATCGTACTATGACCATCAGGCAATCATGATCACCCGAATTATATCCAAAGGGTAGTTTTTGTCCGTTTTGAGGTGAGACCGCAAGTGAACTTGCTTTAGCCAAGTCGTCAGCTTCGGAGTGCAGAGCACACCTTGCTTAGTCTTGACTAATCTCTCACTCAAAACGAACAAAAACATATCTTATTTTTAGTTATTTTGGCGGAAAGCGGACGGGATTTTTTTTTAATTTCCACATGCCGTGCAGAGCATGGAACAAACGGAGTTTAGTTTTAACGTTCGGGAACATCTCGCGAAACGATAAATGAAACGCACGCCTTTAGCATTCATAGCATCGCCAACTGTAAAAAATAAAAATATTCACAAAAGACAAAACAAAGATTAATAATTTTTCGTCCATTTAAGGATGTAGATTGGACGAAACAAGACAAGCTGTGTTTTAACACTGCGAAGGCGAAGATTCGTTCAAAGCAGCTCGCTGCGGTCTACGCCTTAAATGGACGAAAAAAAATGCTTGAGTTGATAATTGAGAGATTAAAAGGTTTAGGTTATGAAATGACTGACGGGGACAGCTTCACGCTTAACTTTATACTAAGTAAAGAAATAGACTATGTAAAGAGTGAATGCGGCGGAGCAGTCCCCGACGGTTTAAAGTATCCGATAATAGACTGGATAATAGCCGAGTTTTTAATTAATAAGAAGGGTTCCGGCGCTCTTACAAAGATAGGTGATATAGACCTAAACGAAGCGCCTTTAAAATCTTTAGTCGAGGGCGATATCAGAGCAGACTGGGGCGGCGGTAATGTTAAGTCCGCTGAAGAGCGTTTTGACGAGCTGGTGGGCAGTTTGACAAAAGGGCGTACACGATTGATGGGGCTATACAGGGTTATGATTTGGTAGTTTTTGCCCATTTTAGGCGTAGACCGGCTAAAGCCTTTAGCCAAAGTCTTCGTCTCGCAGTGCAGAGCACAGCTTCGTCTTGATTTGCCTAATCTACATCCTAAAATGGACTAAAACCAATCTTACTTTTAGTTGCTTTGGTAGAAAGCGGATGAAAACTATTTTTTATATATAGGCATAGTATGGAACGAACGGAGTACAGTCAAAATGTTTGGGAATGACTTGCCGCGCGATTTTTAAAGCGTACGCCGTGAGCAATGAAAACATCACCAATCGTAAAGCATTTTAAAGTTTAACTAAGTATAAAACAAGAGTTTTTTTTTCGTTCATTTTGGGATGTATAATGGGCGAGATAAGATGAGGTGTATCGTGAATACTCCGAAATCGAAAGACTCGTTCAAGGCTTCAGCCGATTCTACATCCCAAAACGGACGGAAAATGAAATTAGGTTTAACAAAGAATATAGTTGAAAAGTTTTGGTTTGGAGTTTGTGATGTCATGGTTGAGGGGACTACAGAAAACCCTGACAATAAACGTATGGAAACGGCGTGGGTTTTAAAATACGAGGGCGTAAAATGCAAACGCGTATATAAAAACTCACCTGTTTCTGTGATGAATGACCTTCGAAACACTGCTGAACAAAGGATAGAGCTTTTAATATCCAAAGAGTTTGATATCCCTGCCGGGTCAAAGATTATCTACACCGAGGACGGCATAACTACCGAATACAAACGCACAGGCGAAGCGCAATCGTATCCATCATACCATCAACAAATATACTTAGAAATACCGGAGCGGACGATATGACGGATAGCCTGAACAATACACTATCATTTGACTTTAGCGAGCTTACAGCTTTTAGAAAACGGCTTGAAAAGTTGCCATACGACAAGGTAAGCGCTTTTATACGTTTAGAAGTTACAAGGCTTGTACGGCAAAGCCTTGCTACCGCGAAAGAGGCTACACCTGTTGATACGGGAATACTTCGCAATGGCTGGCGTGGACTCCCTGCGCAAATGACAGGACGCGGCGAAGCTGTGGGTAAAGTCTTTAACGCTACTGAGTATGCCCCTTACGTTGAGTACGGACACCGAAAACGCGGGGGTTCGGGTTGGGTTGACGCTCAGCCTATGCTTGGCAGAGCCGAGTTTGAACTGATGTACGGTGGTAAACATTTACCGGCTAAAGAACAGATAAGACATGATTTAGACGTGTTTTTGTCCGTTTTCTAGGTGAGAGCGCAAGTGAACTTGCTTTAGCCAAGTCGTCAGCATCGGAGTATTAAAACACACCTTGCTTAGCCTTGACTAATCTCCCACAAGAAAACGAACAAAAACATATCTTACTGATTAAAAAGTTTTACAAGCCCGTACCCGTAGTGAATGTCGGCGCATCGTTCATATCATCAACAACTTTAACTTTAAACCAGGTCTTTCTACCGTCCGCGGTTTTTATATTTATCGTTGATTCGCCGGTAGTGTTATATGATGTGGTAGACCAAGTTTCGCTGTCTAACTGTGTCAACTTAGCGATATTACTCTTAGAAGATGTAGCTGTAAAATCAATCTTATGATCTAATGCTATATCATAGCACTGCAGTAATTGACTGTTTCCGGGGATTGATAATACATACAGGGTATCAACTGATATACAACCGTCCGGCATGTCTCTGCAAACAGCTAACCATATGAGGTTATTATCTGTTGAATAGCCGGCACATACACTTTTACCATCATTTGTGTAACCCCATTTATTTTTGCTGCTGTCTGTCATCGCGCCGCCATGAAAAACCTCAGCGCAAATAGTGTCATCCCGCGGTTCATCCGCGGTGTTTTTCTTTTTGCCTCCGCATCCGCCGAGCAGTCCTGTCACCGCGAAGGAAATAGCGATGAGCGTAATAATGAATAGTTTTAGTTTCATATTTTTTAGCCTCCTTATCAAGCTATTTTATATTATACAAAAAAAATGGGGGGGGGGGCAAGTAGTTTTTGAGATGAAATGAAAAAAAGGCATAAAAAA
>JGI994J12354_10001309_pt1 | contig 25196 bp, 19 predicted proteins | sample IntmicLarv3ML3BL_FD_12354 | JGI IMG/M metagenome (IMG submission 12354)
TGTGAACAAAAATTTTCCAAGAATAATTTTCAAATTTTTTAATATAAATATATTAAGATTCTTGTATCAAATTTTTATTTTTATATTTTTATAGAGAACTCTCGGAAAGTATTTTTAAAAATAATTATTCTCAAAAGTGTTTTGTAGTTCTGCGGAACGCTCAAGACCGTTCCCTACTTTATTAAATCCACAAAATATGGAGGAATAAAAATATTTTAAATTTGTTAAACTCAGTAGAATCAAGAGTTATGACTTTCCGAGAGTACTATTATATTCAAAGGAGGATTTTTTTAATGGAAAAGAATTATAGAAAACTACCGAACAATCCACAAAGACAAGCTTATCAAAGTAATCAAAACAATCGAAACAATCGAAACAATCGAAATAAGCAAACACCGAGCAAAGAAGTATCGGTGCGGATTTTAAATCAAATTATTATAAGCGGAATTATTATTGCGACTGTCATGATTATAAATATTATCAAGACATCTTTTACGCAGGAATTGAACGCAATGTTAAGGAAAAATATAGAGAAAAATTATTCCCTTGCCGAAATGAAAACGTCGCTCGTCGCTTTATTAAATAAATTCGATTTTACGGATTTCTCTGATTTCAAGATGGATACGATAAAAACCGCTTTCGGCGATGAAACCGAAAATAAAAACACATTGCCCGAAATCAAAATAAGCGAAGAAAGCATTTATACGGAACAAAATAATATTGAAAATCGCGTTGATTTGGAGGCTTTGGAGATTTTAAACGAAAATATTTACGATTCTGAATCTCAAAAAAACGAGCAGGAAAAAAAGTAAACAGCTCCGGAATAAATTTTTATTTCGGAGCGGACAAATGGGAAAAGCCGGCTGATGCGATAATGACGTCATCATACGGTGAGCGGATTAATCCTGTTTTAGATAAAAATGAATTTCACAACGGAATCGACTTAGCCGTTAATGTCGGAACAAAAATAAAAGCTGTTTTTTACGGGGAAGTTTCCGAAACGGGCATTTCACCGACTTACGGGAATTATGTAAAGTATATGACGGAAGATAATTTCACAATTATGTATGCTCACTTAGATGAAGTTTTGGTGGCTGTAAACGATACGATTGAAAAAGGGCAAATCATTGCTTTATCGGGTAATACGGGATTATCAACGGGCGCGCATTTGCATTGCGATTTGGAAAAATGAAAAATTAGTTGACCCGACGGAATTTTTTTCATTCGCATACACCGACGGAGTGAGGAAAGAATACGAGCAAAGAGGGATAATAATAGAATGAAAAAAGGTTTATATTTCATAATGTTTCTGATTTGCATGATTTTTTTTAATTTAACTTCGGATATCTTCGTTTTGCTGATTGTAATGACGATGCACGAAATGTCACATGTTTTACTGGCGAAAAAATTCGGGCTTAAAGCAAAAGGTTTTTTTACAACACCGATGGGTCAAATCGTTGTTATTACCGACATAGAATTTTTGCGTATACATAAAAAATTTTTAATTTATTTCATCGGTTCGTTTGTAAACATAATTTTTTATATCGCGATGGATTTTTTATTCGCCGATAAATTTTTAAAAATAAAAAATTATTCACTTATTATGGGTGTGTTTAATTTATTGCCTATTTTTCCGCTCGACGGCGGACGCATTTTACAAATCTTATTGGGCAACAAACTCGGTGTTTTAAGGGCGAATAAAATTATTTTGAAAATAAGCAAAATAACCTCGTTGTTAATTATTGCTTTAGGATTGATTCAAGTGATTTTATATCCGTTTAATATGTCACTTTTATTGGTCGGTCTTTTTTTAAAGAAAAATTTAAATAAAGAGATAATCACCATGGCGAATGATTTTATTAAAGTCGTTTCAAATAAAAATAAATATATCAAAAAAAATCCCATGCGAATCAGAAATATTGCGGTTTTCGAGCACACGGGAATATTTAAAATTTTACAAAGCGTAAATTTTGAAAGTTTACTCATAATTAATGTTTTTGAAAATAATAAAATTAAATTTCAAATCTCGGAGAAAAGTTTTATTGATTATATTATAAAATTCGGTGTCGGTGGGAATGTGGGCAATTTTTTAGAGAATACGGAAAAGGCGTGATTTAAAAAATTGCCCTGTTTTTTATTGTGCGTAATTTTTGTAAAAGTTATAAATAACAAAAAATGCGATAATGCTTGCAAGATTTGCGGATTAGGTTTATTATGGAAGNAGGGGGCGTGAGGTGAATTTTATCGCACGGTTGCAGGAAGAAAATCGGTTGTCTGACGACTAAATACGACTAAAACCGTAGAAATACAGTTTGATAATGTCGAATGTGGTTTCGGAAAATTAAAGTGTATAAATCGCGGAAGATGAAGATTGCAACTCATTAAAGATAATAATTATCTCTGAAATATTTGAAATACAAAATCTAATCTTGAAAAATACATATATCGAAAAGCTCTGAATATAAAAAATGTGCGAATGCATCGCGAAGTTTTGAATCAGCTTGCATTTGATTTGCAAAATTTAAAAAGGGAGGTTTTTTTTTGAATACCAAATCGGTTTCTACGGGAGTGGTTATGCTTTTGGCTGTTGCCGTAATTATTTTGCTGGCAAGCAGTTTTGTAGATAATGATAAAAAAATTCAAACGAGAGCTTTGGAAGTGGCGGCAACTGCGACGGATACGGTAAAAGTTATAGTTGAAAACGTTGAAGCGGGCGACGACACAACAAAACTTGAGGGCGGAATTGTTGATATTTATGACCGAGCAAAAAACGAAGTGATGACAAAAACTTTTGATGAAAGCGGACGGATAGAATTGGAATTGGGCGAAGGTAAATATTCCATTCAACAATCGGAAGCACCGGAAAGTTATAATTTGAACAAAGCTTTTTCTTTGTTTGAAGTTACTGCCGATGAAATAGCTAACAATGAATTGAAATATATTTATATAGAAAATAATAAAAACGTGGGCGCGGAATTTTCAGAACTTGCTAAGGCTGAGGAAATTAAAGCTGCGCCGGAGTTCGTTTCCATAAAAGAAGAAGAACAGCCTGCGAGCGCACCTGTGCCGACACAGTCGTTTGTTTCGGCTGCCGAGCGTCAAAATCCTCAAACGGCGGACGACGCGGGACTTTTTAATATGATTGTTTTTGCGTCTTCTGCTTGTTTGGGTTTGGTATTCTTTTATTTGTCTAAAAGAAGTTAAAAGTTAAATTGACAAAGTGATATGGTTTCGTGGGGACGAACACGGTTCGCCCCTACAACTTTTTCGATATTTTCAAAAAACATTTCTCCAAAATTATTTCTGACAATTCTATTTTATTTTTTTCTAATAAATTGCAATCGGTCCGCTCGGACCATTTATAATTTCTATTTCGGTTTCAAAAATATCCGTTAAAACCTGCCGTTGCATAATTTCCTCAACCGTTCCGAAAGCAACGATTTTTCCGTTTTTCATGGCGCAAATTCTATCTGAATATTTCGCGGCGAAATTTATATCGTGCATGACTGTCAAAATTGTTCTGCCAAATTCATCGGCGGCGTGTTTTAAATGTTTCATCATTTGCACGGAACGAGCGATATCAAGATTATTAAGCGGTTCGTCCAAAAGAACATATTCTGTTTCCTGCGTCAAAACCATTGCAACATAAGCGCGTTGTCTTTGCCCGCCTGAAAGTTCGTCTAAATATCTGTTTTCCAAATCCGCTAAATCCAAAAAATCAATATATTTTGAAATAATCGTTTCGTCATCTTTCGTTAATCGCCCTTTTGAATAAGGAAAACGCCCGAAGCCGACTAACTGCCTTACTGTAAGGCGCGTTACGAAATGATTTTCCTGTCGCAAAATAGTTAAAACTTTCGCCAAATCTTTTGATTTTGAATTAGCGACATCCCAATTCGCAACTTTTATAGTTCCCGTGTCCATATCCAAAAGTCTGCCAATCATCAAAAGCGTTGTGGATTTCCCTGCGCCGTTAGGACCGATTAAAGAAGTGAAACCCGCTTTCGGTATTTCGATATTCAAAGGTCCGATTTTTGCCTCGGCGTAATCTTTTTTTGCGTTATTAATGCTTATCATAGAGTTCCTCTCCTCAAAATTACGATTAAAAATGTTATTCCGCCGAAAATTTCGATGATTACGGAAACAACACCTTGCGCGTTAAACACGTGATACATAAAGAAATACGCGCCCGTTATTATTAAAAATCCGATTGCGAGTGCCATAGGAAAAATATATTTGTGGTCATAAGTCGGCGCGGCTTGATATGCCAATGTCGCAACCAAAAATCCGTAAAACGTGAGCGAGCCGACCAAAGCCGTCGAAATCGCCATCAAAACGGAAACCAATATAAGCGCATAGATTGTGCTCAATTTGTGGTTAGTCCCCAGAGATGTGGCGCAATCTTTCCCGAGCGAATTTACATTCAGTTGATTTGAATATAAAAATAAAAGCAACGCGATAAAAATCACCGCGGGAATTACAATATGAAAATATTCGGGATTCGCGTTATTTACAGAGCCGAATAATTGCGCCTGCAAAATATCAAATTCGGACGGCGTGAGAACTCTTCGCATAAAAGAAGATAATGAGCGCAAACCGCTTCCCATAATAATTCCGACCAAAAGCATAAGCTGTAAATTTGCATATTTATCGGAAAGCAACCAACCGTAAAGTATCAAGCACATTATAACCATGAGAGCAACTTGAATTAAAAAAGATTGAACCCCCGTAAAATTTATTAATGCGCGTGAGCCGAAGAAAAATATTATGCTCGTGTTAATCGTTGAATAAAGTGCCTCGAATCCCAAAAGTGACGGCGTTATAATTTTATTGTTTGTAACGGATTGAAAAGTTACCGTCGATAAACTTTGACAAACCGCCGCAATGAGCATTGCGATAAGCGCGAAAGTTCTTCTTCTGACAACGGGAATAAATGAATCCGAAGTTACGGGAACGGGATTGTTATAAACCAAAAGCCCGTAAGATGCGACTAATCCCAAAATAATCAGAGTTATTAATAAAATCCAATAATTTTTAATTTCTTTTTGCGAACGAAAAGCTTTCGCGGTTCTCTTTTTATTGTTTTTATTTTGAATACTGATTTTTAAATTTTTAATGGATTCGCTCATTTCCGCCTCCTTTGTTTCATTAAAATAATAATAAATACGATTGAACCGACCGTGCCCAAAATCAGCGAAACGGGAACTTCAAAAGGCATTATAATCGTGCGCGAAATTATATCGCAAAGAGTTATTATTCCCATTCCCAAAACGCAAACCCAAGGGAGATTACTCCGCAAATGGTCGCCGCGATACATAGAAACAACATTCGGAACGATTAAACCCAAAAAAGGCAAATTGCCGATAACAGCGGTGACGATTCCTATTGCAACGGCGATAAGTCCCGTTCCCAAAAGAATTATTTTGTTATAATTCACGCCGAGACTTATTGCGACGTCCTCGCCCAATCCCGCTAATGTAAATCTGTCCGCATAAATAAAAATAACAACCGTAATTATAATAATCACCCACAAATATTCATATCTTCCGATTTGGACGGACGCAAAAGAACCGATAAACCAGTTTGAAATATTTTGTGTCATTTGAAACGTAAGCCCGACAAAAGTGGAAATCGCGGAAACTACCGCGCCCAACATCATTCCGATAATCGGAACAATGAGCGACGAGCGCAAACGAACTTTTCTTAAAAATAAAAAGAAAATCATCGTTCCTATGAATGAAAAAATAATTGCGCCCGTCATTCGTAAAATTAAACTCGGGCTCGGAACAAACAAATATACGAGAAGCAATCCGAATCCCGACCACTCAATCGTGCCCGTTGTCGTCGGTTCGACCAAACGATTTTGTACAATGAGTTGCATTACAAGCCCCGACATCGACATAGCCGCGCCCGTAAGCATTAATGATGCGGTTCGCGGAATACGAGTTATAAAAAACATAGCGCGTCCGTCATCTTGTCCCCAAATATCATAAACGCCCGTAAACAGCGAAATAACGCCCAAAATAATAACGATTATAACAGCAACGATAAATGGTTTTGTCCATATTTTATTTTGATTGACAAAATGGTGTTGAGAAATCCCAACACCACTTTGTTCATTTTTATTTTTAAACACTACGCTCTCCTATGTATTATTTAGATAAAGCGTCAGCTAAATCTCTAAATAACACTAAATAAGTTTGTATAGATTCATTTGTGTATGTGTCCGCAGGCGCATATACGATGTTGCCTTCCGTAACAGCCGTTACATTTTGAAGTGCGGGCGCATTATCGATAACGTCTTGTGCGGGTTTTGAATCTGCCGAGCCTGCTCCGGCGTCACGGTCTAAAACAAAAATCCAATCCGGATTGCTTTGCGCGATTGCTTCGATAGAAATTTCATCGCCTTGATGGTCGGAAGTTGCGCCTTCAACTTCTAAAGATGAAACCCAACCGAAAATTTCATACATCGGACCCCAAACACGTCCGGAAAGCGGAGCGGAAAAACCAATCTCACCGCCGGAAACAACAACGCTCATAATTGTATCTGTTCCGTTGTATGCAGTTTTTACTTCTGCGATAACCGCATCGAAATCATCACACATTTTTTTAGCCTCATCGTTTTTATCAAAAATCTGTCCCAAAACCGTTGTCGAATTTTTCAATCCGTTTACTAAATTATCACCGGGTGAATCAACGTTTTCGGAAACATCAAAGTTTAAATCGATAACAGCCGCGTTTGGAACTAATGCTTTAATTTCTTCATAATAAGATGCAAATCTTTGCCCGATAATTACAAGGTCGGGGTCTGCCGCCGCGATAAGTTCAAGGTTTGGCTCGCGGTGATTTCCGATGTCGGGAATCGATTCATCATTTTTATATGGTGAAGTATCGGGCATAACCGCTTTCGGTGCTGCCGCTAATTTAATTCCCCAATCGGATAACGTTTGGAATGTTCTGTTGTCCAAAGCAACTACTTTTTCGGGATTTACGGGAACTTCAACCACGCCGTGAACGTCTGTAATTTCAATTGTTGTTGCGTCCGCTTCGGTTGTTTCGGTCGGAGTTGGTTCTGTAGTTTCCGTTTCTGTCGTTTCGGTAGGTGCGGGCGTTGTACTCGCTTCATTTGGCGCAGCAGAATTATCGGAACTTCCGCAAGATGCTAAAAGTATAACGCAAGCTGCGATAGCCGAAACAGTTTTAATTAAATTTATTCTTTTCATGTATTTTCATTTCTCCTTATCAGATATATTTATTAAAATTAATTTTTTCAGAATAATATCACAAGTGATTATTTTTGAAATTTATCACAAGTGATTTATTACAAATCCTATAATATTTTTTAACTCACCTCCCACGTGGCAAAGTTAACTGCGGTTAACTAGAAAATATTTTTTTTGGTAAACCGCGAGAGTTTACCAAAATTTAAATGCCAGTTAGTTACGGCTAACATGATAACATCAGAATCTTAATTTGTCAATCTTAAAGTTTTAACATTTATGAAATTAAAAATAAAAAAATGCATCGCTCGGATTAAACCGAAAATGCATTTTTTTAGTCAAGACAAAAATGCTTTTGTCTTACATCAATAATTTTAAAAATAAAAATATAATAAATCGTTCGGAGAGGGTTACTTGTGTCGTCAAACAAGTTTGTGGATTGATTAAAGAACGAAACATTATACTAAAAATTTTTAAATGATAATAATTATTATATAGCAATGATTAAATTTTGTCCAGACTTTTAAATAATAAAATAATAACTGTCAGAAATTTTTAATTGTACCATTGATGAATTATTTATAGTTAAATAATAAATCAAATTTTTTCGTAGGGAACGGTCTTGACCGTTCCGCATATAAAGTGAACGGAGCGGTAAAGACGCGCTTCCTACATCACGAAAAAAATAAATCGTTCTAAAAATTCAGAGGGTATTTTCGTATGTCGTTAGTTTGCAAAATTTAAAACATATTTTAATGAATTTTTATTTGGAAAATAAAAAACTGCACTTTCAATTTTTTGAAAATTGAGAACTGCAGTTTTTTAATTATATCTTTGTATAAACTTTTTAAATTATTTAAAAAACAAATGCGTTATATTTTGGTCAACCAAAACGAACACGCCCAAAATAAAAACATAATAAGCGAAGTGGCTCAGTTTTGCCTTTTTAATTAATTTCATCATAAAAGTTATTGCCAAATAGCCGGACAACATCGCGGCGGCGAATCCCATAAGTGTAGGAAAAAATTCAAGGTGCTCGGGTTGAACTTTACCCGAAAAAATTTTATACGCCTCCAAAACCGCCGAACCCAAAATCGCCGGAATGGACATTAAAAATGAAAACTCCGCCGCACTTTCTCTGTTTAATTTTCGTGCGGTCGCGCCCACAATCGTACTGCCCGAGCGTGAAACTCCCGGCGGTATCGCAAGACTTTGCATTATCCCGACGATGAGAGAATCTTTATATTCAATTTCGTCTAAACTTTTATTTCCGGATTTCACTTTATCCGAAATTAGCAAAAGTATCCCTGTGTAAATAAATCCGAATGCCAAAAATTTTCCCGATTCAAAAATGCCGTCGATAAAATCGCCGAATATAAGCGCAACGATAACAGTCGGAATCGTCGCCAAAATCAATTGATAAGTTAATTTTTGAAACGGCTTTTTCAAAAGTTTTAAAATCGTTTCGCGATACACAATCAAAACCGGAATCAAAGTGCCTATATGTAAAATGATACCGAAAGTCAAACCGCCTTCGCTAATCCCGAAAATTTTTTGAAACAAAACCAAATGCCCCGAACTGCTTATAGGTAAAAATTCCGCGAGTCCTTGAATTATCCCTAAAATTATAGCTTGTAAAACTGACATATAAAAAAACAACTCCTTTAGTTTTTTTGATTATATAAAAAAATATTTTTATTTCAAGGCTGAAAGCCTCTACCAAATAAGCATTATATTTCAGAAGGGAATGTAATGCTAGAAATTCATTCTAAGTTTTTTTGATGGATAAAGCAACCTTTTTATAACAATAAAACTATTAAAAACGATTAAACTTTATTCGCAAAAATTTGCTTTGTTACATTTTTTTTTGTAAAATCATTCTATGAGAATGATAAGCGTTTTCAAAAACGAAAGTCAATAATCGTTTACGATGAATGACAGATAAAGTATAAAAAATCGGGGAGGAAAAATTAATTGAACAAATTAAAAAATAAAAAATATACATTTCTTACACTTTTTACGGTAATTTTTATTTTAACCACGTTTACATCTTGTGATGTGTTAGAAGAAATTTTATTGCAATCGGACATAACTCAATCCGAAAACTCCGTAGATAATAAAGTTTCCGTGCATTTTATTGATGTCGGGCAGGGCGACAGCACGCTGATTTCGTTTAATAACGAAGAAAATATTTTGATTGACGGCGGCGATACCTCGACGCAAGACGCATTAGTGCAATATTTAAAAGATATCGGGATTAAAAAATTTAAATATGTTGTTGCGACCCATCCGCACAGTGACCACATCGGCGGTCTTGATGACGTCATGAATAATTTTGATGTTGAAAATATAATTTTGCCCGATGTTTCTCATTCGACAACGGCATTCGAGAGATTACTTCTCGCTATCGAAAAAAACGAAGTAAACGTGATGATTCCCGAGTTGGAAGATAAATTTTCCGTCGGCGATATCAATTTCACGGTTTTAAATCCGATTAAAGAAAATTATGACAATTTGAATAATTATTCGGTTGTTTTAAAAATGGATTATAAAGATTTGAGCTTTATGTTCGCGGGAGATGCGGAATCACCCGTTGAAAACGATATTTTGAAACAAGGTTTCGATATCGATGTTGATGTTTACAAAGTTTCGCATCACGGAAGCTCCACGAGTTCATCAGCAAAATTTGTAGAGGCGATGTCGCCCGCAATCGGCGTTATAAGTTCCGGAAAAAACAACGATTACGGACATCCGCACAGAGAAACGGTCGCTGTTTTGAAAAAAAATTCGATTGCGTCATATCGCACTGACGAATTAGGCACGATAGTTTTTGAGCTTGAGGACACACAGATTTTTTATGACGGCGATGTTATTTTCGATAAGGCAACCGCGCCGAATAAACAAACGCTTTACGTTGATGAAAATGGAAAAGGCTTGATAAAAGGCAATATTAACCGCGAGGGCAAAAAAATATATCACATGCCGGGCGGTGCTTATTACAATCAAACAAATGCGGAAAAATATTTTAAAACCGAGGAGGACGCCATAAATGACGGATTCAAAAAATCAGAGCAATAAATCAAGAATCTTTATCGTTGACAGAAAAGTTGAAATCGATAATGTGGATTATTTAATCTGTGAAAATTTGCGAACCGAAGAGAAAGTTAAAATTATGGTGACGGAAGAGTATAAACATTATAAACCGCTTGATGTTTTGGTTTATCACAGCGATGAGGACGAATATATTTTAAATTCGGAAATGACCGAAGAACGCAAGGAAAAAATCGGTCGGCTTTTTGATAGGTTAAAGAAGAAAAGTAAAAAGGGGATTTCGGATTAAATTTAAAGGAGAAGCGTATGCTCGAGAAAATATATGCATTTATTCGGTTTAATCAATGGGAAATGAAAACGTAGGGAACGGTCTTGACCGTTCCGTAAAATAAATAACATAAATTTTTAATTTTACAGACAAAATTTTAGAATATAAAAAGGTGAGGATATTGGAAAAAATAAATTTTACACATTTGCATGTCCATTCGGGCTACAGTTTATTAGATGCGACTTCCAAGATGGAAGATTTAATCGCGACGACAAAAAAACTCGGTATGGATTCAATCGCGATTACAGACCACGGCGTTATGTATGGCGTNATAGATTTTTATAAAGAAGCGAGAAAGCAGGGGATTAAACCGATATTGGGCTGTGANGTNTACGTTTCTTCGGGGGACAGAAAAAATAAAGAATACGGTTCGGATAATTTTTATTATCATCTTGTTTTGCTTGCGGAAAATAACACNGGCTACGAAAATTTAATGAAAATGTGTTCTATCGGCTTCACGGAGGGATTTTATTATAAACCGCGAATNGACGTGGAAACNATGCGAAAATACAGCGAGGGAGTAATCGCGCTGAGTGCGTGTTTATCGGGTGTTGTTACAAAACCGCTTTTGCGTGTTTCATATGCGAAAGCTTTAGAGCAGGCAATTTTGTACAGAGAAATTTTCGGGGAAAATAATTTTTTTCTGGAAATTCAAGACCACAATATCGCGGACGAGCGACGCGCGAATGTTGATTTAATAAAAATCCACAAAGAAACGGGAATCCCGATTGTTTGTACAAACGACACGCATTATATAAACAAAGAGGACAGCTACGCGCACGAAGTTTTTTTGTGTGTGCAAACCGGAAAAACGATGAACGATGACGACCGAATGAAATACGGCACAGACCAATTGTATTTAAAAAGTCCCGAAGAAATGTACGAATTATTTTCTTACATTCCGGAATCGTTGGAGAATACATATAAAATCGCACAAAGATGCAATGTTGAAATAGAGTTTCACAATTATAAATTAAGAAAATACGAAATCGAAAGCAAACAAGACCCTTATTTATATTTGAAAAATTTATGCGAAGAGGGATTAAAAGCCCGATATGAAAACATAACACAGGAACTCAAAGATAGACTGCAAATGGAACTCGACGTTATCAACAACATGGGATTTATTGATTATTTTTTAATCGTTTGGGATTTTATAAAATACGCGAAAGATAACGGAATTGTTGTAGGACCCGGGCGAGGTTCCGCCGCAGGAAGTATCGTTGCGTATGCTTTGCGGATTACGGATATCGACCCGATAAAATACAATTTGATTTTCGAGCGATTTTTAAATTCGGAAAGAATAAGTATGCCCGATATTGATATCGATTTTTGTTATGAGCGACGCCAAGAAGTTATTGATTACGTTATTTCAAAATACGGAAAAGATTATGTTGCGCAGATTATAACTTTCGGAACACTAGCCGCGAGAAACGCGATAAGAGATACGGGGCGCGCCTTAGATATTGCGTACTCAAAAGTTGATTTAATCGCGAAAATGATTCCGCAGGAATTGGGAATCACAATAAAAAAAGCTTTGGAAATGAATCCCGAACTTGCGGAATTTTATAATGCCGACCCCGAAGTCAAAGAGTTAATTGATTTGAGCGAAGCTTTGGAGGGTTTACCGCGCCACGCGTCAACTCATGCGGCGGGAATTGTAATTTGCGATAAGCCCGTTTATAACTACGTTCCGCTTTATTATAACGACGGCGCGATTACAACGCAATTTTCGATGACGACATTGGAAGAACTAGGGCTTTTAAAAATGGACTTTTTGGGATTGCGGACTTTGACCGTTATAAATAATTGTTTGGAAGAAGTTAAGCGGATTCATAATAAAACGATTGATTTTTCAAGAATGGATTATGACGATAAAAAAGTTTTTGAACTCATCGGAAGCGGAAAAACCGACGGCGTTTTTCAGTTGGAAAGTTCCGGCATGAAATCTTTCATGCGCGAACTTTTGCCGGAATCTTTGGAAGATGTTATCGCCGGAATTTCTCTCTATCGTCCCGGACCGATGGATTTTATTCCGAAATATATAAAAGGAAAAAATAACATAAACGAAATTAAATATTTGCATGAGTCGTTGATTCCGATTTTAGAACCGACTTACGGTTGTATCGTTTATCAAGAGCAAGTTATGGATATCGTTAGACAATTGGCGGGTTATAGCCTTGGGCGAAGCGACCTTGTGCGCCGTGCGATGTCAAAAAAATCGTATGAAACAATGCAAAAAGAGCGGAAAAATTTTATTCACGGAATCGAAGAGGATGGCGTTGCGGGCTGTGTTAAAAACGGAATAAACGAAGAAATCGCATCGCAAATTTTTGACGAGATGACAGATTTTGCGAAATACGCATTTAATAAATCTCACGCGGCGGCTTATGCGGTAATCGCATATCAAACGGCATATTTAAAATATTATTATCCCGTGGAATTTATGGCGGCACTTATAACGAGCGTTATGGACGCATCGATAACGAAAGTTGCAAGCTATATTGAAGAGTGCAAAAAAATGAATATCGATTTATTAGCACCCGATATTAACGAAAGTTACTCGCATTTCAGCGTCAATAATAAAGCGATTCGATTCGGGCTTGCGGCGATAAAAGGCGTCGGTCGCCCTACGATAAAAGGAATTATCAAAGAAAGAGAAGCGGGCGGAAAATTTTCGAGCCTTACGGAATTTATAAATCGTATGGACGGCGGAGAATTAAATAAAAGATGTCTGGAAAATTTAATACGCGGCGGCGCGTTTGATTCTCTGGGCGGATTCAGAAAACAATACAGTGAAATTTATAAAAATTTATTGGACGGCGTTTCTCAGACGCGAAAGAAAAATATTGAGGGTCAGCTTGATTTATTTTCATTCTTTGCGGAAGATGTAACGGAAGTTTATAAAGATATTTTTAAAACAAACGACGAATATTCAAAAAAAGAACTTTTGGAAATGGAAAAGGAAGTTTTGGGGATATATATTTCCGGTCACCCTCTCGAAGAATATTTTGAAATTTTGAAAAAACATACATCGATTTCGAGTTTGGATTTACTTAATGAAAATAGTGAAAGCGGCGAAAACGAAACCACCGAAATTTATGACGGCGAAAAAGTGAAAATCGGCGGAATCATCGCACACAAGAGTGTTAAGTACACAAAAAATAATAAGGCGATGGCTTTTTTAACGGTCGAGGACGTTACGGGTAGCTTTGAAGTAATTGTTTTCCCTAATGTTTACGATAAATATTTGGGGAAATTAAATGAGGGAAAAGTTATTATTATTGACGGCGTTGTAAGCAGTCGCGAGGAAGAGGATAAAAAAATTATTTTAAATTCTCTGAAAACCATCGAAGAGATAAACGCAAGCGCACAAACTTTGTGGCTGAAAATTTTATCCGATTCAAATGTTTCTATGAGTGAAATTATTAACGTTTTAAAAGATAATCGCGGAAATACGCCCGTAATTATTGTTGAAGATGCATCAAAAAAGAAAACCAGTTTAGGCGACGAACATTGGGTTAACATAAGCGATGAATTGATAAACAATTTAAAAAATCTTTTGGGCAGTGGTTCAGTCGTTATCGTTAATAAATAATATTTTTGATTGAAAATCGTGTGCGTTATAAATATTTGTATTGGTTATGCGGGCGGGGCAAGCGCCGCCCCTACGTAAAAAGCAAAGTTAATCTAATTCAAATTTTGAAATTCTTAAAATAAAAAACACACCACGGTTTTAATATTTATTAGAATAACATTTATGAAAATTTGATATCAAAAATATTTTAATTAAATTTCCCTCATACTTAGACTATTTATATAAAATCAAGGAATCCGTATTATCAGTCTTATGTAAGTTTTTACAAATAACGCTGAAAATTTTATTGCTTTTATTACGTAATCGTCAATTTTAATTTTCNCGATTTTTTACGAAAATATATGCGATTGTATATATAGTCAATAAACTCTTATAATTATACTTGCGGGGGTAGAATAAAACTTTCGCGAATTACTTAATCTATATTCTTGGAGGGAGAAAACTAAGTGGAACAAGATAATTTTAATACCGCTGAATTAAATATCTCAGAGGAAAACAAGATAAAACATATCGGAATTTTAACAAGCGGCGGCGACGCACCCGGAATGAATGCGGCGATACGTGCCGTTGTTCGTACCGCTTTATTTCACAAAGTAAAAGTTACGGGCATTATGCGCGGTTATGAAGGTCTGTTATCTGCCGACATTAAAGAATTATCCGCGAGAGAAGTTTCTGACATCTTATATAAAGGCGGAACAACACTTTTAACAGCTCGCTCTAAGGAAATGATGACGCCCGAAGGACAAGAAAGAGCCGCTCAAATTTGCAAAATTTTAAAGCTTGACGCATTGGTTGTAATCGGCGGCGACGGTTCTTTAAAAGGCGCGCTCGCGTTAAAAAATTTAGGCATAAATGTTATGGGTATTCCGGGGACGATTGATTTGGATTTGAATTGCACCGACTANACAATCGGNTTTGATACAGCGATTACAACGGGGGTTGATGCCATCGGAAAAATCAAAGATACGTCTTCAAGCCATGAGCGTTGCAGTATCATTGAAGTTATGGGAAGAAATGCGGGACACATCGCGCTTTGGTGTGCCATGACGGGCGGTGCGGAAGAAGTTTTGATTCCTGAAAAAAGCGATTTTAAAACGGAAGATGTTATAACACAAATTATTACAAACAGAGCAAAAGGCAAAAAACATAATTTGATTATCGTTGCGGAGGGAATCGGCGGAAGTCAAGAACTCGCGAAACAAATTCAAGATTCAACGGGAATACAAACGCGCTCAACAATTTTGGGGCACATTCAAAGGGGCGGTTCGCCGACTGTTGTTGATAGAATGCACGGCTCTATGATGGGTTGCAAAGCTGTTGAATGGCTTTTGGCGGGTGAAAAAAATAAAATTGTTATTTATGAAAAAGGTGCGTACGCTCATGTGCCTATCGAAGAAATTAACAACACAGAAAGACGAAATCCGACCGAAGATAATATGTATGACATAATAAAAATGTTATCTATTTGATGAAGTATACAACGCCCGAAAAAATTATTTTTAATTTATACAAGTTTAAATAAATCACATACAAAATAAATAAGAGGAGATTTCGACTATGTGTAAGACGAAAATTATAGCGACAATAGGACCTGCATCAAACAATGTGGAAACTATAAAAGAACTTATTAATGCCGGAATGGACGCGGCGCGTATAAATTTTTCTCACGGTTCTTATGAAAGCATCAAAGAAATGGTTGACAATGTAAAACAAGCGCGCGAAGAATTAAATATTCCGATACCGCTTATACTTGACACAAAAGGACCGGAAATAAGACTGAAAACTTTTGCGAACGAACCTGTTTTTCTTAAACAGGGAGAAAGATTTGTACTTACGACGGACGACATCGAGGGCGACGAAACGAGAGTTGCGGTTACTTATAAAGATTTACCGCAAGACGTTAGAAACGGAAGCAGAATCTTAATTGATGACGGGCTTGTGGAATTAAAAGTTGTACATCTTACAGAAACAGATATTGAGTGCGTAATTGTTAACAGCGGACCGTTATCATCAAGAAAAGGCGTTAACATTCCGGATGTTTATGTTAACTTGCCTGCCTTAACAGAAAAAGATGAAGAAGATATTAAATTCGGAATCGAACAAGGTTTTGATTACGTTGCCGCGTCGTTTATTCGCTCCGCCGCCGATGTTATTAAAATCAGAGAAATTATTGAAAATAATACTGAAAATCCTATAAAAATTATTGCGAAAATCGAAAACCGCGACGGCGTTAATAATATCGATTCTATTTTAGAAGTTTCGGACGGCATCATGGTTGCCAGAGGTGACTTGGGTGTGGAAATTCCGCCTGAAGAAGTTCCTCTCGTGCAAAAACATTTGATTAGTTCAGCTAATCATTTGGGAAAAATCGTTATCACGGCAACTCAAATGCTTGAATCTATGGTTACAAATCTGCGCCCGACAAGAGCGGAAGCGAATGATGTTGCAAACGCAATATTTGATGGAACTGATGTAATCATGCTTTCCGGCGAAAGCGCAAAAGGTAATTACCCTGTTGAAAGTGTTGCGATGATGAATCGCATTGCCGTAACCACAGAACATTCCATAGATTATTTGGAACGTATCGAGCGTCAGCACAGACATCTTAAAACAAACCTTATAACTGCGATTGGTTACGCATCTTGTACGACGGCTAACGATTTGGGTGCGGCTTGTATCGTTACAATAACAAACTCGGGGATTACGCCTCGCATACTTTCAAAATTCAGACCTAACGCACCGATATGCGCGATTACAAAAAATGAAATCGCATGGCGTCAATTAAATCTGTCTTGGGGTTGTATTCCGATTTTGGATAAATCACTTCCCACAGATGAAGCTTCTTCGGAAATAGCGTTTAATTCCGCAATCGAAACGGCAAAACAAGCGGGACTTTGCAAAGACGGCGATTACGTTGTTTTAGCGGCGGGAATCCCTGTCGGAATCGCAGGAACGACAAACCTTTTGAAAGTTGAAATCGTAGGAAATATTTTGGTAAGAGGGGAAGGCGTGGGCAATCAAGTTGTCACAGGCGTTGCGAATACGATAAAAGTTTTTGAAGAGGCTCAGTATTTCAAAAAAGGTGAAATTTTGGTTACGACAAAAACTACAGACGAATTAATTCCTTATATTAAAAGATGCAGTGCGTTGATTGTGGGCTCGGATAAACCGGAGGACTACACTCACACTCAAACATTGGTTAAAGCTTTGGATATTCCGGTTATTATTTGTAATCAAAAAGTTGTGGATTTAGTTCCGAATGGCTGTTATATAACCGTTGACAGTGCGAAAGGTTTCGTTTATAACGGAGATAAAATTAATTGATTTTTTACTATATTTATATGTGCGTCATTTCGGTGGCGCATTTTTCTGTTGTTGATTTTTTAAATTTGATTGAAAAAAACGAGATATCAAATAAAAAAAGAAGAATTACAAAGAAATGTATTGACAAATAATTAAAATAAAACGAAAATAGTAAAGTATATTTTATTTTAGCCGAAAATTAAATTTGCATAAACCAAATTAATAAATTAAGATATTTTATGGAATTAGCACTCGCCATAAAAGAGTGCTAACAATTGAATAATATCAAAAAAATACGAAATTATTTTAGGGAGGTATTTTTATATGAAGTTAAGACCGTTAGGTGACAGAGTAATTTTAAAACAGCTTGAAGCTGAAGAAAAAACTAAGTCAGGAATTATTTTACCGGGTTCGGCTCAGGAAAAACCGCAAGAGGCAGAAGTTGTCGCTGTTGGACCGGGCGGAAATATAGATGGTAAAGAAGTTGTAATGCAAGTTAAAATCGGCGATAAAGTTATTTATTCAAGATATGCGGGGACAGAAGCTAAATTGGACGACGATGAATATACAATCGTTAAACAAAGCGATATTTTAGCTATAGTTGAACAATAAAATAAAAACTAACAAACTAAATCGAAGGAGATTGATAATATGTCCAAAGAAATTAAATATGGAATTGATGCAAGAACAGCTTTGGAAATCGGTGTGGATAAATTGGCTAATACAGTAAAAGTAACACTCGGTCCAAAAGGCAGAAATGTTGTATTAGACAGAAAATACGGAAGTCCGCTTGTAACAAACGATGGCGTGACTATCGCGAAAGAAATTGAACTCGAAGATATTTTTGAAAATATGGGCGCGCAATTAGTTAAAGAAGTTGCGACAAAAACAAACGACGTTGCGGGCGACGGAACTACAACCGCGACTGTTTTGGCGCAAGCTATGGTTAAAGAAGGTTTGAAAAACGTTGCGGCAGGCGCAAATCCGATTATTTTAAGAAACGGTATGCAAAAAGCAACGGAAGAAATTATTAAAAGCATTTATGATATGAGCCAAAAAGTTGACGGCAAAAACCATATCGCAAGAGTTGCGGCAATTTCGGCGGGAAGCGAAGAAGTCGGCAAAATGATTTCCGACGCTATGGAAGAAGTTACGACTGAGGGCGTTATTACGGTTGAAGAATCAAAAACTATGACGACGGAATTAGACCTTGTAAAAGGTATGCAATTTGACAGAGGTTACATATCTACTTACTTATGTACAGATATGGAAAAAATGACTGCCGAATTAGATAATCCGTATATTTTGATTACAGATAAAAAAATCAGCAATATCCAAGATATTCTTCCTGTTTTGGAAGAAATCGTTCAAATGGGTGCGAGATTGCTTATCATCGCGGAAGATGTTGAGGGTGAAGCTTTCACAACTTTAATCGTGAATAAATTAAGAGGTACGTTTAATGTTGTTGCCGTTAAAGCTCCCGGATTCGGTGACAGAAGAAAAGCTATGCTTGAAGATATCGCTATTTTAACAGGCGGTCAAGTTATTACGGAAGATTTAGGGCTTGAATTAAAAGATGCAACTTTAGATATGCTCGGACGCGCTAAAAACGTAAAAGTTGATAAAGACAACACAATTATCGTTGACGGCATAGGCGAAAAATCGGATATCGATGCGCGAGTTGCACAAATTAAAGCGCAAATCGAAGAAACTACAAGCGATTTCGATAAAGAAAAATTACAAGAAAGATTAGCTAAATTATCCGGCGGAGTTGCCGTTATCAGAGTCGGCGCGCCTACGGAAGTTGAATTAAACGAGAAAAAATTACGTATGGAAGATGCACTCGCGGCTACAAGAGCGGCAGTTGAAGAAGGAATTATTTTCGGCGGCGGTTCTGCATATATCCACGCAGGCAAAGACGCTATGAAAGTTATAGATACATTAACGGGCGACGAAAAAACGGGCGCGGCTATCGTATTTAAAGCGTTGGAATCTCCCTTATTCCAAATTATTATGAACGCAGGCTTGGAAGGTTCTGTTATCGTCAGCAAAGTTAAAGAGCAAAACAAAGGTATTGGTTTTGATGTTTTAACGGAAAAACTCGTTGATATGATTGAAGTCGGAATTATTGACCCGACTAAAGTTGCGAGAAGCGCATTGCAAAACGCGACAAGCGTTGCTTCAACATTGTTAACGACAGAAGCTGTCGTTGCTGAAATTCCACAACCTGAACCACCAATGCCTGCGGGCGGCGGAATGGGTATGATGTAATAAAAAATATTCGCAAACCATAAAACTGTATTTTAAAATATGAAGGCGGTCGTAAAAGCTTATATTTTTACTGCTCGCCCAAGCAAACTCGGGCGTTTCACTATGAAAGTGAGACGCCTTGTTTTTAAAGAAGATTTTTAGGCACACATTAGACCTGTTCAGGTTTCCGAACAGCTTTATTGAAAATTTTTTAGGAGTTGATTTTTTATGTCTGTACAAGAAAAAGGCAATTTATCCGTTAACAGCGAAAATATTTTACCGATTATAAAAAAATGGTTATATTCGGATACCGATATTTTTATGAGAGAATTAATTTCAAACGGGACGGACGCAATCTCAAAATTAAAAAAATTAATTGATTTGGGTGAAGCGAAAAATGTTCCTGCGGACGAAACTTACAGAATCGATATTATTTTAAATAAAGAAGATAAAACGATAAAGTTTATTGATAACGGAATCGGCATGACCGCGGAGGAAATCAAAGAATATATAAATCAAATCGCGTTTTCGGGCGCGTCCGCTTTCGTTGAAAAATATAACGACAAAATTGGTAAAGATAACGATATTATCGGGCATTTCGGTTTGGGATTTTATTCTGCTTTTATGGTTGCGGAAACTGTCACGATTGACACGCTTTCATATAAAGAAGGCGCGACACCTTGCAAATGGAAATCCGACGGCGGCGTGGAATTTGAAATAAGCGAAAGCGACAGGATAACAAGAGGCACGGAAATCACTCTGCATATCGCGGAGGGCGAAGAAGATTTTCTGGAAGAGTTTAAGTTGCGCAGTATTATAAGAAAGTATTGCGGATTTATGCCCGTTGATATTTTCTTTGATAACGGTGAGCCTGCGCCCGTGAATGACGATGACGAAATTGAGGTTGAAGAAGAAAAACCGATAAACGATTCAACACCGCTTTGGCTCAAAAAACCGAATGAATGTACGGACAACGAATATAAAGATTTTTACAGAACTTTATTCAATGATTTTAACGAGCCGCTGTTTTGGATTCATTTAAATATGGATTATCCGTTTAATTTAAAAGGAATTTTATATTTCCCGAAATTAAATCATGAATTGGAAAGTATCGAAGGCGAAGTAAAATTATATAATAATCAAGTTTTTATCGCGGATAACGTTAAAGAAGTTTTGCCTGAATTTTTATTATTGTTAAAAGGCGCGATTGATTGTCCCGACTTGCCTTTGAACGTTTCGCGAAGCTTTTTGCAAAACGACAGAGAAGTTTCAAAAATGTCCTCTTACATTATTAAAAAAGTTGCGGACAAATTAAATTCTATATTTAAATCGGACAGAGAGCAATTCAACTCTTATTGGGAAGATATCAGCCCTTTCATTAAATACGGCTGTATCAAAGACGAAAGTTTTTATAAAAAAGTGAGCGGTTCGATTTTATTTAAAGACCTTAATCAAGAATATTTGACTTTGGAAGAGTATTTGGAAAAAACCAAAGACACAACAAAAGATAAAATTTATTATGTTACAAACGAACAACAGCAGGCGCAATATATAAAAATGTTTAAAGATAACGGAATGAACGCCGTTATTTTAACCACAAATTTAGATAATCCGTTTGTGACTTATTTAGAAAATTATGAAACAGACAGAAAAATCAGTTTCTCAAGAATAGACGCGGAAATTACCGAGAGTATGAAAAACGAAACAGAAGTTAACGAGGACGATAAAAAATCGTTGGAAGAAATATTTAAAAATGCGCTCGGGCTTGAAAACTTGAAAATACAAATCGAAGAACTTAAAACAGCAAATATTCCTGCGATTATTTTATTATCGGAAGAAGAAAGACGTATGCAGGAAATGATGAAAATGTTCGGCAATAACCCGAGTATGGCGGGAATGTTTAACGGCGGACAGGAAACGCTTTTGTTAAATAAAAACAATTCGCTTATAAATATGCTTTTGGAAAATAAAGATAACGAAGATAAAAACGAAAATATTAAACTCGTTTGCCAGCAAATTTATGATTTGGCGATGTTGAGCCATAAACCGCTTACGGCTGATACCATGAATGAATTTATGGAGAGAAGCTATAAAGTTTTTGAAAAATTAATGTGATGAAATAAAAAGTGGATATGGATTTTTTGTGTAGGGGCGAACTGTGTTCGCACATAAAAATTTAGAATCTTTAAATTGCGGGCGGAGCAAGCGCGCCCCTATGAAAATATTTCTGTTACAAAATTAAAAGGCGAACACAAAAATGCTCGCCTAATTTTTTTATCTTTTATTAAGGAAGAATTAATTTAAAAATAACTTAACCGAATGACAAAACGCCGCAATCATAATCGCCGTTACGTTGCCTAATCCGTAACCCGTATGCGATTATTTCATAATTATAATAAACATATCGCCACTTGTCCTTTCATTCGGCATAATAACATAGTATTTATACAAGCATAGTTTGGTTACATTTTTTACATTTTGTTGATGCAATTTAAGTTTACTGATATAATGTTTTGAGAATTGAAATCTATGGAAATTGAAATTTTTTAAAACAACGAAAGAGGTAAATTCCGTGAAGAGTAGGGGAAAAGAAGTTTTTATTATTACGCTTATAACAATGCTGACCAGAGTGTTAACTCTTTTCGGTGTTTTAATGTATCAAACTTATTTTGGATTATCAAATGTTGAACTCAATATTTTTAATTATGCAATCAGTATCCCGAATTACGTTTTTACGGCGTTAGGTACATCTTTGACGATAATAGTTATCCCGATTTACACGTCATTAAAAGCAAAGGGCGATGATAAACGCGGCAAAAAATTTATTGATGATTTAATTACGTTAACAAGTTTTTTGATAATTATAATGATTATTGTTTCTATAATTTTTGCGCCTGCGATTATAAGCACGACAGAATATAAAAATGATTCGTATACGTTTGGTTATGCGGTGTTTGCACTGCGAATTTTATTGCCCGTGATGTTTTTCTTTTCTTTGCGAGATATTTTGGTCGGTTTTTTGCAGGCTAACGATAAATTTAAAGTAGCCGCGGCGGTTTCGTTGCCTACAAGTTTGATGATTATTTTTTACATAAAATTTTTTGCGAACACATATGAAGTTAAAGGTTTAATGATTGCGAATTTAATAGGCTTATGTTTGCAGGCGTTTTTTTTGATTCCGTCCGTAATCAAGACGGGCTATAGATATAAATTTTCTTTCGATTATAAAAGCGAGGACATAAAAAACGGTTTGAAACTTGTTCCCGCGGTTTTGTTAAGCACATCGGCGTATCAAATAAATATGCTTTACAACACGACAATGAGCACTTTTTTCGGTGCGGTATCCATGATAAATTTAGTTTTTAACACGATGCTGATTCCCGTGTTGACTTTGGTTTATTCGATANCGGCGTATCAAATAAATATGCTTTACAACACGACAATGAGCACTTTTTTCGGTGCGGTATCCATGATAAATTTAGTTTTTAATACGATGTTGATTCCCGTGTTGACTTTGGTTTATTCGATAACCGCGGTGTATTTCCCGAAAATGAGTTACGAATGGGAAAATGATAATGAAGAAAATTATGTAAATTATTTAAAAGAAATTTTCGGCGTAATTATTTTTTTATTAATCCCCGCGACGGTCGGGTTAATCGTTTTGCGATTCGATGTTATGAATCTTCTTGCCAACTGGGGAAGAGTTACGGATTCGGAAACGACTTTAACGAGTAATATTTTGGGCATTTACAGTTTGTCGATTGTGTTCGTCGGATTAAAAGAAACTTTGGACAAAGCTTTTTATGCACAAAAGAGAACAAAACCCTCGGGTATCGTCGGAATTATAATTATGTTAACAAATATTTTGGTTATCCAAATTTTAAAAAATAAATTCGGAGCGTATTCAATTCCCGTCGGATATTTTATTTCCGCATTTACGGGCTCTCTCATATTGTTTGTGCTTTTGGGCAAAACTTTAAAGTCTTTAAGAAAAGAAATGTTCGTAAAAATGTTGAAATGTTTAGTGTCTGCATGTATCATGGGGATAGTGGTTTATGGAATTTCGATTTTATTGAAAGCTGGTGTTCAAGGCGATGGATTTTTTATAAGAATTTTAGTTTTGGCGATTCCGATTTTTTTCGGAGTTATTATATATTTCATATCGTCCGCGGTTTTTAAAATCGAGGAATCGTTGACAATTTTTAATAAAATCAAATTAGGCATGAGAAAGGGGAAGAAATAAATTGAATATTTTATTTTTGATAAATCATGCGGGGAAAGGCGGAAGCGAAAAATATGTTTACGTTCTTTCCTCATATCTAAACAACAAAAATAATAAAATATTTTTTATATATAACGAGGACGGCAATTTGGTCGAGAAAATGAAATCTCTGGGTGCTGTGACCGACCAAGTGGAAATGAAAAATCCGTTTGATAAAAAAGCGGTTTCATACATAAAAGATTTTTGCGAGCTTAAACAAATCGATATCATACACACGCAATTTCAGCGAGAAACATACATTGCGCTACAGGTGAAAAAACAATTGCCGAATCTGAAAGTCATAAATACATCGCACATGATAACGGAAGATAAATTTTATAAAAAGATTTTAAATAAAATTATGGTTAAAAATATCGACGGGGTTATTTCCGTATGCACGAAAAACAAAGAGGTTTTAATTGAAAACGGTTATCCCGAAGATAAAATAAAAGTTATTTTTAACGGTGTTCCGTATCGTCCTTACGCGCACAATATTAAAAACAGCACGTTAAGAAGTGAATTTAAAATCGGAACGGACGAGTTTGTTTTTGTGACGGCGGCGCGGCTGAGTCCCGAAAAGGGGATTGATTTTTTATTGGAATCCGCAAAAGTTTTAACGACTTTAACGAATAAAAAATTTAAACTTTTAATCGTGGGTGACGGCGATGAGGAAGAAAAATTAAAAGAAATCGTCAACAATGATGATGCATTAAAAGAATGTGTTATTTTTACGGGATTTAGAACCGACATCGAAAATATTTTAATGGGGAGCGACTGTTTTGTAAATTCATCCGAAACGGAAGCTTTGAGTTTTGCGATTTTGGAAGCTCTCGCGAAAGCTCTGCCCGTTATCGCAACGAAAGTCGGCGGTACATCGGATATTATAAATGAAGAAAACAGAAACGGCGTTCTTGTGCGTTATGGCGGCAAAGTTGCGATGGCAAAGGCTATGGAAAGATTTATGACGGACGAAAAAATTTATCTTGAATGTAGTCAAAACGCAATCGATTCCGTTAAAAATCATTTTAGTATAGATAAAATTTGTGAGGAAACTTACAATTTCTATAAAGAAGTTAAAGGAGAAAATATTTTATGATAATTGATGAAAAGGGAAGATTATTCGGAAAAGTCAGCGTTGTTGATATTTTCATTATATTAGTTGTTATCGGCGGAGCGGTTTTCGCT
>JGI994J12354_10001310_pt1 | contig 25189 bp, 20 predicted proteins | sample IntmicLarv3ML3BL_FD_12354 | JGI IMG/M metagenome (IMG submission 12354)
TGCTCTGACGGACGAGAGCGCAAGCCTCGTCCGCGCAAACGAGGAGTAGGCGAAATTCATTTTCGCCGCCAACTCCGAGTGCAGCGTTTCAAAGTTAATCTGCTCTAGAAGTCTTGTGCCTTTTGTATTAGTTTTTTTCATTCAACCACGGTTTATCCATGAAATCTGCTACTATAATACGATTTTTTTCAGCGGCGATACTGTGCGCACTCCTTGGCGTCCTGCCTTCTTTCGCGTCCGAGGGCACCCGGGGCAACCCTGCTGTGCTTCGCTCTTTCCGCGACATACCCGGCATTACCCAGGAGGAAATCAGTGCGATAGAGGCTCTTCAAAAAGAAGGCCGCACGATGCGCTATGGAACTTTGTACTCAACGGAAAGTTTCCTTGACAGCGAAGGCAAGACAAGGGGCTTTTCCACCATGCTCTGCGACTGGATGACGGAATTATTCGGCATTCCTTTTGAAGTTCAAATTTATGACTGGAGTGAGCTTTTGCCCAGGGTCAATGATGGAACCATTGATTTTACTGGAGAGCTGACCTTCACTCCGGGCCGTAGCGACAAGTATTTCATGACGAGCCCGATCGCTGAACACGCGATCAAGGCTTTCAGGCTGCGCGACAGCGAGCCACTGGAGGAAATAGCCAAGACGAGAAAGCCCCGGTACGCGTTTTTTTCCGGAAGCACACACCGTGAAGTCGTGCTGGATGCCCTGGAATACGAAACTGAAGTCATAATGCTTGCCCAACAGTCGGAAGCTCTTCGGATGCTTAAGGATCGAGAGTTGGACGCAATTGTGGGAGAGGAGCATTCTGCGCCAGGCTTTGGCGACGGCATAGTCGCCGAAGCGGTTGCCTCGCTTGCGTATTCGCCCGTTTCCCTTTCCACAACACGTAAGGAATTGGAACCCATCATCACCGCTTTTGACAAATATTTGCGCCATGGGGCTTTTTCCCACCTCACTGCTCTGTACGCCCAAGGCTATCGCGACTATATGCGGCAATGCTTGCTCACACGGCTGACAGAAGAAGAACGAAGGTACCTGCAGGCCCACCAGGGGAAGGGCATAACCATACCCATGGTGATAGAGCATGATATCTACCCTGTTTCTTTTTATAACAGAGAAGAAAAGCAGTGGCAGGGCATTGCCGTGGATGTGCTCAAAGAAATTTCTATTTTGACGGGCCTGGAATTTGCCATCATAAATGGAACAGATGAACCCTGGTTCAACCTGTTTGCACGGCTAGAACGAGGAGAAGCCGCTCTGGTGGCGGAGCTTATTTACTCCAGCGAACGCAAGGGACGTTTTCTCTGGTCGGATGAACCCTATGCCGTTGGTCACTATGCCCTGCTTTCTCGAGTGAATCACGAAAACGTCAGTATAAACCAGCTTCTCAACGCCAAGATCGGTCTGGTTCTTGGCTCTGCGTATGAGGAGGTCTTTCGTATCTGGTTTCCCTCTCACCAGAGCACACGGGGATATGAGACCACCGGGCAGGCCTTTGCAGCCCTTGAAAACGGTGAGATCGATTTCCTCATGGCCTCGCAAAACCTTTTGCTGAGCGTTACCAACTACCTGGGAACTCCGGGATTCAAGGCCAATATTGTTTTTGACCAGGTGTACAAATCTTCCTTCGGCTTTCATAAAGATCAGGAAATATTACGCGCCATTGTCAGCAAGGCCCAGCAGATGGTGGATACGGAGATTCTCACAACCCAGTGGACTCGCAGAGTTTTTGACTACCGTAACAAAATGATGCGGGCACAGATTCCCTATTTGTGGGGTGTTTCCATTTTGCTTCTCTGCGTACTTGGTCTGACTCTTGTTTTGCTTACACGCAACCGCCAAATGAAAAAAAAGCTGGAACTTACCGTCAAGGAGCGTACCGCCGAACTGATTGTGCAGACCGAAGCCGCACGGGTCGCTTCCCAGGCCAAAGGCGACTTTCTGTCCCGCATGAGCCATGAAATCCGCACACCGTTGAACGCCATCATAGGCATGTCCCAAGTAGCCAGACGCACGGCCATTATGGAGGATTCAGAAACTCTTTCATCCCTCGATGAAGTGATCTCCGCATCAACACACCTTTTGAATGTACTCAATGCCGTTCTGGACATGTCAAAGATAGAAGCGGGAAAATTTACGCTCAATTCGGAGAATTTTTCTCTTTCGGCAGCCATGCGCGCAGTGGAAAGCATTGCAGGGCAACGCTGTATGGACAAAGGCTTAACCCTTACAACGCGGTTTAGAGAAATTAAACATATCACGGTAAGGGGAGACTCCCTGCGGTTAAAGCAGGTACTCATCAACCTGCTGGGCAACGCCGTGAAATTCACAGCGGCCGGAGGCGATGTCAACTTTTCGGTGGAAAGGGTATCGGAAACAGAGCATGAAGTCGCATTGCGCTTTATTGTTCAGGACAGCGGTATTGGCATGAGCGAGGAGCAAGTGACCAGGCTCTACGTTCCATTTGAACAGGCGGACAACAGTATAGCCTCCCGCTTCGGCGGAACCGGGCTTGGGCTTGCCATCAGTCAAAGCCTGATCAAAATGATGGGAGGAGAGATTATTGTGGACAGCCAGGTCGGTCAGGGGTCCACTTTTATGTTCAAGCTCAAGCTTGCCAAGTCGAACGAGCCCTTGCATGACGATGCCCTGGTAACGCAGGTTGCGCCCATCCGTTTACCCGGAGCCAGGATACTGTTGTGTGAGGATATTGAAATCAACCGGCGGATAATTCTGGAACTCTTGCTGGATACGGGCATAGCAATAGATGAGGCCGAAGACGGGCAGGAAGGACTGCGTCTCTTTCAGGAGTCTTCAAACGGCTATTATGATCTTGTGTTGATGGATGTTCAGATGCCGCAGATGGATGGGTATGAAGCGACGCGTCAGATACGGGCCTTGCAAAGGGCCGATGCGCGGACAGTGCCTATTGTTGCGCTCACGGCCAATGCGTATCAGGAAGATATTGACAGGGCCAAGGCCTCGGGAATGGACAGGCATCTGGCAAAACCTTTGGAAGTCACCTTGCTGATGAACACCTTGCAAGAACTGCTGTGTCCAAGCAGGGAAAGCGAACAGGCATAGTGCATGGGCGCTCTCTTTTCTGCTCATGCCGTTGCCGCTACACCCGGCAAAAGTGAACTCTCCCTCCAAAGTGGCAGCTAGCAAAAGGGCGAAAAATTCTGGACAAGACCCAAAAACGCCGTAAAACCCACGCCTGAAGACGTGGGTTTTACGGCGCGTTGTTGATAACGCGTAGTTACAACCGCCCTTGGGAAGTCGGCAGACATCCCAAACCGGGCAAGATTGCGATGTGCATTCAAGTCGCTGTGCGCCCGAAGACCACAGCTTTGACAGGTAAATCCATCTCGCGCTCTGCTATTTCAACCCATCCATCGTAAGCCGTAGCTCCTGGGCCATTCGGGAAAGTTCCTGAACAGCATCGGAAGATTGCGACATCCCCTCGGCGGTCTGACCGACAACCTGATGAATATCATTCACAGAGCGATTAATTTCTTCAGATGTGGCGCTTTGTTGTTCCGCTGCTGTAGCAATGGAACTCACGACCGAGGAACTGGCCGTTGCGAAATGAACGATTTCGGACAAAGCTTCTCCGGACGAAGTCGTGAGCTCTCTGGCCTCTTTAATCTTCTCCACGGCTGTGTTCACAGCGGCAATATTGGTTTGCGCTGACCCTTGTATTGCGTAGATGCTGTTGCCGACCTGGCGGGTGGCTTCCATTGATTTTTCCGCCAGCTTTCGCACTTCATCTGCAACCACGGCAAATCCGCGTCCTGCTTCGCCTGCTCGGGCCGCTTCTATGGCTGCGTTCAGGGCGAGAAGGTTTGTCTGGTCGGCAATATCAGAAATGACGTTCATCACTTCTCCAATGCTTTCGGCCTGCTTGCCAAGATCGTGCATATTGTTTTGCAGGGAAAAGGCCACTTCGTTCACGGCACCTATGGAATCTATAACATTGGTAACAAGATGTGCTCCTTCTTGAGCCTTCAGCCGCGTTTTTTCGCCCTGTTCGGCTGCTTCGCCTGCATTGCGGGCTACTTCCAACACTGTTGAGTTCATTTCCGTCATTGCGCTGGCTGTTGACTCCACCTGCGCGCGTTGTTGTATAGTTCCATTGGAAATAATATCGATTTGGGCGGCAAGTTCTTCTGAGGCAGAAGCCACCCGGTCGGCAATGAGAGACGCCTCGCTGGCTACTTTCTGCATGAGCAGTTGCTGGCCCCTGATTTCAGTAAGATCGGTAAGGAACTCCATGAATCCAACGCAGTTCTTATTCATGTCAAACAAAGGAGTTGCAACAACAAATGCGGTCATTTCACGGTTGTTGGGGCACAATGATATCTCGCCACTCACCTCCCTGGCAGAAGAGAGTGCTTTTTCACCGAAACAGTTACTTGTATTGCATGCTGCAGCGTTAAGTTTCGAAGAGCAATGAACATGCACAAAATCACCGCCAACAGCGTTTTTGGCTGCTTTATTCAAAAAGAGGATCTGCTTTGCTTTGTTGCAGGTCATAATGGGAGTACCCAGCCCGTCAAGAACACTGGTATACGCATCTCCTACGGCATTAACTGACTGAGCCAGATGTCCATAGGTTCCAGCGAAAGAGTGAGCATCAAGGCGTTGGCGATATTTGCCTGATAAAATATCGTTAGCCAGACTTGTACCGTTATTGATAATGGATTCAAGAACAACAGGGATTTTTTGCATTGCCTGTACCATTACGCCAACTTCGCCTTTTTCAGTAATGGTCAGTTTCTGGTTGAAATCGCCTTGGGAAATGGCCGTGGCAAAGTCTCCGACTTTTCGCAGCACTCGCGCTAATCCGAGGATAATGAAAGAGGCAAAACCTATGGCAACCAACAAGCCTCCTAAACTAACGTACAACAGTAATTTTTCTGCGGAGGACTCTGTCGCCTGAAGGCTGTTTTTGCTTCCCTGCATAGCCGTGGTGGCAATGGCGTTAAGCTCTTCGACCATCTTGGAGATATCGTTCAGTACAATAGTAAGTTTAGCCAAGTCTGTTTCAACGCCACTATTGAGGCTACGGATGTGATCCAATGCTTTTTCAACTCCATCCACGCTCTCTGCCAGTTGGTCGTACTCGCGTATGGAAGCCTCCAATTGTATGCTGGATCGCAATGTTGGCAAACTCCCTTTTAACTTTTCAAAGGCTTTAAATGCGGCTTCAATATCGTCTATTTTTCGCGACTCCGCGTAGCGGCTTGTGCAGGAAATTGTAATCAAAAAATATTCCCATACAGGACTTAGGTTATGGAGCATCTCGATATTATTTGAGCGTAACCCGTCGTTGTTTACTTTTCTAAGGTTCTCCATCATTTGATACGCTGTAGCCTGTACATCCGTAGTGTAGAGTGTATAGCCAGTTTTGATATTGGTAAGGATGGCATCAAGCAAGGTATCCAGCTTTGTTGTATTCGATTCCAGTTTTTCGAGTATCTTCAAGCTTTCCTGTAGACGTGAAAGTTCTCTGGCCTGGGCAATAATAGCCCTTGTTTGCTTAACTGCCTGATGAGCACCCTGAATATCTTTCTCATCACGATAGGATACAAACCTGTACACTTGAGTAGCGCCATTGTTCAGTGTGGATTCAATGTTTTTTGCCGCGGAACCGAATTCGGTTTGTCTGTCAAGCTGAACAACGCTTTCCGCAACACTTGTTAAACTGTTGTTTCCGATATAGCCAATCAAACATAAAATAAATACCAATGTAAGATAGCTGATAACTATTTTAATTTTTGTTGTCATAGAGTGCTCCCTTTATTCCAATTAGTTATAAGGTAACTGAAGCTGAAAATATCCCAACAACTGATCCGCCTTAACAGTACGCATGCGGTGCTTCACTCTATCAATCCAGAATAACAAATAGGGTTTCAGGCGTAAACGGATACAGGAACCATCACCTTCGGGAATTCTCTTACGTGTTGTCGCGCAAGGATTCCCCCGATATCCTTAATTTTATGTCATCATTGAAGTGGATTGTCAAGATCAACATTTGTCGCAGCAAGAAGTTACCAATTCTTTCCTCCGGAAGCTCCTGGCTTCAGACATGGGGAGGAGCAGCACATTTTCATTATTTTACAAATGATGTGATAAAGCAGCACGTTGAACGTCAAAAGCAATCCTTGCGCCCGGTAAATACGAATTGGCTTGGCTGGTCAGTCAACATTTTGCCTATGGTTGACTATGGTTTGAATTGCTTTTGAGTACGGTTTTCTAAAAAAGTAAGGTCTGGCAAGCCTTTCTTGGGGACTAACCAGACCAAACCTGTGTGAATGAATCGCTTTGAAACACTTCTGATGGAGATTATTTGGATTGAATTTAATGCATATGAGTTTGTTGTTACATCAAAACTAAAAACTACTTCATTTGGATACAAAGAAAAATACAAAGTTTTTTCTCATGAGTACATAAAACAAGCCGCTTTCATTCACAGAATAGATAGCAATCTTCTATTCCTTTGGCAGTATTGCAGACTTTTTTGCGAAGAGTAGATGCAAATTCATACAGTACGGCCTGTTTACTCACGTATAGCAACGAAAGTCTCGATTCTTTGGTAATCCCCCCAGAAAATGCTAGCTGTCCACGGATTTAGCAAGATTTCTCTGGAATGCTATGCCCATAAAAACGAAAGTCCCGTAAGGCTTTTCAGGCTTTACGGGACTTTTCTGGAACAAGCTTTGGTGGAGATGAGGGGGTACGCCAATTTTCAGGGTTCCGGCAAGTTTGACCTTCCTGAATTTTGACGAATAACGCATTGAATTAGTAGACTATTATTTATCAATCACTCCAAGCGTTGTCAACTTGAAAAAAATAGATGGAGGACAAGAGCCGCCGAAAGTGTCCCGCTTTTGTGTGTATGAACTGCTTGAGTTAAATCCCGCAACTTGGGATTGAACCAAATACCACAAAGCTATCATGATTGCTCTTTCAGAACCCTGTAAAGCGTCTGTCTGCTGATACCATATTCAGAGGCCAGAGCTTTTTTTCCTCGCCCTTTGCCGCTCTGGTTCTCAACTCTGCTGCCTGTTCAGTTGATAAAGCCTGCTTCCTGCCAAGCTGACGGCCTTCTTTCTTGGCAAGGGCAATACCTTCCCTCTGCCTTTCCTTTATCAATGACCTTTCAAATTCAGCGAATGCGCCTAGCATCTGGAACATGAGCGTTTGCAGAGCATTGCCTTTTCCCGAAGCTTCAAAGTTCAGGTTCTCTTTAATGAAGGAAACTGACACGCCCTTGTCTGTGAGCGTCTTCACCAGCCTTTGCAAATCCTCAAGGTTCCTTGGAAGGCGGTCAATGCTATGGACAATTAAAGTATCCCCTTGCCTCACATACTCGATACAAGCGGCAAGCTGTGGCCTGTGGGTATCTTTACCGCAGGCCTTATCCTCAAAGACTTTATCGAGTGCCATATCTTCAAGTTGACGGCCTGTGTTCTGGTCGAGGGTGCTAACTCTGGTACAATCCAGGCATCAGCCTCCGTTTGTCGCCGTGTTTCATAGGCTGCGGTAAGGGTTTTGATTTCTTCAGCGGCATCTAAATCAGCCTGTTCCTTCGGAGAAATGTAGTTTTCCGGCCGGGGGTAATACCCTTGAGTTGCCAGTATTTTGAAAACCCAACTCACGGGGCTTGTGACGCTCTCTCCTTTTGCGGAGCGCATGCTCTCGTGAATAAGCTCCCATTCTGCATAGGTAAGCCCTTGCATGACTTTTTCCACTCCAAGATTGACTTGAGCGAGGCGTTTAACGATTTGCCGTATTTGGTCCGTGCCAAATCCAAGTTTAGACAGGCATGGCCAGTGGAATGCAATATCATCTTCGGTCAATGCCTCCAAAAGAGCCACAGGATCCTTTGTGCATTCCTTTCCCGACTCTATAGAAGAGACAGAAAGAATATTTCTGTCTATCTTTTCTTTTAGAATAGAGGATGCAAAACTAATCGACTGCATGCCTGATTCCATGCCTGACGCCGCCGTCGCCTCCATTTCTGATTCCATACCGGAAGGGCAAGGGAAAATATGCGGACAAGGGTCTGCGGAGAATGCATAGCGATTGCCTTGCACTCGCCCGTTGTTAGCACGTCTGCGAACAATGAATCCTCGTTTGAACAATTGCTCCAAAGCGCCTCGAACCGCGCCTTCTGTAGCTTGCAGTCCATATTTGGACGTTATCAACTGGGCTATTTGCCAATAAGCAATAACATGCTGACAAGCTTTAAGTACACTGAGCGCTGCAATTTGCAATGGGGAGACGACAATGCTCCGATGGAAAGCTTCTGGGGCCTGTTGAAGACCGAACTTGTCCATGTCAGGCAATACACAACCCATACAAAAGCCATAGCCGATATCACGTAATATATTGAAATATTTATAATAGAAAACAACGACAAACGGCACTCGGATTTTCACCGGCTGCCTTTGTCCGAAAACTACAACTGGAAAACTGGACAAGGCCGCATACTGTGGCGACCGAATTTGAGGACCTACCTCACTATGCGGGCTTCACAGCTTTCTTGCTCCAGGGCATATAGGGGTTTTGCACGCAGTACTTGCCCCCGCTCGCTTCGATTCCGCTGCCGGTAATGAAGCTGGCCTTGTCAGAGGCGAGGAAAAGCACCACGGGCGCGATTTCTTCCGGCTCGCCGAACCTGTGTTGTGCAAGTTGCATCTCTATTTGGTCCTTTTCATAATCACCCATGACAGGGAGGGTGAGATCCGTAGTTACAAAACCGGGCATATAGGAAACCACCCGGATATTGTCGGGCGCTAGCTCCGCGCCGAATATCCTGGTCATGTGTTGCACGGCGACCTTGGTTATACCGTAAGCTCCGCGCCCGGCCGTGGGAATGAAGGAAGCAAAAGAAGCGGCATTGATGATCACCCCCTTACCACGTCTGCGCATATGGGGAATGGCGGCCCTGGAACCGTAAAGCACCCCATCGACGTTGATATTGAACGTCCGCCGCCATTCCTCCAGAGGCATGTCTTCAAGGCTGCCCTTGGGGCAAATGCCGGCATTGTTCACCCACACATCAATTCCGCCAAAGGCTGTCGTCGTGTCTTCCGCCAAACGCAGCATATCATCCGGATTTGCGACGTCCGCCTTGAATGCCAAAACGGATTTGCCCTTATGGTGAGCGGTGAATTCATCCAGCACGCTTTGCGTGCGGGCGCAGATAGCCACCCTGCTGCCCTCCTGCAGGAACGCATCCACGCAAGCCTTGCCTATGCCAAGGGTTCCTCCGGTAATAACAACGACCTTATCCAGTAAATTCAAGTCCATATCTACTCCTCATGTTTGGGTGCAAAACCCGCAACATGCAGGCTGCCCACGCTTACCACCATTTGATACTTTCGGTCACATAGTCTCGGATTTTTACAAATTCCGGACTGTCATACTGCCGAGGCCTCGGCAGATTTACGATCACTTCATCCTTGATGGTGGACGGCTTGGGCGACAGAATAATAATTCTTTCCGCCAGGTAGACCGCCTCTTCAATGTTGTGGGTAATAAAAGCCACGGTACTGCCTAATTCACGCCAGATGCGCATCAACTCGTCTTCAAGGTAGTAGCGCAGCTTGACGTCGAGCTGCCCGTAAGGTTCGTCCATAAGCAACAGGTCAGGATTAATGGCAAAGTTCCGGGCGATCACCACACGCTGTTCCATGCTGGCCGAGAGTTGCTGTGGGTAGTAGGAACGGTATTTACGCAGGCCCACTATGTCTAGCATGCGCTCCAGGCGACGTTCTATTTCTTCTTTATCCAAGCGTTTTATGCGCAGGCCGAAGCGAATATTGTCTTCCACAGTCAGCCAGGGTATGGCCGAAACTTCCTGGAACACGAAGGCGATGTTGTGCACTTTTGGATCTGCCGGTATTCCGTCCACCAGAATGTCTCCACGCGTCATCGGGATAAAGCGCGACAGGCAGTTAAGGAATGTCGTTTTGCCGCATCCCGTGGGGCCTACGATACATAAAAGCTCTCCCTTATATATTTCAAATGTAATATCATTGAGCACCAAGAGATCATCATAGGATTTTGTCAGGTTGTTCACTGAAACCTTGACTTCCCGACCTTGTACGTACTTTGCTTTTTCTTCAGTGTTCATGGCATATTCTCTTACAGCACCAAGTCAGTGTCGTCTGATGCCTGTTTACGTAGGGCTAAAAAGGTTGGGTCGGTATAGTTTCGCGGCGAGTCGATATTGATGGAATATTCTGTTTTTATGCTCCCCGGCAGAGACGACATAATCACTACGCGGTCCCCAAGATAGATGGCTTCCTCAATGTTGTTGGTGACAAACAGAACCGTGCGCTTGTCCCTTTCCCAAATTTTACGCAGTTCTTGTTCCATGGCGTAACGGGTCTGGGCATCCAGGGCCCCGAAAGGTTCGTCCATGAGCAAAATTTCCGGATTACTCGCGTAAGCCCGGGCAATGCCCACACGTTGTTTCATCCCTCCGGAAAGCTGCGCCGGATAGGCTTTTTCAAAACCTGTCAGCCCTACCATTTCAATATACTTGTCCGCGATATCCAGGCGTTTATTAAGCGGCACGCCCCGCATGGCTAGGCTGAAAGCAACGTTGTGCTGCACGGTTTTCCAGGGGAACAAAGCATACTGCTGGAAAACCATGCCCCGATCAGGCCCGGGCCCGGTAACGCATTGACCGTTGATGCGGATCTCCCCCGCCGTGGGCTCAATAAGCCCTGCTATGCAGTTGAGCAACACTGTTTTGCCGCTCTGGCCTGGCCCCAAGATAACCAGGAACTCATTTTTGTAAACATTGAGCGAAACCTTGTCCAAAACGTGCAACATCTGTTTCTGGCCCGGAATATGGAATAACTTTGAAACATTATCACATTCTATTTTGATTTTTTGCTCGCTCATACCAGTTCTTCCCTCCACGGACACAGGAACCTTTCCAAGCAACGCAACAGCGCTGCCAGGAGCGATCCGACTATACCTATGAGGATCATGCCCACCAGAATCATGGTGGGTCTGTTCAAATCCATACCCTGAATGATTAAAAAACCGACGCCCTCACGCGCCCCAATCATTTCAGCAGCCAAAACACACATCCAAGACATGGACAGGGAGTTTTGCACGCCAGCGAAAATGGACGGCAGACAGGCTGGTACAGCCACGTTGAAAAACTGCTGGACCCGACTTGCGCCAAATGCTCTGGCCGCACTTATGAGTAAAGGATCCACATAGCGCATCCCGGTATAGGAATTCAGGATCATAATTACAAAAGAGCCAACAAAACAGATAAATATTTTGGAACCTTCCGCCACACCCAACCAAAGAATAGCTATGGGTATCCAAGCTATTGGCGGTATGGGGCGAAGGATTTCAAAAAGCGGCATGACTATTTTTCTGCAGACCGGGTTCCATCCCATAAGCAGGCCAAGGGGCAGGCCCATGCAGATAGCCAGCAGAAAAGCTATCAGCACCCGGCGTAAGCTGTAGCCCACATGACCGAGCATGGAGGTTCCGCCGATGTGCATTTGAAATAATCTGACGGCTTCTTGCAGAACCATGCCGGGGGAGGGTAAAGAGTCTGGATTGACACAGAGGGAAACCAGATGCCAGATGAGGATAAATGCGCATAAGGAGGCCGCCGGCGTCAACTGGCGGAGCAGTTTTTTGTCGGACAGAATCATGTCAGTCTCCTGGAGGATGAGAAGCGGGCCTCAATTCTGGTCAGTATCCATGAGAGCAGCGCACCCATGAAACCTATTGCCAGCATGCCGACTATGATTACATCTGGCCTAGCCAAGCGCCTGCCCATCTGGATCAGGTATCCAAGACCAACCGAGGCGGACAAGAGTTCCGCCGCCACCAGGGTAGCCCAGGCTGTATTCAGGGAAATTTTTATGCCTGTAAAGATCATCGGTATGGCTGACGGCACCCCGATTTTCCGGAAGGTTTCCCAGTTTGACGCCCCATAGATTTGAGCCACCCGGATCAGCACGGGGTTGGCTAGGCGGATGCCGGTATAGGAGTTGATGACGCAAGGCGTAAAAGAGGCGAGAAAAATGATAAAGGCCTTGGCTGTCACGCCTATGCCCAACCATAAAATGGCAAGGGGTATCCAGGCGATTGGCGGTATGGGTCTGATTGCATCGAATATGGGGCGCACCAACAAATTAACCGGCTGGTACCAACCCATGAACAGACCTAAAGGAATTCCGATCATCAAGGCGCTGACAAATCCGAGCAAGGCAAGCCCAAAACTGGCCAGGGCATGTTCTTGCAAAAGTGCGCCGTCAGGGTACGCCTGGACCAGTTTGCTGAAAAAAAGATCAATAACCTGCGAGGGCGGTACAAGCTGGTATGGATTGACCATTCCGAAATGGCAAACCACCTCCCAGATGACAAGGAAAAGGGTAAGGCTGACTACGGATATCCAGTTGTCTGCGATGGCTTGAGCAAAGTAATTTGTTTTGACGACTTCCAGGCTTAATTCCTGGGGGGTATCTGCATTGTTCAAATTATGTTCGACCATGCGGAAACTCCTTTGCATAGGGCCGTGGAAATGACTGACTACAGTCTCTCCCAGAGTATGGAGCGTCTTTATGCCTCCACACTCTGGGTACTCAAACTGAATGCTGTTCATCCACTCTCTGTTATGGCCGCCGATAGCGCTCACCAGGCTTTACAGAAGCAGATGAATTGTCAAGCTGTTGAAATATTTACTTTATTGTCTCATGTTGGAAGAGTTCTTTCAAATCAACGTTCTAAGAGGAGCAACCGGCGAAAGCGTTCTCACCAGCATTGGCAGTTATCTGATTTTACAGGCTTTGAGTGATAGCCTGAACTGAGACTATTTGCCAGCAGCGGCGCGTTTTGCCGCCAGTTTTTCCATGAAGCTGGAATCAATGTAGCAGTCGGCTGCAACATAGGAATCGAATTCCTTTTGCGAAATCCGGTTTTGATCCAGCAAAAATTGCGCAACGCCGCGCATCCAGGCTTTCGCCTCGTTTGGATCTTTCAGCGCTTTCAGCTGTTCTTGCAAATTATAATGTGGATGCGTTTTAAATTCCTTTTCCACGTGCTGGCGGGTGAGCTGCAGACCGCAGTAGCCATTAAAATAGGCCAGAAGCGGATCTACAAGCTCGGCGGGCGAAGATTTCACCTTTTCCACGCTTTGCATGAACTGTTCAAGCCATGCAACAACAAGTTCCGGATTCTTGTCCGCGAATTCCTTACTTACGCCGGCGCAGCCTATAATCATCGCTCCGGCGTCTGTTCCGGAGGACACCCGCACCCAGCCTCTTTCCTCGGCATAATAGCTATAAGGCGCCCAAAGGTTGATCATGTCTCCTTCGCCGGAACTGAAGGCGGTGAGAGCTTGGCCCTGCTCCATATGAACAATTGAAACGTCACTGTCCTTAAGATCAAGAGCTTTCAGGGTAGCGCTAAGGGCCATATGTCCAGTGGACATAGTGGTGGAAAAAATTTTCTTCCCTTTCCAATCAGCGGCCGTGCCATAAATATTCGGATGCTTCGGATTGACACCCTTGGTTTTGAGCAGCGGAGAATTAGGGCGTACCCAGATATCTAATACATCAGACTCTCCAGTAATTACGGCGACCATTTTATAACCATAACGCATACTGGCAAGTAGGGTGGGGATTGCTCCAATGCAGCCCAAGTCCCATTCTCCTGCCGCTAATGCCTCTATCTGAGGGGGGCCGGACGTGAAAAACAAGAGCCTACTGGTAAACGGAGCGTCTTTGAGATTGGCGTAGTTTTCGGCATACCAGAGAGGAAAACCGTGCATGACAGGCTGTACGCTGGTGCGAATCTCAGGCTTTTTTTGCGCATCAGCCGCCTGGGACGTTGCAGATCCCAAACAGACGGCCATGGCACATACAATCATCAAGGCAATAACTTTTTTCATGATCCACCTCGGAGTTTTGGGGTTGCATAGTGATGAAAAGTGAAACGGCTTACATTAACTGTGCCTTCAACATTACGAATTGTTGGGATAAGGTGTCGGTTATCAGATCCCCTTGCGGCGTTCCCAACAAGTCTGCCCCAAGCAGAAAAGCCATAATAGCGAGTTCCGGCGAGTTAAGCGTACCAAAGCCGGAAAATTTCACCAATACGTTGTCCGGGATAGATCGACGCATCAGCGCGATGTGGCTGAGGCTGGGAGGGCCTCCCCGGCCAGTGGAGGTTTTCACGCAAGTTATGCCAGCATCTACAGCACATTTGCAGGCAATGGCAATTTCGTTCTCAGAGAGAAGGGCGGTTTCCAAAATGGCTTTTACGGAAACCCCCCGCTCTTTCACAGTATCCACTACCGCCTTCATATCCGCGGTGTAGGCGGCGTATTGTTTGTCCTTAAGCAGGGAAAGGTTGGCGACCACATCAATGCTGATAAGGGGGTGCACTTCGGTAAGGGCAGCTATTTCAGCAACTTCAGCGACTTTGTTGCGTGTTGTTGTGTTGCCCAAGGGAAAAGCCGCCACAGAGCAGGCCTCTACCGGACTCCCCTTGAGTAAACCAGCCACCGTGGGAGCCCAACATGGATTTGTCACCACGGACTTGAAAACGTATTTGCGTCCTAGCTCGCAGGCTTTTTCAATCATGGCCAAGGTGGCGTCAGGAGCAAGCACCGTATGATCGAGTCGCCCCGCGATGTCTTTCGCAGTCCATTGTTTGTTGTTGAGAAGCATAGTCGTTTCCTCATTTCTCAGCTAAAATCGTTTCTTCAGAGAAGCCGCTCAAACAGAAGCCATATAGCCGCCGTCTATGACAATCATTTGCCCAGTGACGAAGTTAGAGGCTGGAGCCGCAAGAAATGCCGCTACGGAAGCCACTTCCTCAGGCTGTCCCCACCGTCCGGCAGGGCAGCGGCGCATGATGTACTGCAATAGCGCCGGGTCATCCTTGATGGCCTGATTTATGTCAGTATCAATGAAGCCCGGGGCCAGGCCATTGACCTGAATGTTGTACCGAGCCCATTCCGTGGCCAGGGCGCGTGTGAACTGCCTCACTGCCCCTTTGGAAGTAGCATATGGCGATACCGTGGGTCTGGCCACTTCTGCCAGGATGGAGCACAGATTAATGACTTTGCCGCCTTTTTCCTTAAGCAGTGAAAACGCTGCCCGCGATACGCGGAACACACTGTTAATGTTGGTGTCCATCATGCGCAGCCAGAGTTCATCAGGCATGTCCTCTACCGGGTGGCGCATGTTAATGCCTGCGTTATTTACCAGAATCTGCAGACCCCCCTTATTCTTTATCGTCTGCATGGCTTCATCAATTTGCTCTTGCCTAGTCACGTCAAAAAGTAATTTATCCACTTTAATGTCAGGAACTTTCCGCCGCAAATATTCAACAGCGTTATCCAAGGCTTCAGCACTGATGTCCGAAAGAAATACGGCAGCGCCCTGGCTCGCCAATGCTTGCGCAATGGCCAGCCCGATGCCGCGCCCTGATCCGGTTATCAGGGCGGTTTTCCCTGCAAGTGAAAACATATTTATCTCCTAACATTCGGTTATAATTAAAAAATGTCAAACCCAGAGCAGCGGGGGGGACAAAACTGTGAAGTGCTACGAGAATTATCATACTGGGCGCAACGTGGAGATCTCCTCCCCTCAGCATTTGAGTTCCGAAGTCATCTGCAACGCTGAAGCTTATTGCGGGAACTATTTCCCATGGGCTTGTTCAGGGGAAATATCATATTCCCCGGCTGGTTCAGGGAAATTTTTTCTCTGCGGTTCGGTTCCTTCAAGCTTTTGAGTTTGCGCTTGCTGCAAGGGCATCGGCACAGCGGGTGTGCTCCGCTGTCTGGCAACAGTGCTGCGAATCAGCATTTCCGTATCCAAAATATAGTGAACATCCAAAGGCACCTGATTTTCCAGAGCTTCGATGAGCTTGGTCGTGGCAATTTCCCCCATTTCATAACAGGGTGTTTTTATGGTGGTGATGGGTGGGATGAAGTAGGAAGAAAGTTCGGCGTCATCGAATCCGCAGACTGAAATGTCGTCAGGAACGCGGAGGCCCGCATCGTGAATGCCTCGCATGGCACCGATAGCCAGATAATCGGTAGCGCAGAGCACAGCCGTCGGTGGAGAATTCAGACGCAGCAAAGCGCGTATTCCTTCCCGTCCTTGCAGCAACGTAGGCAGACTAGCTTGCACTAGGGCAGGATCATAAGGCATGCCGTGGTCCTGCAAGGCTTGCCGGTATCCTCGCAGACGTTCGTGATTACGATGAGCGCATTTGGAAGACCCCATGAGCAAACCGATGCGTTCATGATTGAGATCAATGAAATATCGTATCCCATTGTAAGCCGCACGAAAGTTATCAATGGCCACGTAATTGAGCTTTTCTTCTAGGGTCTCCCAGAGCATGATGCAGGGAACTCCGCTTTCCTCCAACTCATAAAGGCTGGACAGGTTGCTCTGATCCAGGCCGACCAGTATGAGTCCGCCAATGCGCTGTTCGTGAAAACGGCGCATGGCCCGTCTTTCCAGCTCTGGAGAAAATTGTTGCATTGCCACACGGCAGGAAAAATTCTTTTCCATGCAAACGTTTTGAATAGCCATGAGATTAGCACCAAAAGGCCAAAAGGCAGAGGAGGGGAGAAGTACGCCAATGGTGTTGCTGCGGCGGCTGGAAAGAGAACCCGCCATGGCGTTGTAAATGTAGTTAAGCTCCTTGGCCGCAGCGCGCACCTTGGTAACCGTGGGCTCCGGCACATTCGCCGGATTCCGCATGACCCTGGAAACCGTAGATAGGGATACATGCGCTTTTGCCGCAACCTCTCTGATAGTCACCTGTTGTTTTTTGCTGCTTGAATCCCTTTTCATAGGACAAACCATGGGGTTGTTGAGTGCGTTATTGTTAACGTTATCAGTGCAGCGCCATAGAGATTTTTTATAATGCTTACGCTATTTCTTTATATCATCAGCAAATTTTTTTTGTCAATGTATCTTTATATATGAAAATGACTTGTGAAAATAATACCGTTTTCAGTGAAACAATAGAATGAAAAGTGGGAGCCTTTTTCAAAAAATGGGAAAATCAAGAGCTTCCCTCAACAACGGAAATAGCAGATCCTACCTCATGAGACAGGTTTGCAGCAACAAAGCAACGACCAGACCGCGTTCACAGGCTTTGAAGTGAAGTTTTAAAGAGGAAGAAGGAGAAGAAAATCAAGGCGATTGCATTGTGAAAGAGCATTGCCTGGGCTTGGCGTGAGAGCCCCTCACTTCCGCTGCCTTGGACAAACGCATAAGGGCGTCCCGCGAAGGACGATCTTTTTTCTGTGGAATTGCCGTCTGAGGAAAAATTCGACCCAAAGAAGCGAAACGCAAAAACAAAGGCTCGCAGGTTCTTAATGAAGATCGCGCATCTTTGATTGCTCCTGCTGATTACAGTCTTGATTCGACTATGGATATCTCTCCCTGTCTGCATAAGGTCAGAGCGGAAAATTTCAGAGCGATACAGGTTTATACTATAACAAAAAATTGGTAAGCCCCCGGCTTTGCCGGGGGACTCACTTTTCCAGAAAGAAAAGGCCTCCATTCAAGAACCGCTCAAAGTTCATAGAAAGGAGGCCACTTAGAATAGAAGTGGCCTCCTTTACGCTCAAGCCTGTTGTGCAACAAAGGTGAAATTGGTATCCTGCAGCATGCTTTGTTTCATGACACAACAGCGCTGACAGCGCTCCAGTAGAATATAATATGCAGATTTCATTAATAATATCCACATATAACAATCCTGGAGCCCTTGCTGCCCTGTTGCGTAGCGTGATCAGGCAGACCAGACCGCCCTATGAGGTTATCGTGGGTGATGATGGCTCTGGCCCGGAAACATTGGCTGTTATTCAGGCCGCCAAAGCTGCGGCGGAGTTTCCGCCTGTCCATCATGTATGGCAGGAAGACAGGGGATTCAGGGTGGCGCGGGCGCGAAACGGCGCTATTGCCAAATCGGGGGGGGAGTATCTGGTTTTTGTGGACGGAGACGTGGTTCTGCATGAGCGTTTTATGGAAGACCACGCCGCCATGGCCTTGCCCGACAGTTTCATTGAGGGAGGCCGGGTATACCTGTATGAGGAGCAAACTCGGCTGGCTTTGCAGTCGGAAGCATACTGGCCTTCCCTGTTTTCCAAAGGCATCGGGAGCCGCAAAAACCTGATCAGGTGCAGGCTGGCGGCGGCTTTTTTTCAAAAAAGAAATATGGCGACCGCGAGGTCATGCAATTTCGCTGCGTGGCGCGGGGACCTGGTGCGAGTGAACGGTTTTAATGAAGATTTTGAGGGATGGGGACTTGAGGACAATGAACTGGCGGTCAGACTGCTCAATGCCGGATGCAGGGGAAGGTGTTTGCGGCATATGGCCTTATGCTGCCATTTGCAGCACCCTCATCACTCACGGGAAACAGCGAAAAAAAATAAGGAACTCTATTTGCTGGCGAGGAAGGAAAAACGAACCTGGTGCGATAACGGGCTGAACGGTCATGGAACCATTTCGGTGATGCGCGATGATGCAAACGGATAATTGTTGCGCAACTCCCGGCCACAAGGAACATATGACCTGCCCAAAGGTCTCTGTACTTGTTCCGGTGTATAATGCGTCAGCCTACCTTGAGCAGTGCCTGGACAGCCTTGTCCGGCAAACCCTGGACGGGTTGGAGATTATCGTTCTGGACGATGGGTCGACAGACGGTTCCTGGGAGATACTGGAGGCCCATGCCGCGAAAGACGCCAGAATACGTACCATTCGCAAACACAATTCCGGCTACGGAGATACCTTGAATCTGGGCATCTCTCTCGCAAAGGGAGAATACATAGGCATTGTGGAGGCTGACGATTTCGCGGAACCCGCCCTGTTTGCGAGGTTGTACTCCCTGGCGAGAGAGCATGGGGCTGAAATTGTCAAATGCTCGCACAGGCGCTACTGGTCGAGATTCCGTACCTGCGTCGTTCCCCTCTCGCCCCAGGCTCTGTGCGGCAGGGTTTTGCAACCTGCCCAGCACCCGGAAGTATTGAGAATGCCCCTGTATGTATGGTCCGCCATCTATCAACGATCCTTTCTGCTGGAGAACGCCATTGCCTTTCTCCCGACCCCGGGCGCGTCGTATCAGGACATTTCTTTCAGTTTCAGGGCTTTCACGCGGGCAAAGCGGGCCTTTTTTACTGACGAGCCGCTTGTGAACTATCGGCAGAGCAACATGGCCGCATCAACCAGAAGCCGCGAAAAAATTTTTTGCGTGCGGGACGAATTTGAGGCAATAGAACAATGTATCCAAGAAAATGGCCTTCTTTCTTTGCAGGATATTTTTTATGAGTTGCGTGCGCGAGCCTATCTGTGGAACCTGACCAGACTGCGTCATGCAAACAGAAAAGTTTTTTTGGGCTATGCTTTTCCCCTGTTCGTACAGGCTCTTGCCTTGCTTGAAGCGGGCAGAATACAACTGGAAGAGCGGCAGGCGAGGCGCTTGCGCCTGCTTGTGCGTTACCCTGCGCTGTTTTTATTGAAATACCGGTTGCTTGACCCTGTCAGAACAGGCGGGCGTCTGCTGCGCGCTGCCTTGGCGCGTTACTGATAAATGTTCAAAAAAATGCTGGGGATACACCTCGGAACTGCAGGAAAGAGAATGCCGATGCGCCCATCAAGCACTCGGAAACGCCCGAAGGTATCGGTCGTTGTTCCCATTTATGGAGTCGAGAAGTATCTGGCCCAATGTGTGAACAGTATCATCGCGCAAACGCTTGAAGACATGGAGATAATTCTTGTCGATGACGGCTCGAAGGATAAATGCCCCGAGATGGTGGACGCCTATGCCGGGAAAGATTCGCGCATTGTTGCCGTGCACCAGGAGAATGGAGGCTACGGGCGCGCCGTGAACCGTGGTATTGAACTGGCCACGGGGGAGTATGTCGGCATTGTCGAACCCGACGACTGGATTGAACCGACAATGTATGAGGAGATGTACAACAACGCTAAAGCCCATGACCCGGATATGGTGAAATGCAGCTTTTACCGCTACGACTCCACCCTTGCGCCGGAAATTCAGAGTCTGCCCTGGGGAGGCCGCCATGGTTCTTTATGCATCGAGAGAGCCCCGAAAGGGGTTTTTACGATCAAGGAATATCCGAATCTGTTGCTTTTCCATGCCTCGGTATGGGCAACCCTCTATCAATCCGAATTTATCAAGGGGCAAAAATTTATTGAAAGCCCTTCCGCCTCGTACCAGGATTTTCCCTTCATGGTTGAAGCCTTGTGCCGGGCAAAAAGGATCAGCGTCGTCCGCAAATGCCTGCTGCATTACCGAATGGAGCAGGGGCAATACTGTTCCACAAAGGCCAGAGATAAAAAAGCTATACTCATGGCAGTGCAATGCATGGTCGGGAAAAAGATTCTGAAAAAACACCGCTTGTATGACCTGCTCAAGGAAGAATTCTATTTCCATGCCTATTTGGCAAATATTGGGCGTTACAATGGCATTCATTTTATAAACAAAAAAGAATATTTTATGGCCTTGCGGGAATTGTTTCTTGAGTTGCGGGAAGATTCCGCCTTTCAGTATACCTATTTTGATTTTTTTCAAAAAACATTCATAAAAAATGTCATCAGCAACCGTTTTTATGCGACAGCCCTTCCCTGGAAAAGCATCAGGCAGTACCTGCTTTGCGTGCGCCTGCGCCGCAGGTATTTTTTTATGCAAATTCTTGGTGTCCAGCTGAGTATCGGGGTATGCGACCTTACCCGCCCCGCCCTGCTGAAAATACCCCTGTTCTGCGGCAGCGGTCTGCCCGACAGGGTCTGGCGCGATAACGGATAACCCCATGAGTGTATTGCAACCGATCAGTCTTTATAAAAACATTGCCCCCTATTTCATGCGGTATCGCTGGCGGGTGATCCTGGCGGTTCTGGTAACGCTCCCCGTGGGGGCGTTGGATGGAGCCTGCGCCTGGGCTCTCAAATTTTATACCGACCTGGTTCTGGTTGGCCGGGACGGGGACGCATCGTTTTTTTTGCCCCTGCTGTTGCTTGCTTTGCTTATTTTCCAGGGCTTGATGAATTACGCTTCAGATTATTTGAATTCCTGGGTCGGCCAAAAAATTTCCATGGACATCAAATGGGATTTGTTCGAAAAGCTGCTGCATTCCGATACCGAGTTTTTTGACAAATGGACAACAAGCGACATACTGTTCCGCTACAACCACGATGTTGATGCGGCCTGTGTCAATTTTATCCTGAACATACGCACTCTTGTTGTCAGGTTGATTTCGTCGGTCACCCTGGTTGGGGTACTTTTCTACAATTCCGTCTTTCTGGCTTCCGTTGCTCTGGCCATGCTCTCGCTTGCTTTTTATCCCCTGGGCAGGATCAGGAAAAACCTGCGCAGACTGCTGGAAAAATCCGCCTTTTCTCTGAGCAGGGTGTTGAACGACTATACGGAGGCTTCCAGCGGCAACCGGGTAATTTCGGCCTATAACCTGCAAAAACACATGCTGGGCAGGTTTGAAAAAACCTTGCAGGGCTGTTTTCGTGTCAAAATGGGCATAGTCCGCCATACCGGGGGGCTCACCGTTCTTTTGCACGCCATTGTGGGGCTGGGGGTTGCGGCGACGATCTGGTTGCAGGGCTACCTGATATCCCAGGGGCAACTGACTCCGGGAAACTTTGTCTCATTTGTGGTCGCTTTGATGATGCTTTACAGGCCCTTCAAGAATATTGGCAAGATTGTCAACGCCGCCAATATGTCCGCAATGGCTCTGGCGCGCGTTTTTGAAAGGATGAAGGCCATGCCTCGCATACTCAGCGCGCCCGGTGCGGTGGAACTGACCGGTTTTACCGGGGCCATCGCCTATGAGAACGTGTCCTTTTCCTACACGCCGGACAGGCCCGCTTTGCGCAATGTAAGTCTGGAAATTAGGCGCGGGCAGTGTGTGGCCTTTGTCGGCCAGTCAGGCGGCGGCAAAACCACCCTGATGAATCTGCTGCCCCGGTTTTACGATGTGACCGCCGGAAAGATAACCATTGACGGTCACGATATACGGGAGGTATCCCTTTCCTCCCTGCGCAAGCTCATTTCCTTTGTGTTCCAGGACACCTTTCTTTTTTCCGGCAGCCTGCGCGAGAACATTCTTCTGGGCAAGAGCGAGGCCACGGAGGGAGAGATCTCGGCAGCCGTAGCCGCAGCCTGTCTGGAAGAATTCGTCTCTTCCCTGCCCCATGGGCTTGAAACGCAGGTGGGGGAAAGGGGCGTTCTGCTTTCCGGCGGACAGAAGCAGCGGGTAGCCATTGCCCGCGCCTTTATACGGCAAACGCCGATCATTATCATGGATGAAGCGACTTCCTCTCTCGACAACGCTTCTGAAGCCGTGGTGCAAAAGGCACTTGAAAATCTTCTGTGCGACAGGGCGGTATTGATAGTCGCCCACCGTCTGACTTCGGTGCTGCTGGCTGACCGGATATTTGTCTTTGAGGCCGGAACGGTGGTTGAATCGGGCACGCATCACGAATTGATGGCGAATGCAAAGGGCATCTACAGGGGACTGTATGAAGACCATGTTCGCATGACAAGGAATGCCGGAGGTGAGGGTGAAATGCTGTAATGCCTACCAGTAGCAGCCCCTCTCAATCTGCTTGTGCCCGGGCGGAGTTTCATGTTCCATGGGCCGGACCCAGTGTTCATTATACAGAAGCCTTGCGTCTCCTGTTTCCTCCCAGCGCACGCCCTTGATGCCAAAAAGCAACTGGAGATCCCCTCCCAGATGCAGGGCCTGCCTGCCAAGTTGCTTGCAATAATGGCCGAGGAAAAAACCATAGGCTCCGGCGGCAATCAGCGCTACATCAAAGTTCGTCCCGGCTATCTGCTCTTTCATGGAGTCGAGGGCGTCAAACCAGTTGTGGAATCCATCCGGGTTGTTGCCCATCATGCTTTGATAGGCCTTGATGACGGTCAGGTCGAACTCGGGCAGCACTCTCGGGTTTGCGAAAAGAAGGTGACGCTTCTGGTATTGCGCCCGGATGCTGTCCGCAAAAGGGTGCACCACCAGAACGCGCTTGCCCTCAAGATAGCGGGACCATGGACGCTCGGAGCGCATCAGGAAAATGGGGGACAGGGAGAAAAGGAAAACCAGCCTTGACATTGCAGGAAGGTAGTCCACGCACATTTGCCGTTCGTTCTGGATGAACCACACCCCCATAATGTCGGTATCCCTGGTGATCCGAATCGCTTCGCTACAATAACGGGTGAGATTTTCCGGCGTCGGGTTGATAAACCCGGAGGAGATTTCCATCCGCCAGATGTGGCGCTTTGTGTACCGAACCCGGCTTTTATGTTTCTGGCGCACGAAAAGTCTGATGGCCCCCAACTCGGAGTTGCCGTATTTTCCGATAAACACGGGTTTCCCGCTGTTGAGGGTTTCGTAGACAAGATCGCTTGCGGCCTGGCCCGAATAGATGAATTTGTCCCCATAGTGCGTCACGGGGGGAACAGGCTGGCCTCGCAGTAAATAGTCCCGGTAACGGCGCACTTTCCAGGACACGGCTTTTCGTAAAGGGCTTTGCTTCAATTGTTGCCAAAGAGATGCGAACATACGCTCTTCCTTGCTGGAAAAATATCGGAACTGCCCCAGGCAGGGACAGTGATTTCTTACCTGCATTTCGCTGTCCCGGCAAGTTCGTCCAGCTTGCCGCCCTTGACCTGAAAAACAGTCCGCTGATATCAGGGAAATGCCTTCGAAAGGGAAATGAGACCCAGCCACCTGTTCCCGTTAAGGGCGTATGCCCCGTGGGTTCATATTGCCAGGAAAGTGCTTCTTATGCTGAAAATAGTCATTAACCCCAGGTATGCCCACCTGAAAGAGTTCATAACCGCCATTGCCACCGGCCAGGTCGTCTATGATGCTGTATTGCAAAAGGAAAAACATCTTGTTGTACGGCTTGCGGCTCCTGAAGGGTATCCTCTGGTGGTGAAACTTTTCTCCATCCACACATGGCCCATGCGGATTGCGCTTTCAGGCCCCAAGCGCAGCAAACCCAGGAAAAGTTTTGAGTCCAGCCGCCTTCTGGAGGAATACGGCATAGCGGCAGCCGATCCTGTGGCCTATGTTGAAAGTTACCGCTACGGGCTGTATCGGACGGGGTACTATATCGCACGCTTTATTGATGCTCCCACCCTGGCAAGTGCCGACACCTGGCCCCGGGATCAGCGCAAAGCCATTCTGCGGGAACTAGCCCGTTTTACAGCGGATCTGCACGCAAAAAACATTCGACACGGCGACTACTCAAAGCGCAATATTCTTTTTCATCAAAGGAACGGCCAATACAGCTTTTCACTCGTAGACACGGGAAGTATCCGCCTCCATCCGCTATCCCGAAAAGATTGCGCGGAAGCTCTCGCTCCACTGCTGTTCCCCTTCATTCAGGAAGAAATATCCGAGTTTGTCAGTCTGTATTCCACGCTACGCGGATGGAGTCCGGATGAACTGTGGAAAGAATTACGCATCGTCAACGCCAAATACGAAGCCAGAGACGCGGCCAGGGCCAGGCCGCGATGGGGAAAAAGACTTCGAAATTTTGGCAGGCGTCTGCTCAGGATACACGAATCCCCCCCGTCCTGGGAACATCTTGCCCTGGAAAACCCTGCTCCTGCCGCCAAAGACCCGCCCCATGGCCCGGATACTGAGTGAGCGGTGAACCGGTTTCATCGGGTTGTTACAGCAATTCCACGATTTTTGAGAATACGGCGGCAGGAGGGAGTTCCGCCATGCAGCTTCTGGCGCAGTGGCGCTTGAGGCAGCCAAGACAGTCCAGGGAAGGGGAAAGAATGGTGAAGTTTCCCCCAAAGGGGCCGGTGCGCCATGGCCGGGTGGGGCCGAAAAGCGCTATGCCTCTGGCTCCCGCAGCGGCGGCCACATGAGCGGGGCCGGTGTCAGCGGCGATAACCAGAGAAGATTTCCGCATCACAGCCGCGAGAACAGGAAGGCTGGTGCTTCCGCAGAGATTCAGCGGCAACCCGGCAGCGGTTTTTTTTATTTCCTCTCCCAGGGCATGGTCTTCCTCTGCGCCGCAGATCACCATCTGCCTGCCGATAGTGCGGCCTATCTGATCGGCCAGCGCCTTCCAGTGGCCTGGGGGCCACTGCTTGTACGGCTTGCCCCCNGG
>JGI994J12354_10001311_pt1 | contig 25183 bp, 28 predicted proteins | sample IntmicLarv3ML3BL_FD_12354 | JGI IMG/M metagenome (IMG submission 12354)
AACCTTAATGCCGCATTGACAGAATATTTAACGGATTTGCTCAGGATACAGCAGGAAAATACATTCGGGAGGAATTCCGAGTTCTTTTGGCATGTCTTTTGGCATATTCTCCTTTGCTATGCGCCAGGTGATATCGGCAGAGACGGAATTTTGACCTGAGCAGCGAAAACCGATCACCATCTCAAAAGGACCTTCAACAATATCAGCCGGCTGAATGGAAAGAAGATTTTCGGTGCATTCAGGGCTGAAATATCTGGCGTGAATTCCAATGGCACACAGGTTGCTTCTCACCGGAACAGCTGTTTTCAGGCGGCATCCCCAATCGGGGATATCTACTTCAAACTCTCCGGTCTTTTTTGCAGACACAATATTCTGACAGCCTGTTATGTGCGCGCCTGAAATGCTACCGGGATCGGAAAACAGCTTTTTTGTATTGCTCTGTGTCAGTATTCTGCCTTCATTCATTAGTGCTAAATTTTGACAGAGGCAATATGCCTCGTTATGATTGTGTGTAACAAGTATTGACTGCCCGTCGTAACCATCCAGCAAGTGTTTTATCTGGGTTTGCAGTTGATCACGCAACTGGTTGTCAAGCGCGGAGAAAGGCTCGTCCAGCATCAGCAGTTTTGGGCGGTTTACAAGAATCCGCGCAAGAGCGACTCTCTGCGCCTGTCCGCCTGAGAGCTGGCTGGGGCGGTGGTTTTCCAGTTCTGATATTTGCAGCATTTCCAGCACATCACTGTAGATTTGCTGCTTTAAGCGGGTATCTTTTTCAGCGCGGAGCCCGCACAGAATATTCTCCCTTGCGGTCATGTTTGGAAATAGGGCATAGCCTTGAAAAAGATACGCTACACGCCTTTTTTGCGGTGGAATGTTGATGCCTTTTGAACTGTCAAAAAGCACGGTTCCGTCAAGCTCAATATAGCCGCTGTCCGGCTGTTCGATTCCGGCAATACAGCGCAAAGTCAAGCTTTTTCCGCACCCGGAGGGACCAAGAATTCCCTGTACACCGCTATCAGATGAGAAGGACACATCCAGCTGAAAATCTCCCAGCCGTTTTTTTATTTCGACTTTCAGCATTAGGCAGGAGGCCTCCTCTCATCACGTTTTTCCAGCAGGTTCACAGTTAGCAGTACTACTGCGGAAATCGCGAGATTCACCATTACCCATAGCATTGCGCCCTTATTGTCGTTTGTTCTCCATAGCTGATAGACGGTGGTGGAAATAGTGGCTGTCTTTCCGGGGGTGTATCCGATAAGCATACTTGTGGCGCCGTATTCACCCAGCGCCCGGGCAAAAGCGAGCACAGCACCGGCTAAAATCCCTTGACGGCAGCAGGGCATGCGTATTTTCCAGAAAATATAGCTGTTCGACAAACCTAAAGTCTGCCCGGCATTTGCCAGTGTCATGTCAAAACTCTCAAAAGCGCCCCGGGCTGTCCGGTACATCAGCGGGAATGCAACAACAGATGCAGCAATAATACCGCCGTACCAGGTCATTACAAACTTGATCCCCCAGTTCATGAGAAAACTGCCGACAGGTCTGTTGACACCAAAAATTATAAGTAGAAAATATCCGACAACGGTGGGAGGGAGCACAAGCGGCAGTGTTAAAAAAACATCCAGAATCCCTTTTATTACGCGAGGGAGTTTTGCAACATAGTATGCCGCAGTGATTCCGGAGAAAAAAACAATAATACAGCTGATTGCCGCAATACGCACAGAATTCCATAGCGGAAACCAATCCACACGCTCAGCTCCCTTCCTTCAATAAACAAAGTTACGCTCTCATAAGTATCTGTTGCGAAAGAACTGATAGAACAGTTATGCTGCGGAGAAACCAACGTTTTCAAATACTTTCATTGCCTCTTCACTTTGAAGATATGACAGGAAAGCCTTTGCGGCATCCGCATTTGCGGTGCCTTTTATTAGTGCTGCGGGATAAATTACCCTGCCGCACATATCGGCAGTGGCATAGTCAACAATTTCTAGTCCTGCGCTGAAAGCGTCGGTGCAATAAACGACTCCGCAGCTGACGCTTCCTTCGGAAATCTGGGTCGTAACTTCCTTGACATTACTGCCGTAGGTTATTTTTCCGGCGGCGGCAAGTTCTTCTTCAGACAGCTCTAGGTAGGCAAGAATCTTCTGGGTGTATTGTCCGACGGGCACATCGGAATTGCCCATTGCAAAGAGAATGTCCGGGTCTTCAAACTTCTCGACAAGGGAGGCAAAATCGGTGATTCCCGCTGGATTGCCCTCGGGTATACACAGTGTAACTTTGTTCTCCAATAGGTCTACTCTGGTATCCTGCATTATGAAATCCAGTCCATCCGTATTCACTGCGCTGTCGGCGGATATATCCAGTTCATCTACCTGCTTTTTTCCTGCGGAAATGAACAGGTCGCAGTCGGCACCTTCTTGAATTTGAGTCTTCAGCGTTCCGGAGGAATCGAAATTGAAGGTGAGCTTCACATTGGGAGCAGTTTCTTTATAGAGGATTTCAATCTCCTGCAGTGTCTCTGTCATGGAAGCGGCGGCAAATACTATCAGCTCAATTTCATCTTCAACTACAGCCGGATTGGTTTCTGCCGGTGCGGATTCTGCGGGTTCAGTCTCGGGCACTTCAGATTCAGGGGCTTTGCTTTCTGCCGGTTTTGAGCCGCAGGCTGTGAGGCCAAGGATCAGAACCAGTGCAAGTAGAAATGACATCCGTTTTTTCATTTTAAACCCTACTTTCCATTAGATTTTTTATCTCAACCTTCTTTAAAAGGCTGGGCACAATCAGAAACTTCGCTCCGTAAAAGACCCAGAGCATGGGGAAGCGCATCCATGAATACATCCATACTCTCCATGCAGGCTTTTGGGCTGCCGGGGAGGTTTATAATTAAGGTTTTGCCGCGGATAACAGACACGGCACGGGAGAGCATAGCGTGGGGCGTGATCCTCATAGACGCTGCACGCACTGCCTCAGCGATGCCGGGTGCAAGCCTGTGAGCGACGGCAAGAGTAGCTTCCGGAGTGATATCCCGGGGAGAGAATCCGGTTCCGCCCGTTGTGAGAATTAAATCAAGCTGCCGCTGGTCGCAAAGGCGGCTGAGGTGCCGCTCGAGGGGAGCTCTTTCGTCGGAGAGAAGAAGTGCTTCCACCACCTCATAGTTGTTCTCTTTTAGCCGCCGGGAAATCATAGGGCCGCTTTTGTCCTCTCTTTCACCGGTGGAACCCTTGTCGCTGAGGGTTATAACCGCTGCCTGCCATGGCCTGTCCGCACTTGGCGGTATGATTTCCATCTCGTCGCCGACAGATATGCTGCCGCCTTCTATTACTTGAGAAAACACACCTTCTCTTGGCATGATGCAGTCGCCGACGCGTTTATATATTTCACAATGAGTGTGGCATTCCTTTCCGATCTGAGTGAGTTCCAGAAGAACATCACCGCAGCGAAAACGTGTGCCGACGGGAAGGGTGCGAAAGTCTATACCCTCAACAACAATGTTCTCTCCAAAATCTCCGGAGATAACATTCCCGCCGCGTTCATTAAAAGACTTAACTTTATCGGCGCTGAGCAAGCTGACCTGGCGGTGCCATGTGCCGCCGTGAGCATCGCCTTCAAGACCCCATTCCGGGGTGAAATTGCCGCTGCTGATGTCCTTTTTCGGAGTGCCGCGGGCAGGGCTGCTGCATATTGCTATCACTTTTCCCATGTTTAGCCTCCAATTTGGTTCATGGTTATGGTTTCCTTCATCTGCTCAGGATGCGAAAAAGTGTGTGCCTTCGGCTTGCTTAGAATACAGGCTTCCATCTGCGACAGCAGCTCGGAGTCGGAAGCACCGGATCTCAGAGTGTCCCGCAAATCGACGCCGTAATCGTAACACAGACAGTTTCGGAGCTGCCCCATTCCTGTTAGGCGGATGCGGTTACAGCCGTCGCAGAATTTCCCGCTCATTGCGCTGATAAACCCGATATAGCCGATGAGTTCCTGTGCATGGAAGTATTCAGCGGGACCGTTACCCCGATTTTTAGAGACATGGTGCAAATCCGGCCATCTGGCGGAAAGTCTTTCTTTAACTATCTGCGCGGAAATACCGTCAACCGACTTGCCAACACCAATGGGCATAAGCTCAATGAACCGCACGTCAACAGGCAGACGCTCCGCTATGGATGCGATGTCAACCAACTCATCTTCCAGCTCAGAAAGCAAAACGGTGTTGATTTTTGTGCGAAGACCTTTCTCAATGCACAGAGCAGAAAGCCGCTCAATATCAGGCATTTCTCCCGCATAGGCAGTGAGTGAGCGATAGCGTTCGGGGCGGAGGGTGTCCATGCTGATATTTACTCCGTCCAGTCCTGCCGAGCACAGGTCAGATATTTGTTCTTCCAGAAGGGTTCCGTTTGTGGTGAGCGTTACCTGCTCAGCTCCCGGCATGGCCTTCAGCCTTGCGATGAAATCTACACAACCTTTTCGCACCAAAGGCTCGCCGCCGGTAATCTTGAATTTATGTATTCCCAGAGAAACGGCGAGATTGCAAATTCGCAGAATTTCCTCATAGCTCAGTATTTCACTGTGCTCTGCCAGCTTTATTCCATGGGGCATGCAGTAGGTGCAGCGGAGATTGCAGCGGTCGGTGATTGATATACGCATATAATCAATATTCCGGTTGTGGGAATCAATCATTGCCGATCCACCTCGCTTACAAAGTGACCGCTCTTTCCGCCAATTTTTTCTTTGAGATGGATAGCGGAAATTTCCATGCCTTTGTCCATCGCTTTGCACATGTCATAGACTGTCAAAAGGGCAACACTGACACCGGTTAATGCCTCCATTTCCACACCTGTTTTGCCTTCGCATTTAACGGTGCATGCAGCCTCGATGCTGTTAATTTCAGAGTTTAAGGTGAAAACTACACGGCTGTTAGTTATGTTCAGGCTGTGACAAAGGGGGATGAGGTCGGCTGTGCGCTTGGTTGCCATTATTCCGGCGGTTTGGGCAACGGCAAGGACATCGCCTTTTTTTGCTCTGCCGTTTTTCACCGCATCAAAACACTCTGCACTCATGGATATTTTTCCGCAAGCAATTGCTGTTCTCTCAGTGATAGCTTTGTCACCAACATCAACCATCACGGCATCTCCTAAATTATCAATGTGGGTGAACCCCATAATGTCACGCTCCTTTCCCGAATGAGCAGTTGGGAAAGTGACATGTATTGCAGTTCAGGCACAAGCCGCCGTTACCCAGACCGGCAAGATGATCCGCTGTTATGGGGAAATCTGCCATGAGATATGGCAGAACCAAATCAAAAATCGTACGCTTGCTGTACATCACACAGCCCGGAAGTCCGCAGATTGGGCGGCTGTCACCGGTGTATGCCAGAAGGAACATTGCCCCCGGAAGAACGGGAGCACCGTAGCTTATTATGTTTGCGCCGGAATTTTTTATAGCGAGGGGTGTTCGGTCATCCGGATCAACGCTCATTCCGCCGGTGCACAACACCATTTCCGCGCCGCCCTCCAGCATATTATTAATAGCGTTGGTTATTTTTGCATGATCGTCATCTAAAATTTCATGGAAAATACACTCGCCTCCGAACTCCGCGAGCTTTTCTTTTATAACAGGGCTGAAGGTATCTTTAATTCGTCCCTGATAAACCTCGTTTCCTGTGGTGACCAGACCGAATTTTTTCGGAATTATCGGGAGCAGTTTAAGGAGGGGCGCATCTCCGGCGACTTCCTTGGCACGGAGCATTTTTTCTTTTTCAATCACAAGGGGAATGACCCTTGTTCCGCAAAGGGCATCTCCCTTTTTAACCGGCACGCCGGAAAAGCGCGCAGCGACCATCATTTCTCCAAGGGAATTTATTTTGCGCAGACGCTCCAAATCAACAATGAGAAGCCCGTCAATATCGGCAATCAGCTCAATTTTTCCCTCTTTGGGGTCTGTAGCGTGCATATTATCACCCTGACAGATGTCCCTGAGAATCTCTGCGGCATCATTCTCGTGGAGCATATCCTCATCGTTTTCCCATATATAGATATACTCTTTACCCAAACTGAGTAAAACCGGTATATCTTCTTCTGTTACGACATGACCTTTGCGAAACCTTGCATTTTTTGTGACATCTTTGATAATCTGTGTGATGTCATGACACAACACCTGTCCCACGGCTTCTTCTGTTTTTAACAGCTTCATATTCCACTCTCCTGACACAAATTATATGGCTCGCTTTTTATTATTACGCGGCATCGCGTTTGGCACATAACGCGGATGGCGCGGGTACGCCGGTGTTCGCGGGGGAAATCATGCTGTGCGGTAGGTATGGGAATAATCGAGTACTTCATGAGGTCTTTGNCGGATTGGCTGATATAATATTTTGATTGATACCCAACCNGCATAAAGGTTGGGTCTTAGTATTCCGTCTTTTCAAACATCTGTTGAAAGCGGTTCTGAGCAAAAGCGCNCACCTCGTCCTCAAANGCTCTATAGTGAGTAAGAAGCTCCTCACCTTTTTCAGTAATTATAGCTGCGCCGCCGCCTCCGGAGCCGCCCTTTGTGCGTTCGACCACGGCAAAGCCCAGCTCACTTTCCATAAGGCGCAGCATTGAGCGTCCTTTTGAATATGACAATTTCATTTTCTTGCATGCGGCAGCGACAGAACCGCAGTCGTGTATGCATTGCAAAAGCTCTGCCACGCCCGGACCGAAAAAAGGTCTTTTCCCGATCAGGCGTATACGCACGTCAGGTTGAAATGCCTTATTCATTGATATAAGTCCTTTCGAATGTTTTTCGCGCGACATTCGATGCCGCCCTAATGTGATTGGTTAAAGTATACTAATCAAGTGTACCAAAATGAGAATATTGTGTCAATTGTGCTTATATCACATATTGATAGACAATCTTTTGTCGAGTTGGAGGAATTTATCTCTCAAAACAGGAATAAGCATGTTATTGCAGCAGAGATGAGATAAGTAAAATGCCGGAGAAAATGACCAAAAACTATATACACTGACAGAGTGCGGGATGAAGCAGGATTATGAAAAGAACACATTGATGCAAAACGTGAATGTAGGATAGTTCACTATTAATTTAAAGTCATTTTATAGACAAGTTGTAGTTTATGTTATAAAATACAACTTGCAGCTTGATACGATGGAGTGAAGAGCTTGCACAGGATTATTGAATTAAACAATCATGTACATAATTTTGTTTGGGGTCCGGTAATGCTGATGTTTCTGGTAGGTATCGGCGTTTATTTCACAGTATCTACCAATGCTTTTCAGATTACCAAAATAAGACTTTGGCTTTCCAATACTCTGGCACTGCTTTTCCAGAAGCAAAAAGCGAAAGATGGCGCTGTAACTCCTTTTCAGGCATTCACAACAGCAATGGCAGCAACAGCGGGAACAGGAAATCTTGTGGGCGTTGCAACGGCGATTATTTCCGGCGGACCCGGAGCTGTGTTCTGGATGTGGGTTTCGGGTTTTTTCGGAATGATGACAAAATATGCGGAAATTGTGCTCGCAGTCAAGTTCCGTAAACGCAATGCAAAAGGAGACTGGGTTGGCGGGCCAATGTACTACATTACAGAAGGCATGGGTGAGCACTTTCGCTGGCTGGCAGTTCTTTTTTCGATTTTTGGTTCGCTTTGCGCTTTTGGAATCGGAAATATGACACAAATAAATTCTATCATAGGAACATCAGAGGCAATGCTGCTGGATTTAGGTGTGATTGCACAGCCTGGTGATGCACCGATGTTCAAATGGGTTTCGGGAATCATTTTAGCTATTCTTGTTGCGCTGGTAATTCTGGGGGGAATCCAGCGTATAGGAAGCGCAACAGAGACGCTTATTCCTTTTGTCGGGCTTTTGAATATCGCCGGATGCATTGCTGCGGTGTGCATCAAAAGCGAAAATTTGGGACAGGCATTTTCAGACATTTTCCGCGGAGCTTTCCGGTGGGAAGCTGTTGGCGGCGGTGTTATGGGATACACGATAATGCAGGCAGTTCAGTTTGGGATTGCCCGCGGAGTGTTTACCAATGAGGCGGGGCTTGGCTCTGCGCCTATTGCTCATGCGGCAGCTGATACCGATCATCCGGTTAAGCAGGGCATGTGGGGTGTTTTTGAAGTTTTTGCGGATACATTGATTATGTGCACACTCTCCGGATTGGTGATTTTGACTTCCGGTGCATATAAAGGCGCGGCAACTGCGCTTGACGGATCACAGCTTATCAGTGCGTCATTCAGAGCATCATTTGGTGTGTTTGGGTCTGTGTTTCTTGCTTTTTCGGTGCTGCTGTTTGCATACTGCACCACACTGAGCTGGTCGTTATACGGACAGCGCTGCTTTGAGTATCTGTTAAACGGCAGGGGCGTGCGTGTATATCAGCTGGCTTTTTCAGCTTGTGTTTTAGCTGCTGCCCTTATGAAGCTGGAGCTGGCATGGGATATTGCAGACACCCTTAACGGACTTATGGCTATACCAAATCTTATAGCTCTTACAGCTCTTTCCGGTATTGTGCTTCGCGCCACAAGAGAGTATTTAAGCAGCGGTAATCCGGAAAAATGAATCTGGTATACAACAGGCTGTATCACATTCGTGGTTCGGCTTTGAGAAATGATATGGAGGCGATTATAATGACAGTAATTGAAGCACTGGCTATGCGACATTCAGTGAGAGCCTTTCAGTCGAAACCGGTAGAGGGGGATAAACTAAAGGCAGTTTTTGAAGCGGCAAGAAGAACTCCTTCGTGGGCAAATTCCCAACCTTGGGAGGTGTTCGCCGCAACAGGTGAGACTTTAGCAAAGATTAAATCGGCATATAAAGAGAACTATACAAACAGCGTCAGAGCAATGCCTGAAACACCCCGTCCCGAAAAGTGGACGGAAGCAGCAGTGGAGAGAAGAACACAGCTTCACCCGGGTATGCTCCGTGACTGCGGTGAAGCCGCAGGACAATTCGGAGTGCTGAACCAGACAATGTTCGATGCGCCGGCAGTTGCATATATCTGCATGGACAAGGTGCTTTCCCAGTGGTCATTATATGATATAGGCGCCTATGCTCAGAGTATTATGCTTGCTGCAGCCCATTATGGTCTTGGAACAATCCCCGCAATCACGCTTACGCATTTTCCGGAAATCCTCCACCGTGAACTGGAGATACCGGACAATTTAAATGTCACAATCGGCATAGCAATAGGATATGAGGACACACAGAATAAAATCAATAATTTCGTGAGTGAGAGAGATACTGTTGACAGTGTAGTCAGATTCTTTGATTAAACACTAATTCCCAATAAAGACAATAAAATGCCTTGCTGTTCATATGAAATTACATGAACCGCAAGGCATTTTTAAAATAATTCCTTGCATTTTTGCTCAGAACATTTTATTATCAATGTATACTTCAGCTTGGAAGAGAGCATCCGCGGAACTGTTCCTAAAGCAATCGGGGATAGAGAAAAACGTATTTTATAAACCGCACGTGATATTAATTATACACATGTATTCTTATTGACATCTCTTGGTGTTTTTATGAGAACATACTGCGTTTAATGATGAGGAAGAATAAGTGTACAAAACAGAAGTCATAGTGAAAGAAATAGAGTTGCCGAAACTTCTGGAGCAATACTGTTTTCCGGAGAAGTTTTTGCCGCTGTGTAAAAAATGTCCGGATTACGGCAAGGTATGGTCATGCCCGCCGGGCCTTCCAAAGAATGATGAGATGTTTTCAAAATATAAAAAAGCATTTGTGGTAGGGTTGAAAGTGATCTACGATGAAGACACCATAGCTCAGGCTAGCAGTCTCGAAAAGGCTGATATGATACGCCAAAATACATATAAAAAGGCGAAAAGAGCGCTTTTAGAGATTCTATTGGTTCTGGAGGAGCAAAATCCCGGCAGCACATCTTTGGGTGCCGGAAAGTGCGAGGTGTGCAGTGCGTGCTCACGTGCGGAGACAAAGCCATGCAGAATCCCCGGACATATGCGCTATTCTTTTACTGCGTTTGGGTTTGATATAACTGCAATAGCAGAGGAGCTTCTGGGTGTAAATCTTCTCTGGGAGCCGAATGGTTTGCCGAGCTATGATTTTGCGGTGGCAGCCCTGCTGACAGAATAAATCAGGCTGACTGTGTTTTTATTTTAAATGGAAGCATGCTGTTTGTGGACGATATCAGAAAAGCCGTGCTTAATATCTACAGATTTACCAGTTTTGAGCATCAAGGCAAAAATAGGGTTGACAAATGCTCTTGCAGCGATATAATTATACTATAGCATAATAATTTCATACTATCGCTTAGCGATGTAGTTGAGCGAATGGTGGTGCAACGAAGCATCTTGATTCTGATGATGAATTCAAGGTGCTTTTTCGTTTTCGCCAGATACCGCATTAAAGTGCTGAACTCCATCATAAACGATTTGGAGGCGATAGAATGAGCGTGGATGCAGCAGACAGCTTTGGTGTAAGCACCAGAGTAGTGATAGGAGACGGCTTGGCAGGCGTGCTCCTCGGCAGAAAAAGAATTTTCATTGTTACCGATTCCTTTATGGCACGGGACGAGAATATAAAATACGTGACAGACAGGATTCAGCCCGGCAGCGGATATTCCGTTTTTTCCGATGTTGCCTCTGACCCTGATATAAATACAGTGGCAGCAGGCATTTGTATGATGCTGGATTATAATCCGGATGTTGTAGTCTGTTATGGCGGGGGATCACCTATAGATGCGGCGAAAGCAATAGTTTATTTTGCAAGAAGAATAACGCAGTCCCCCAAAATGCCGTTTGTCGCCGTCCCCACAACCAGCGGCACAGGTTCGGAAGTCAGCAAATTCGCAGTGATAACAGATAGAGAACGGCAGATAAAGTATCCGCTGGTTGATGACAGCCTATTACCGGATGCAGCGGTACTTGATGCGAGTCTGACGGTAAGCGTGCCTCCTGCAATTACAGCAGATACAGGGATGGATGTGCTGACCCACGCTATTGAGGCTTTCGTATCGAAAGGTGCAAACGATTTTTCAAGTGCATCGGCAGAAGCGGCAATAAAGCTTGTTGCAAAACACCTGAACACCGCATATAAGGAACCGGACAATTTAAAAGCCCGTCAAGGTATGCATAACGCATCTTGTCTGGCTGGAATTGCCTTTAGCAATGCCGGATTGGGGATATGCCACAGTATGGCTCATGCTCTGGGAGCGCGGTTCCACATTCCCCACGGAAGGACAAATGCAATTCTGCTTCCTTACGTTATGAGCTTCAACGCAGGCTGTGCGGATCAGCTGACTCAAACAGCAAAAGCATACGCGAGAATATCCAGACTAATCGGACTGGAAGCTGCAAATGTGAGGCAGAGCGCTTTAAACCTTGTTCGGATGGTGAGGAGATATACAAAGAAACTGAGCATACCGTCCTCGATAATGGAAGCCGGTGTCGATAGGAGAGAATTCATGGAAGCCCTCGATGATCTCAGTGAAGCGGCATTTGCAGATAAATGNACGGCAACAAATCCCAGAGAGTGTACTAGGGAAGATATCGNACTTATTTTTACGAAGGCGTACAACGGGAAGTTACCATAAACTGGGTACAGATGCATATGTGCTATATTGACAAATGCACTTACTTAAATTATAATATGTTTAGATAAAATCACGAATATTTATGTGTTAGATTATCATTGATTGCTTTCATAAAAGGGGCAACATGTGGAATGAATCTGCTTAACACAAGACCGTTATCTGTAGTAAAAAGGTGGTGCGGTGTTTGAATGAAATAGAAGAAAAAAGAAGAATAATTCAGGAATTTGTTCCTGGAAAACAGGTAACTCTGGCTCATGTGATTGCAAATCCGGATAAGGATTTATACGGGAAAATGGGTCTGCTCGACGCCGCTGGAGCGATAGGGATTTTTACTATTACTCCAAGTGAAGCAGCTATGATAGCCGCTGATGTGGCCTCAAAAGCTGCCGCGGTAAAGATCGGATTTATTGATAGATTCAACGGATCGTTGCTTATAACAGGGGATGTCGGCGCTGTGGAAGCCGCTCTGGACGATGTTATGAAAGTGCTGTGCGGAGTGATGGGTTTTGCATCCGCTCCAATCACAAAGACATGATATGCAGGAAAAAAAGAAGAGACTTATACTGATAGGAAAATCTTCCGCCGGAAAGACAACCCTGTGCCAAAGAATTGCAAATGAAGATTTAAAATATCACAAAACTCAGACAGTTCAGACATTTAATGAGAATATGATTGATACACCGGGCGAATATCTGGAGCGAAGAGCATACAGAGGGGCGCTCATGGTGACATCATATGATGCCGATGTGATAATATTTGTACAGGATGCCACAGAAGGGGGCACGATGTTTCCTCCGTCTTACGCCGCCACGTTTACAAAGCCCGTTGTGGGTGTTGTTTCAAAATGTGACCTTGTAAGCGGTAATGAAATAGACATTGCGGAGAAATATCTTCAAATGGCAGGAGCGACCGAGATTTTCTGCATCAGCAGCGTCACCGGAGAAGGTGTTGAGGCGCTGATGAAGCATCTTGGTTATGCGTGATCTACAGAGCGCGGAGTGATGGAGCTCCGATGCAAGAAAGGTTAGAACAGATGGATATTGGAACAATTAGCGTTGTTATTGCCGATGATGAGCCAATAACACGAATGGATTTAAAAGAGCTTTTAGAAGAAGAAGGATATGTAGTTGTAGCTGAGGCGGCTGACGGCTTTGATGCCGTGGAAGCCTGCAAGGAGCATCATCCGGATCTTGTGCTCATGGATATAAAAATGCCGCTGCTTGACGGAATCTCAGGTGCACAAATTATCTGCGAAGAAGAACTCGCGGATACGGTTATCCTCCTGACAGCGTACAGTGAGCGGGAGTTTATCGAGAAAGCAAAAGATATTGGGGTGGGTGGATATCTCGTAAAACCCATTGATGAAAAATCTCTGATACCCAGTATTGAACTGGCTGTTGCGCGCAGCAAGAGTATAATGCAGCTCAGGCGGGATGTGGAAAAAATATCTCAGCGTCTTGAAAACAGAACGATTATTGAAAAAGCCAAGGGCATAGTTATGATGAAAAATGATCTGAATGAACAAGACGCCCATGATTACATAAGGAAACTAAGCCAGTCAAAAGGCTTATCCATGAGACGTGTAGCTGAGCTTATACTGAAAAACGCGAATATTGAGCAGGTTTAATAAACTTTATACGAGAACATTGTGGCTGACAATATAGGGCAAAGGGTTGATGCGCTATGAGTGAAATCCGGGAGCTATGCCAGCGGTATACGGACCTCAACGCGAAGGAAATTAAAATTATTGAGGAGGTATCCGCCAATCTCCAGCTTATTGCAAATTTGGAGGATGCGGATGCGTTTGTGGATTGCACGTGCTCTGATGGTGATGCAATAGTAGTTGCGGAAGCAAAGCCGTCATATGTCCAATCATCATATAAGAAAAGCGTTGTAGGAATGCTGGCAAAGCAGGAAAATGAACCGGCAGTGGCAAGGACATTCCGACTTGGCGTTGCCACAAAGCAGATGAAAGCGATAACTCAGGAGAGCTGCAACGTGGTTCAAACTGTTGAGCCTATAAGAAATGGCAGCAGGGTTATCGGCGTTCTTATTCTGGAAAAACAGGGAGATGACCAGCACCATCCAAACGACCGTCTGCATCTGTCGCAGAAAAGCTATGAAACAATGGCAAAAGCACTGACGCAAATGGTAGGCGAGGATAACTGGCTGACTGAGTGTATTGATGAAGCCCTTCTGATGGTAAGCTATGACGGTATAGTGACATTCCGAAATTCCCTTGCCGAGAGCCTTTACACCAAGCTCGGTTATGTGGGTGAGATATTAGGTCAGGCTTATGATAATATTCGGCTCATAGATGCAGCGCCGGCTGATCTTGGAAGCTATTCGGTTATAGATGCAGCGGTGGGAAAATTCCACCTTAGCATAAAACATGTTCAAATTGACTCGGAGGAGATGGACTTTGCGGTAATAATTAATGATGTCACTGGAATCAAAGAACAGGAAAAAGAACTTATTCTGAAATCCGTGGCAATTAAAGAAATGCACCACCGTGTAAAAAATAATCTGCAAACCATAGCCAGTCTTCTCAGGCTTCAGGTTCGGCGGAATGAAAATGTCGAGACCAGAAAAGTTCTGGTGGAAAGCATGAACAGAATTCTCTCCATTGCGGCAACACATGAGATACTTGCCCAAAGCGGAGTGGATCAGGTGAATATCGCCGATGTGCTTTTAAATGTTAAAAACAATACGGTGCGATATTTTGCCAGACCGAATTTTAACGTGACTGTGAGTATTGAAGGGGACAATTTTGAAGTTGATTCCGACCTTGCAACCTCCGTTGCGCTCATAGTCAACGAGCTTGATACAAAACTCCCTTGAGTATGCCTTCGTCGGCAAAAAAGGCGGGCGGATAAGGATTATTGTTACAAAAGGTGAGCTATATTCCCAGCTTTCAGTGGTTGATGATGGGAGAGGTTTCCATGTTGACACCAGAGGAAAAAGCAGGCTGGGTCTGTCAATTGTGAAAGCCCTTGTAAAGGATAAACTCAGAGGGAATCTGGATATAGAGTCTGACCATAGCGGTACGAAAGTAACATTCACATTTAAGAATAATATAATAGATGCTTCCAGTGTGACGTAACGTTGGAATAATTGATTAAGGAGCGGTGCAGCTCAGACGCAGAGGGATTTTCCCTGCGTCTGGGCTGTTTGTTTTTTTACTCCAGTTTAAAGGGGATGATGCAATTTGCAGGAGGTTATAAGGAGTGTGGGAATAGATATAGGCACCTCCACAACACAGCTGATATTCAGTGATATCACTGTTGAAAACCGTGCCAGCAGCTTTTCGGTGCCGCGTATAAGTATAGTGGACAAAAAGGTTATCTACCGCAGTGACATATACATTACACCGCTGAAATCACAGACAGAGATAGATGCCGATGCTGTAAAAGCTATTGTTCTGGATGAATACCGGAAGTCGGGAATAGGCTACAGCCAGGTAAAAACCGGAGCGGTTATCATCACGGGAGAGACGGCAAGAAAGGAAAATGCAAACCAGGTTCTGTCAGCGCTCAGCGAACTGGCGGGGGACTTTGTTGTAGCGGCGGCAGGACCGGATCTGGAATCCGTACTCTCAGCAAGAGGAGCGGGAACAGATATGATTTCTGAGGAACGCAGAAGCATTGTCGCCAACTTGGATGTGGGCGGCGGAACAACAAATATCGCTGTGTTCCACAAGGGAACTCTCCGCGGCACCGGCTGTCTTGATATTGGCGGCAGGCTGATAAAAGTTGACAGAGGGAAAATCAGCTACATTTTCCATAAAACTAAAGCGCTGGCAGAGTCAATTGGTGTGAATATAGAAGTAGGGGACGAAGCGGATATTGCAGCTTTGGAAAAAGTGACCGATGCAATGGCATCGCAGCTTGCTCAAGCAGTAAACTTGTGCACACGGAATGCGGAACACAAAAAACTATACACAAATGACGGAACACCCCTTCCCATTGAAATGGATATCAGGGAGTTGACATTTTCCGGAGGTGTTGCGGATTTCATATATAGCGTTGCGGACTCGGACTACTACAGATACGGTGACATTGGACCGCTTCTGGGAAGGTCAATTGCGCGAAACCGGAGCTTTGCAAAGGCTCAGATTTTCAAGTCCAATGAGACAATCAGGGCTACGGTTGTAGGTGCCGGGACGCATACAACAGAGGTGAGCGGAAGTACAATTGCCTATGCGCAGGATATCCTCCCGGTTAAAAATATACCGATTTTAAGAGTGCCGGAGGAGGATGAAGCAGAGCTTGATACTTTGGCACAATCCATCAAGGAACAGATTCCTTATTTCGTTGTCGGCGATAAGCCTGAGCTGATAGCGGTTTCGTTTACAGGCAAGAAGTATACATCATTTGAAAAAATACAGACCCTCGCCATGGCTGTGATCGAGGGTGCCGGGGAGGTGCTGCGCAGCAAACAGCCGCTTATTCTGGTAGTTGAAACAGATATTGGCAAATCTCTTGGGAATGCGTTACAGGTGATTCTGGGGCAGCAAACAAAGGTGGTCTGCATAGACGGCATACAAACACTAAGCGGTGACTACATCGACATAGGGGAGCCTATAGCCGGAGGACATGTCGTCCCCGTGGTAATCAAGACGTTAATATTCAACTCATAATCAATACAAAGAGGTGAAGACTATGATTCTAAAAACCAAGTTGTTTGGTCACACTTATGAATTCAAGTCAATTCGTGAAGTTATGGCCAAAGCAAACGAGGAAAAATCAGGCGACAAACTGGCTGGAATAGCAGCCGAGACTTCTGAGGAACGTGTCGCCGCAAAGGTGGTTCTTTCAGAGCTCACCTTGAATGACCTCAGAAACAGCCCCGCAGTCCCATATGAGGACGATGAAGTCACCCGCATCATTCAGGATTCGGTGAATGAGACCACCTTCAACCGTTATAAAAACATGACGGTTGCCCAGTTCAGGGAGTGGATTCTGGATGAAAGAACGACTACCGAGATGATCCGTCATGCATCAAACGGCATAACAGCGGAAATCGTATCCGGTGTCTGCAAGCTCATGAGCAATCTGGACCTTATCTACGCGGCGAAGAAAATGAGAGTCACCGCACACTGCAACACCACAATCGGACTTCCCGGAACATTTTCGTCAAGACTGCAGCCAAACCACACGACAGATGACCCCAAGGGAATTATTGCGTCTGTTATGGAAGGACTCAGCCTTGGATGCGGAGACGCAGTTATCGGACTAAACCCCGTTGACGACTCTGTGGAAAGCGTTGCGAGAATTCTAAAAATGTTTGATGAATTCAAAAACAAGTGGGAAGTGCCGACACAGATTTGCGTTCTTGCCCACGTTACCACACAGACAGAAGCCTGCGAAAAGCTGGGAGCCCCAATTGACCTGATGTTCCAGTCTATTGCCGGATCAGAAAAGGGAAATGAGGCATTTGGACTCACAGGAAAAATGCTTCAGGAAGGCCGCGACATGGTTCTCCATCAGGGAACATGCACGGGACCCAACGTAATGTACTTCGAGACCGGACAGGGATCGGAACTCTCATCCGATGCACACTTTGGATGGGATCAGCTCACAATGGAAGCGCGCTGCTATGGCTTTGCGAAAAAATATCAGCCTTATCTGGTCAACACCGTTGTCGGTTTCATCGGTCCTGAGTACCTGTACGATTCAAAGCAGGTTATAAGAGCCGGACTGGAAGATCACTTTATGGGCAAGCTGACAGGAATTCCTATGGGCTGCGATGCATGTTATACGAACCACATGAAAGCAGATCAGAATGATATTGAGAATCTGGCGACCTTGCTGGTTGCGGCAGGCTGCAACTACATCATGGGCGTTCCCCAGGGTGATGACTGCATGCTTATGTACCAGTGCACAAGCTATCATGAAGCCGCCGCACTTAGAGAAGTGTTCGGGCTGCGTCCAATCAGAGAATTTGATGCATGGCTCGAAAAGATGGGTTTCTCAGAAAACGGCAGACTGACACCGCTTGCCGGCGATGCTTCAGTATTTATGTCAAAGTAAAGGTAGGTGTGATAAATGGAACAGAGAGATTTAGTAAAAATCATTCAGCAGGTTTTAGGAGAAATGAATATCACACCGGAGGGTGTGAAGGAGGCAATTGCATCTGCGGTTCCTGAAAAGAGAGCCGAGACTTCTGTAGTTGAAAATGGATACATCCCTGATATAACTGAAAACGACATCAGAGAGCAATACCTTGTCGCTGAGCCATTGCATAAAGAAGAGTACGCAGACCTTAAATTTAACGCGCCCTGCCGTCTGGGCATCGGCAAAGCCGGTGCGAGATTTAAAACTCTTCCACAGCTTCAGTTCAGGGCGGCGCACTCCGCAGCACAGGATGCGGTGTTCAACGATGTGGATCAGGAATTTGTTGACAACCTTGGCTTATTCAGTGTTCAAACTGAATGCGAGAGCAAAGACGTATACCTGACACGTCCCGATCTCGGGAGGAAATTAACACCGGAAGCTGCTTCTGCAATTAAAGAAAAGTGCAAAAAGAGTCCCCGGGTGCAGATATATGTGGCTGACGGTCTTTCTTCCGCTTCTGTTGCGGCGAATGTCGGCGACCTTCTTCCCGCTATAGAACAGGGACTTAAAAGGCATGGTGTAGAGATTGGAACACCTTTCTTCGTAAAATACGGGCGTGTGGGAGTCATGGACGAAATTTCAGAGCTGCTTGATGCCGAGGTCACATGCACCCTTATCGGTGAGAGACCCGGACTTATAACAGCCGAGTCAATGTCTGCCTATATCTGCTACCGTGCAACTGTGGGAATGCCTGAAGCAAGAAGGACTGTTGTGTCAAATATCCACAGATCCGGAACAATAGCCGCTGAGGCAGGCGCTCATATTGCTGATATTATAAAGACTATTCTGGAAAAGAAAGTCAGCGGAACAGACCTTAAACTGTAAGGAGGATATATAAAGATGAAAAGAGATCCTATTAAAGCATCGGTGCTGGCAACAAAAATAATTGCCAACGTTGACCCCAAAATGGCGAAGGAACTGGGCCTCGAACCTGAGCAGAAATCGCTGGCTTTGATTACATCCGATTGCGATGACGTTACCTACACCGCTCTTGACGAGGCCACAAAAGCAGCAGATGTCAAGGTGGTCTATGCAAAAAGCTTCTACGGCGGAGCTGCCAATGCCAACACAAAGCTGGCAGGTGAAATTATCGGTATCCTCGCAGGTCCGAATCCGGCAGAAGTGAAGAGCGGACTTGCCGCATGTGTTGATTTTATTGAGAATACGGCACACTTTGTGTCGGCAAATGAGGATGACACAATAGCATATTATGCGCATTGCATTTCACGCACAGGCTCATATCTTTCAGAAGGCGCAGGTGTTGCTGAAGGTGAAGCTCTGGCATATCTCATAGCTCCTCCTCTTGAGGCTATGTATGCTGTTGATGCTGCTTTAAAGGCAGCCGATGTCACTCTCTGTGTGCTGTACGCACCTCCCTCCGAGACAAACTTCGGCGGAGCGCTGCTCACCGGCAGCCAGTCTGCCTGCAAATCAGCATGTGAGGCTTTTGCCGCTGCTGTTGAGTTTGTTGCCGACTCACCGAAAGTATAATTAGTTTTCCCCGAAAATCGAAGGATGAAGTGCCTGATCAGGAATACTTGAGAAATCCTGCTGCCGCAGCGGCAGACAGAGAGTTTGACCGGAGCACTATCCCTGGAAAGGAATGATTGCATATGATGGCTTTGGGTATGATTGAAGTCTATGGATATCTGGCTGCTGTAGAAGCGCTGGATGCTGCGTTAAAAGCGGCAAACGTCAAACTGGTGCAGGTTACAAAAGTTTCCGGCGGACTGGTTTCCGTTTTGGTCACAGGCGATGTCGGCGCTACTAAGGCAGCGATTGATTCCGCTGCCGCATCAGCAGAGCGCGTAGGCAAAGTTGTATCAGTTCATGTTATACCAAGGCCGGCGAAGGATATTGAACGAATGCTGGGCGGAAGCCCGGAAAGGTCTGACCCGACAGATAACGGCGGGGGCAGCTTATATGACGCTGGTCACGAAAACGCAGCAAAAGAGCCTGAAGTACAGATTGTGGAAACTGTTGCTGACAATACAGATAATATGGACGCTGATGAAGGCAAGACCAATAGCGGCGAAANGGTATCGGTCGATTCCGGCGAGTTTACTCCAGATAAGNTNAAGGCAATGACNGTACAGGACCTCAGAGCGGCTGCCAGAAACATGGAAGTTACTAATATGACCAGAAAAGATATCCGTTTTGCTAAAAAAGAGGAGCTGATCAAAAAAATCAGCGAATTTCTGGGACAGGAGAGATGATTAATGCAGCTATATGATAAGGATCTGCTGTCCATGCAGGAGGTTCGAGAGCTTGTTGATGCGGCGAAATATGCACAGGAAGAGCTCACAGGCAAGACACAAAAGGAAGTTGACTACATTGTTAAGGCAATTGCAGATGCAGGCGTTAGAAACGCCAGAAGACTGGCGGTAATGGCGAGTGAAGAAACAGGTTTTGGAGTAGTTGAAGACAAGATAATAAAGAATGTATTTGCAAGTCAAGGTGTTTATGAGCGCATTAAAGATTTAAAAACCATCGGTGAAATCGGACGCGATGATAAAGCGAAAATGCGCTCTATCGCAGTTCCGGTTGGTGTTATTGCCGCGCTTGTCCCATCCACTAACCCAACATCTACCACCCTTTATAAATCTGAAATAGCTATAAAATCCGGTAATGCCATTGTATTTTCACCGCACCCGAATGCACAAAAATGCATACAGGAAACGGTTAAGGTGATAAGACAGGCAATTGCGGAAGCCGGAGGAAATGAAAATCTGGTAAACTGCATAACAATACCAACGATGCAGGCAACAGACACCCTTATGCGTCACCCTGATACCTCAATGATTCTGGCAACCGGCGGTGCCGCAATGGTAAGAGCAGCATATTCCTCAGGTACTCCGGCAATAGGAGTCGGACCGGGAAACAGCCCGGCATATATTGAGAAAACCGCTGATATTGCAAAGGCTGTAAAGCGCATTATGGACTCAAAGACATTCGACAACGGAACAATCTGCGCTTCTGAGCAGTCTGTTGTGTGTGATGAGAACATGAAAGACGCCGTCCGCGCGGAGATGGAACGTCAGGGCGCATACTTCCTAAGTACAGAGGAGAGTATAAAGCTCGGACATTTTATACTGCGGGGCGACGGAACAATGAACCCCATGATTGTGGGACGGTCTGTTCAGACCATCGCAGAACTGGCAGGACTGGAAATTCCCAAGAGCGCACGTGTGCTGGTAGCCTGTGAAGACGGGGTAGGACGGGGACACCCTTATTCCAACGAAAAACTTGCTCCTATCTTGGCATTCTATACTGCTGAGAATTATGAAAAGGCATGTGATCTCTGCAAAAGGATTCTGTACTATGAAGGCGCAGGTCATACCTTCTCCATCCACACACAGGATGACGCAATGGTTGAGTATTTTGCAAAGCGTATGCCTGCATCCCGCGTGATGGTAAATACCCCGGCTGCAATGGGCGGAATAGGCGCAAGCACAGGTCTGATGCCGTCGCTCACCCTTGGGTGCGGCGCGATAGGCGGCAGTGCAACATCAGATAATGTCGGACCCATGAACCTTCTCAATGTGAAGAATGTGGCTTTCGGCATTACTGAGATGGAGGAGATAAGGGGCGATGTGCCCGACTGCTCCGAAGGAATCTGCGCTGTTAACCATATTGAACCGGAAAAAATAGAGCTTATTGTCCAAGAAGTTCTAAAAAAACTTCAAGTGATCTGATTCTAAGAAACAGACCATATCAAATTAATTGAGGAGGACGAAACATGTCAGTTTTACAGGCTTTAGGTATGATAGAAACAAAAGGGCTGGTTGCGGCTATTGAAGCATCAGACGCAATGGTAAAAGCAGCAAATGTCACCCTTATAGGCAAAGAGCATGTTGGCGGCGGACTTGTGACGGTTATGGTGCGCGGCGATGTCGGCGCGGTGAAAGCAGCCACAGACGCAGGCGCTACAGCAGCGGAAAGGGTCGGCGAACTGATTTCCGTTCATGTTATACCAAGACCTCATCAGGAAGTGGAGTTTATTCTTCCGCAGCTTGATAAATAATTATATACAGCCACTTATACTATTAAAGGAGTGTACATAAAATGGCAGGATTACAGGCATTAGGAATGATTGAAACAAAAGGACTCGTGGCTTCTATTGAAGCTGCCGATGCAATGGTAAAAGCAGCGAACGTAACTCTTATCGGTAAAGAACATGTTGGCGGCGGTCTCGTAACCATCATGGTGCGCGGCGATGTCGGCGCAGTTAAAGCGGCAACAGATGCAGGCGCCACAGCAGCTGAGAGAGTCGGCGAGCTGATTTCCGTACATGTGATACCAAGACCCCACGAAGAGGTAGAGTTTATCCTTCCCAGTCTGTCTAAGTAATTACAAAATAAACAGACTGAGGGGGTGAAATGATTGAAGGTTATCACAGAGGCTGTTTTGAGAGATGAGCTTAGAGCTTCAGAGCCTGATATGTATTATATCCCCGACGGTAAAATACTGTCGCCGGCAGCAAGGGAGTACCTCCAGCAGCGGAAGATAAAGTTCACTAAAGACGCTCCGCAGGAAAAAAAGGCTGCAGAGGTATCCCCCATGCCGGAAGTAAAGCAGGCGGCAGCAGGGGAAATTCAGGCGAAATATGTTGACCATGAAAACGGGGGATTCTACACGGAAAAACCCGAACACATGACACATATTTACGGCAATGTGCTTGTACCGAAAAATCATCCGAGAATTCTATTTCGAGGCAAGCTCGACAGCCTCCAGGCGCTGATTGTGCTCGCCCAGACAAATATGTTTGAATCCGGTGAAAGCCGGAAACTGCTGGATGATTTAGGAAACATTTTAAATATCATCAGAGAGATTATGCGCTGTGATGTGCTCAACGAACAGTTTGTGAACGAGACCATGATAGGTCTCAGCCATGCTCAGTTAAGAGAGCGGTCTCATAACCCCATGAAGTTTTTCAACATCAAGCAGATGGTGCCGGCAGACTACACCATGGGCAAGAGCTATGCACTGCTCAATCAAATTCGCACAGCAGTCAGGGAAACCGAGCTGGCAGCAGCAGGGGCTTTCACATCCGGAAGCGGATGCTCACGGAAGGACATTATTCAGGAGCTAAACCGCATGTCAAGCGCGTTGCATATCATGATGTGCATGTATCTAGCCGGCGAATACCGCCCATAGGAGAAATAACATGGATAACATTGTGCAGGCGGTAGTGGACGCCATAGAGAACGCAGGGCTTATTCAGGTAGAAGTGTCGGCAAGGCATGCACATCTTAGCCAGACAGATTTAGAAGCCCTTTTTGGCAGGGGAGCAGCGCTGACACCCAAAAGAGAGCTCAGTCAGCCCGGTCAATATCTCTCTGAAGAACGGATTGCCATCATAGGACCAAGGGGCAAAAAAGAACGGCTGGCAATACTGGGTCCCGTGCGAACTGAAACACAGGTGGAGCTTTCTAAAAGCGACTGTGTGGATTTGGGAATTGACGCGCCGGTGCGTGAATCGGGTGACTTGGCGGATTCCTCCGGAATAATTCTGGAAGGACCGAACGGAAGACTGCATATCGGCAGCGGTGCCATTATCGCTCAAAATCACATTCATATGCAGCCGGAACTTGCAGGTAAGCTGGGACTCGAAAACAAGCAGCATGTGAAGGTACAGGTTTTCACGGACAGACCGCTGATTTTCGGCGATGTCATTGTACGGGTGAGCGATAAGTTCCGTAATTACATGCATATAGATTTTGATGAAGCCAACGCAGCCGGTATGCAGGGGTTCACTCTCGGCAAAATAATGCCGTAGGTGGAAATCCGGGATGCCTTTTGAAAAGGAGTAAGATGATATATGGATTTAAGCAGAGTTAATGAGTATATTGCAAGGGTGTCGGAGTCGGAAAAGACAGTGTTCAAGCCTGTGGGCCGAAAGCTGAAAGTGGGGCTTGATATTGGGACGGCTTATATTGTGATTGTTGTTTTAGACGAAGAGGATAACCCTATAGCCTGTGAAATGCAGGCAGCCGAGGTTGTACGGGACGGCGTGGTCGTGGATTATGCCGGAACTCTGCATATAGTCAAGTGGCTGAAAGAGAAGCTCGAACAGCGCCTAGGCAGAGAGCTCATAAACTGCGCTATTGCAATGCCTGCAGGCACTGAGAGCAGCGTGAAAACCCACCGGTATGTTGCCGAGGGAGCAGGATTTGAAGTCTCTAACGTGCTGGATGAGCCAACAGCGGCAAATTCCATATATCAGATAAAAAACGGTGTGGTAGTGGACGTAGGCGGAGGAACCACAGGGCTTGCGATTTTCGAGGACGGGAAGGTCGTCAAGATAGCCGATGAGCCAACAGGGGGAACCCATGTGAGCCTTGTCCTTGCCGGAAATTATAAAATCCCATATCATGAGGCTGAAAAAATCAAAATGGATTACAGCCGCCACCGCGAGATACTTCCGGTGGTGAGAGCTGTGATTGAGAAGATGGCTACAATAGTCATCAGGAATATCGACAGGGAAAACACCGAAGCGATATATCTTTGCGGAGGAACCTGCTGTCTTACCGGAATGGAGGATGTTTTTACAAATGTTACCGGTATCAATACGGTAAAACCCGAAAATCCGTTTCTGGTAACTCCGGCGGGGATTGCCATGAACTGTCCGGTATGATTACGCCGTTGAGGAGGGCTCAATAATATAGCTCGGGAAATACTGTGAGGTTTGTGTGTCTGCCGTAAAACCCGGGCAAGGAGTGATGAATATGGATTTTAGTCAGCTTGTTGAGCAAATTGCTTTAAAAGTAGCGGACAAAATCGCTGAAGAGGAAGCCGGTATCGGCACATACGGCGGGGCGAAACCAAGGCTGTTGGTATTGACACAGGCGCATGGAGAAAAATGCCATGAGATTCTCGAGAGTACAAAGCTGTGTCAGGAATTTGATACCTGCTGCGCGCTTTTGTCAGAATATACCTGCTGTGAGGATGATTTTGATGTCCTTGTGCTGTTTAACCTGACAAATGAGACTTTGGCAAAAGTGTCTGCCGGTATTTGTACCAGCCCATATGAAAAGGCTGTCTGCAAGGCGATATTGTCTGGAAAACGCATATACGTGCCAAACTGCGCTGTGGAGCTGCACAGCTATAAAGACTGCGCACCCGTTAAGTACTATGCAATGATGGAAGAGAAAATTGATTTTCTGAAACAGTCAGGTGTGGTTTTTTGTGATTATGACCAGCTGGAAGGTGCAATCTGCGGAGAGTGTACTGCCGCAAAGCCATGCAGTGAGAAAATCCGAACCGCACAAAAGGAATATGCTGTCAGCAAGAAAGTGATTACCGAGCGGGATGTTATCGAATCTAATAAGGCAGGCTGTACGGCTTTGTGTGTGTCTCAAAACGCTATTGTGACCGAACTTGCAAAGGATGCAATGAAGAGCCGCGGTATATGCCTAATTCGCGCATAAACAAGAAATTGTCAGGAGGGCCGCTGAATGAAGGTCGGAAAAGTGATTGGCAACATATGGGCCACCAGA
>JGI994J12354_10001312_pt1 | contig 25174 bp, 26 predicted proteins | sample IntmicLarv3ML3BL_FD_12354 | JGI IMG/M metagenome (IMG submission 12354)
GATCGATTAAGAGTCGATCGCTCTACCTAGCTGAGCTACAGGCCCACGAATTGCCAAGATTACATTTTCATAAATAAAGCTGTCTATTGCCAACCTGTTATATACCGCATGCAAAGTTCGCACAATAAGTATATCTAAAAATATTGCTATCTCAGGAGTACTGACATGACGCAAATAAGGGTAAGGGATGTAATGACCACTCAAGTGGTCACGCTTAAGGCTACGAACACAGTCAAACAGGCCACCGTCAAACTTGCAGTGGACAGCATTTCCGGAGTTCCGGTAGTGGACGAGAAAAATCGAATAATCGGTATCGTCTCCGAAACGGATATATTGAACCTTCTTTTGAAATATCAGGCGAAGCTGAACACCGATGATCCTTCGCTTTACATGTTGTTGTCGCCGATGGATGATGATTCTCAGGAAGAGCACGTCAGGGAAGCAAGCAAAGCCATTTCTGAAACGTTGGTCAAGGATATCATGACGGTCACGCTGATCACAACGACACCCGACGCAAAGATCGTCGATGTTGTGAAAGTGATGATAGAACGCGGCGTGAATCGCATACCCGTATTGGAGAAAGGTGTGCTTGTCGGTGTGATATCACGCGCTGACGTTATCTTTGCGGTGTACAAGAGGAAAGTGTAATGGAAGTACACGTACTCGCCAGCGGGAGCGATGGTAATTGTACCGTCATCGTACATGATGACGAAGCTGTGATGATAGATGCAGGATTGAGCGGTAAGCTCATCTCGTCGTTAATGGAAAAGAATGGTCTGGATCCGTCGATCATTTCCGGTATATTACTTACGCACGAGCATTCGGATCACGTTCAGGGTGCGGGAATAATGGCTCGTAAGCTCGATGTTCCGATCTATTGTAATGAACGTACATTATCGATGTGTTCCTTAGGTCACATATCTTACTGTAAGACCACGACATTGCAGGAGTTCAGGGTCGGCGATATGAAGATACTTCCGTTACCGACATCCCATAACGCAATAGAACCGAATGCATTCCGCGTGGCTGCGAACGGTAATGTTGTGCTGTTGGCAACAGATACCGGTAAACTTACGGATCCTGTGGAGAAAGCATTAGGAGAAGCTGATGTTGCTATTATTGAATCTAACTACGATATCACAATGTTAGAAACCGGACCATATCCGAAAATGCTTAAGGATTGGGTTGGGAGCGACACGGGACATTTATCAAATCTCGATTGTGCCGCAGGCATCAAAAGGACCATGAATGACAACAGAAAAATATTTCTGGCACATCTCAGCCGTAATAATAATACGCCGGATACGGCAAGGGAAACAGTTTCCAAAATAACAGGAATAAAGAGATTCAATATAGATTGTTTGGAATTCCGCGGCGATACACGGATCCTTAAAGTGTAGTATCGATCCGTACAGCCAATTCTCTGCTTATCAATGCGTTAGCTAGGATCGAAGGCATCTTTACAACATCTTCTTTCTTCAGCTTATAATCAACATCGCGCCCGGAGAATTCCTGGAGGTCCTCAAGTATACGTATTATTATTTCTCCGTCCTCATCATCATTAACCGCGCAGGAAACATCCTCTTCCTTCTCAACGACCTCGAACGGAGATTCACACTTCGTGTCAGGTTCATCCCAAAGTTCACATTCATCTTCCAGGAATTCTTCGCCTTTCTCAGGTTCAACGGGAACATCTGCAAGACTCTCGACCTCTGCGGGTTCAGGAACCTTAGCAGCATCAGGCTTCGCCTTTTCCTTCTTCGGAACTTCAGCTTGAACAACAGTTTCAGGATCGACCTTCAGAACAGTATCCTTCGTCTTCGGTCTGTTCCTTGATATCAGCGAACGGTGTTTGCGTGAGGATTCTAAGATGGTGCTGTAATACTCCTTTTCCTCAGGAGTGAAGAATTCTGTATCGATGCCGTCACCCATCGCAACCCTCATTGCAAGTTTGGTGACCTTTTCCATTCTCATTTCAACAATTTTCTGTGATAATGACTCAATGCGCTTACGGCGTTCGTTTATTCCCTCGCAGACAAGAGATCCCGGATCCACAGATAATTGATGTTCATATTCTTTGTAAATGGTATCGGAAAGTTCAGCTACCGCTTTGTACATGTCCTTCCGAACATCGGAAAGACCTGTTGATCTGCACTCAACCCTATAGATCGAAGTGAGCTCATCAAATGTAAGCGGTTCACTCTCCTGCCCCATGAGTACCGCATCGACTTAGGATATATGATAATTTTTCATCTGATCGAAACGATAGATGAATGGGGTGAAAGGTTATATTCCGAGGAGCATACATAACAGTATGAACATCTCGTCGGTATCCCGTCCTTTTGAAAACGGTCTAGATATCGATATCCTCGTATCTCCAAGGTCAGGAAGATCGGAACCGGACGGTTTCGATGAATGGAGGAATCGGCTGATAATAAAAGTGAAAGCACCGCCGCTGGATGGGAAAGCGAACAAGGAAGTTGAAGAACTTTTCAAGGAACTTACTGGTTGCAAAGCAGAGATAAGAAGCGGACATCTGAGCAGACAGAAGACCGTCACCGTTTTCGGAGATCCGGAGACCATATTGAAAGAACTGGACGGAATACTGTGAACGACGAACAGCGTCTGGAAATGTTGAACGGCGTGATAGAAGAACTTCACTTATTGGCGGTAGATCACATAATCATCGTCGAGGGGATCAAGGACAAGAAGGCGTTGATGTCCCTGGGGTTGGACGCAGCCTTCTCAATGGTCCAGCAGGAAGGCGGTCCGATACGGATAGCCGAATCCATTTACGAGAAGAAACGCAAAGCTGTCATCCTTACGGACTGGGATGATAAGGGCGACATAATAGCAACAGAACTGAAAAGGAACCTTTCTGCGTTATGCGTTCCTTTCGACATGTCGGTAAGGTCTAGGCTGAAAGATATATGTGTGAAGGACATAAAGGACGTGGAGAGTATCGATTCGTTATACGAACGGCTTTCGAAGAACGAGGACTGCAGATGAAAGGAATGTTCATAGTGTTCGAAGGGATAGACGGATCCGGTAAGTCCTCTGTTTGCAAACGTTTAGCAAAAGAGCTCGAGAACGTTGTGATAACCGCAGAGCCGACCGACAGCAAGATAGGTATGCTGATCCGCACGATGGATGTTTCGAGGGAAACTGAAGCTTTGTTGTTCGTGGCCGACCGTGCTGATCACACCGTGCAAATCAAAAAATGGGTCGATGACGGGAAAATAGTGATCTGCGATCGATACTATGCATCAACGTTAGCATATCAATCTGCGCCGCTGAACGGTCCGGCATTACCGATGGAATGGCTGGAAGCACTTAACGAGAAAGTGATAATAGAACCGGACATGACATTCCTGTTTGACGTAAAACCTGAAGTGGGATTGACAAGGGTGTCCTCACGCGGTCAGACGACCAAGTTCGAAAAACAGACGTATCTGGAAAATGTACGTAAAAATTATTTAGAAATAGCAAAGAGAAAAGGATTCACGATAATAGACGCTGAGCGTTCAGCAAATGACGTTTTCAAGGAAATTCTGGAAAAGATAAAGGAGGGAAAGAATGCACCCGTCTGAGGAGATCTTCTGTGAGAAAAGTAACAAACTTAGAGGAAAGACCATAATCGTCGGAGTTACCGGAAGCATTGCCGCAACGGAATGTTTCGCTGCCATCCGTGAGCTGATACGCCACGGAGCGAAAGTGATCCCGGCAATGACCCAGGCTGCGAAACAGATCGTCACGCCAGAGTCCCTGGAGTTCGCATCAGGGAACAAGACAATAACGGAATTGACCGGTCAAGCGGAACACGTTTCCCTATTGGGCAACGGAAGTGTTGCAGATATGTTCCTCGTTTATCCGGCAACCGCTAACACAATTTCCAAGATAGCAACAGGCGTCGACGACACACCGGTGACATCAATGGCAACGGTCGCATTAGGATCGAAGATGCCTATGGCATTAGTTCCTGCGATGCATGATTCGATGTACAATAACCCCGCAGTCCAAGAGAATGTCAAAAGACTGAAGGAATGGGGCGTAAGCCTGATAGGCCCGCACAGCGACGGCGTGAGAGCGAAAGCAGCGTCCCGCGAGGAAGTTGTTGCTTACGTCATTAAGACGATGTCCAAGGATGATCTGAAAGGTGAACGGATCCTTGTAATAGGAGGAAGATCCGAAGAACCGATCGACTCGATGAGGATGATAACCAACCGATCCACAGGATTGATGGCAACACACATCGCTGAACGCGCATTCGAACGCGGTGCCGTCACGGAGCTGTGGATGGGCGGATGCAGCGTTCCGCTGCCGGGATACATTCGTACAAGACGTTTTGAGACGGTCTCCGATCTGATCGAAATGGCAAAGGACATTGACCACGATGTTGTTATCGTCCCGGCTGCGTTAGCTGATTTTTCGCCTAAAGATAAGGTTCCGGGAAAGATCTCAAGCAGCAAAGGCGTGAACCTTGCGTTGGATCCTGTTCCAAAGGCCTTGCCGGTCATACGCAAAAAGTGCAGGAACGTAATTGGATTCAAAGCAGAATCGGAGATGCAGAGGAAAGAATTGGTCGACAAAGCAAGACTCAGACTGAAGGAATACGATCTGAAAGCAATAGTCGCCAATGACATCGATGTTGCAGGAAAATCATCTGCTTCCGTGATCCTGGTGACCCCGGACAGCGAGAAGGATATATCAGGACCGAAAGCTGACGTTGCCGATTCAATATTGACATACTGCGCCGGAATACTATGAAAGCATTCTCCCCCGGTCATTTAACGTGCTTCTTCCAGCCTGTCCGCGATCCAGATATCCTGAGGATAGGGTCGAAAGGAGCAGGCATCAAGCTCAGTTTGGGAACTAACGTGACCGTAGAGGAAAATGTTCACAGGACCAATATCATCATGGATGGAAGGTTATCGGAAGCGCACATAACCCGAAAGGTCATCGAACTTCTCGCGCCGGACAGGAATTTTGACATCACGATTGAAAATCAACTTCCCGTATCGCAAGGATTGGGTATGAGCGCAGCCGGAACACTCGCTGCAGCGTTGTGCATATCGGAAATGACAGGAAAGGATACAAGCGATGCCGTAAGGATGGCGCACATCGCAGAGGTCGAAGGTAAAGGCGGTCTAGGGGACGTCTCGGGATTAATGGGCGAAGGTCACGTTCCCTTCAGAACTGCCGCCGGATCACCGCCATACGGAAACATCATCGGCACCGGGAAGAAGATGAAGATCACTATTGCAGTACTCAGCGGGAAATTGGAGACAAAGAACGTTCTGGAGGATAAGATGAAGATGTCGATGATATCGCTCGCCGGCAAGATCGCCGTAGAAGCATATCAGAGGAGCATGTCGATCGACTCCCTTTTTTCGATCTCCCGCGAGTTCTCCAAGGCCGCAGGTCTTGAGTCAAGGGACATATCATTTGCACTCTCAATGTTGAACGAAGCGGGCATGTGCATGCTTGGCAACAGCATATTCACTACCGCACCCGCAAATGAAGTGAGTAATATACTGGCTAACGCTGAAATATACGAAACTGAATCGACTGATTCAATACCATTCATTCGTAAAGCGTGAACAGTTTGTCATCACCGAACGCATCGAATAACCCAATACGAGCACCGCAGTCTATCCACCCGTGTGCGTAATTCACTGACGCAAACGCATTGATGAGATCACCATTTTCCCGGAAGTGGACTGCGTCGTTGTAGTACGACGTTGCCATGTTCAGAAAATCATCCGCCATCTTCTTTCCGAAGGAACGGTCCGGCGCGGCAATTCTCAGTTTATCCAATGCTGCTTTGGTTATCCCCAGATATCTGTCGATCTTCTCATCGGAGATGACATTCATCAGTCGTCGTCCTCCAGAACGGTTACGCCAGCACCGCCGTGTCTGCTTTCCCTAGGTCTTACGTCAACCAGCAACGGAGCCTCAATACCGGCACCGACGACCATTCCCATACCTATCGGCATTGTCTGAACTTCATCGATCATTCCGTTGGTCAGACCTTCAACAGATGATGCAATAGCTTTCAGATCATTCGGGTTCGTAACCTTCAGGATGATCTGAGTACCGCACTGACTCAACACGTTCTTGTCGATCTTCGCAGGCCTCTGACTTATGACCATAAGACCAAGACCGAATTTCCTTCCCTCGGATGCAATTGTGGAAAGAGCCTTGGATGATAACGCTGAGCCTTGCTGCGGACAATAGTTATGCGCTTCTTCCATGATCAATACCATGGGAGGAATGTTGCCGACTTTACGCATTTCGAATAATAACGTGCTTAATCTTCTGACGACAAGTTCCTGAATATCCGGCGGAACTCCCTTCAAATTGATCAATGTAGTTTTCCCTTCTTCGATCAACTCGGTGATACGATTGCCGCGTGTTGCGAATAATCCCACTTCGTCAAGGTATTCCAGTTCAGAGATCAGAACAGCATTCTTGTTATCAGGATCCTTCATCAGCAGGTCGATCAGCTCGCGGACGGAATACATATCCTGCCTTTCACGCAGCGTATCGATCGCCTTTCGTAAATTCGGAAGGAATGTCCTGATGTCATTCGTTCTTGTCAGCTCAAGAATTTCACGAGCCTCAAGGGATTTCAACGTAAAACGTAACGGTTTCGTTGTCTTATCGTCCTTGGATATCGAGAATTCTATTACGTGGTCCTTGTAACTGCGCGGAACGACACCGTAACGTGCGTCTCCGCCTTTACCGATGTCGCGCATCGCACCATATTCGCCGTGAGGGTCGATGATCATACACGTGACATTATGTTTCATTAGTTCCTCGACGATGTCGCCGGAGATGTAACTCTTACCTCCTCCGGTCTTAGCGAGAACGCAGACGTGTCTCTGCAGTAATTCATTAATGTTAAGCATCACGGGAATGTCGTGACCATGTAACAATCCAATATATGCGCCGATCTTCGCGCCGGACTTCAAACCAAGAACACGCTGAATAAGCGTACTGCTGGCTCTGTGCACTTTGCTGCCTGCGCTGAATGTTGTTCTAGGCGTCTGTAAAAGACCGCGGTCATCGCGGTATCCGATAACATCGATGTTAGCACTGATCATTTCGTCAATTACTGTATTGGAAGTGATGTTAGCACTCTTCTCCAACGAAAGATCGGTCTTTCTGATCAGATTTCCGACCTGACAGAGAACGTTCCCGTAATCAGAGTGATCCACCATAACATACTCAGCACGTTCTACATGTGCCGTAACACGACAGTTGAATGACGATGTTCCCACATTACCGTAGATCGTTCCAACTTCCTCAGTAGGTCCGTCTATCAGTGCAGGAAGAGGAGGCTCGGTGACCTTTCCTGAAGGCGGCTTCCTTTCAGCAGGCGCCTTTGCAGCAGGTTCCGCAGGCTGAGCAGCCGGTGCGGGCCTTGATGTTTCGACCCTTTCCGAAACGGCTTCCGAAGGCTGTGCTCTCGGCACAATTTTAGGTTTTACGGGCACCGGAGGTGCCCTACTTTGCTCACTTTTTTTGTCAGTCTGGATAGGCGGCTCGGGCTCCTTGTCCTTCTTCGATCTGAATAATCCCATCTTGCATCCCTAAAAATGTAATGTTGTCCCTTCATAAAAGTCTTTTCTTTTCTGAAACGTTACTTATAATATACGGGAATTGTTACGGTAAAGACATGATAGTTGTCGGCGGGTCGTCATCAAGAGACTTGGCGAAAGAATTGGCGAACATCCTGGGATGCAAATACGTCCAAGCTGCGACCACGAGATTCCCGGACGGGGAATGTTATACTCGAATCGATACAGCAGCCTTGAATGATGATGTTGCCATCGTTCAGAACACGTATCCGGATGAGAACATAATCGAGATGTTCCTAATTCAAGATGCAGTGAAGAGGATGGGTGCTAAGAAAATAACATTGGTCATACCGTACTTCGGATATGCTAGGCAAGACCGTATATTCAAACCTGGAGAACCGGAAAGCGCCAAAGTATTGGCAAAACGTCTCAGGATGATCTGCAGCCGTGTGATAACGATAGACATACACAAAGAAGCAGTTTTGAAACACTTCTCGAAACCGCACAAGGATGTTAAAGCAGCAGAAGCGATCGCCGATCATTTCCTGGAACGAGGTATCGATCTCGTCCTTGCACCAGACGTAGGAGCATCCGGTCGTGCAAAGGACATCGGCGAGAGGATGGGTGTCCCGTATGATCATTTAGAAAAGACAAGACTTTCCGGAACGGACGTAAGAATTGCACCGGCAAAGTTTGATTGTAAAGATAAGAACGTACTGATCGTTGACGATATAATCGCAACCGGAAGCACCATAATAGCGGCAACCCAGCAGCTGAAGGAAGCTGGCGCGAAAAGTGTTACGGTAGCATGCACACACGGCGTGTTCGTAGGCAACGCAATGGAACGTCTTACGGGAAGTGCGATCGACGGCGTATTATGCTGCAACACATTGGAAAATGAGGTTTCGCACATATCCGTTGCTCCGTTGGTCGCAGCAGCGATCAAGAAGAAACGGTGATCCCATGCAAAAGAATGAGGATTTCAGTGAATGGTATAATGAAATAGTTGAGAAAGCGAACCTCTCAGACAAACGCTATCCGATCAAAGGGATGAATGTTTGGACACCTTACGGGTGGAAGATCATGCGTTTCGTAGACCAATTCATCAGGAAAGAGTTAGACGCAACGAACCACGATGAGGTCTGCTTTCCATTACTGATCCCGGAAACGGAATTCAAAAAGGAAAAGGATCACATCAAAGGTTTTGACTCCGAGGTGTATTGGGTAACTCACGCAGGCGAGAACGAATTAGACGTGAGGTTGATCCTAAGACCAACAAGTGAGACAGCAATGTATCCGATGTTCTCGTTATGGGTGAGATCTCATACTGACCTGCCGTTAAAGATCTACCAGTTAGTGAATACATTCCGTTATGAAACAAAGCAGACAAGATCATTCATACGTGTCCGTGAGATACACTTCTTTGAATCGCACACATGTCACGTATCAGAGGAAGACGCACAGTGCCAGGTAGAGGAAGATTTTGAAATTCTAGCGAACTTGATGAAGAGACTCTGCATTCCTTATTTCCTTCTTGTAAGAACAGAATGGGACAAGTTCCCCGGTGCTCACTACACTGTTGGACTTGACACAGCAATGCCTAACGGCAAAGCATTACAAATTGGATCGATACACCACTACAGAACGAACTTCTCAATACCGTACAACATCACTTACGAAGACGTAGACGGAGAGCATAAGCACGTTCATCAGACCACATACGGAATGTCTGAAAGACTCTTGGGAGCGATGATAGGTGTACACGGTGATGATAAAGGATTGATATTACCGCCGGCAGTGGCGCCTTTCCAAGCGGTCATAATACCAATATTCGCAAAAGACAACAAACCAACGGTTGCGTTAGAAGCGGAGAAGATCAAGATGATCCTCGAGACCGCAGGATTGCGCGTGAAATTAGATGACCGTGACGAACGCCCGGGAAGCAAATTCTACGACTGGGAGATAAAGGGTGTTCCGTTGCGTATCGAATTGGGCGGAAGGGACATTGAAAATAAGGTCGTAACGTTCGTAAGAAGGGACAACGGAGAAAAGGGAACTGTAGCAATGGACTCATTGGCAGGCGGCATTCAGTTGATATTGGACCAAATTGAAGCTGATATGTACAAGAAAGCTTGGGACATGCAGAACTCTTCGGTCACTGATATTGATTCTTTGGACACAATTCCTGAACACATCCTGAGATTCGGATGGTGCGGCTCAGAGAAATGCGGCCATGAACTTGAGGACAAGTATGATCTGAAGCTCTTAGGAACGCCGTACCTTGATGAGAAGTACGAAGGAAAGTGCATAGTCTGCGGTAAGAAGACCAAAAAGCCGGCTTACGCAGCAAGATCGATGTGATCCCCCGACTCGTATACGATGAATCATTCCAATAATGACTTCGAGGCTTGATGCATCATCTTAGTGGGTTCCAGTGAACACCAGCTCTTGTCCAGTTGGATCACTTCTAATCCCATATCCTTAGCGAATTTCGCAGCTTCCTTGTGAGCAAGTTCCTCGTTCCCTAATCCTGTCGGGATCTCCATGACATACTTGTAACCGGCCATTTCAAACAGCATCTTGATCATATCAGTACCGTCATCAAGGTTGTAGCCGCGGAACATGTCCATACGATATTTCATTTCATCCCAATTTGTAGCGTAAGCAGGTGTGAAGTACATTATACCCGGATATTTTCTCAAAAGGTTCAGATACTGCGCACAACCGCCTACTGCCACAGCGATACAATCATCGCAGATTCGACCTTCATGATCCTTGATGATGGTGATCGGAATGGAAAGATTATCTTTACCCCATTCCTCAATATGTTTCAATCCGTTGCCACATAATCCGTAATATAACGCAATAGCGCCAACACGCGTTTGGATCCTTTTGCATGCGTCGTAAATGAAATCTCTCAGTTCCTCGGGTTCAGCATGAAGGCCCATGTCCATCATCCATACGATCAAGTTGTAATCGTTCACCAAAAGGACCTTACCGTTCATGAAGTCGTCCTCAGAACACAGTCTATATTGAATTTCCTGTTCGTCCATCTTCGGTCTGATGCTTTTGATGTGCTCGTTCTCGATCAGAATGATCTCATCAATTTCATCGTCATTCCGAATGTTGTAAAGAAGCTCGTCCTCAAGAATAGGACAGACGATAGCTGCAAGCGTTCCCTTGGTCATATTATCCCTCCGCAATCGATTCCAGAGTATTTATGCATCCGCTATCCCTGGTGTAAGTATCTTTCATTTTCCGTTCCCAGCAAAGAATTAATGATATAACGCAATCCTGAGACAATGACATTCCAGAACGGCGAATACATTTTCATGACCGACGGTAAAACGAGACATTGGCTGAAGGTCTCGGAAGGAATGATGAAGATATCCATCGGGACAATAGACGGATCAAGGATAATGGAACTGGATGACGGTCAGAAATTATCGTTCGCAGGAAGGGAATTCACTCTTTTCAGACCGGGAACCGCAGATCTCATGGGTGCAGTCGAACGCGGGGCGCAAATAGTCACGCCAAAGGATGCAGCCACGATAATCATGAATTGTGACATCAAAGTCGGTGACACAGTGTTAGAAGTAGGCGCAGGATCCGGTGCGTTAACAACCGCTCTTATCCGGGCAGTAATGCCAACCGGAAACGTTCACACCTTGGAGTTAAGAGAAGACTACGCCGAAAAGACGGGAAAGAACATCAGACGTTACGGATTGGACAAATTCTGGAAGTGCCAGATAGGCAACGCAAAGGATGCAAAAGTCGATATTGTAGCCGACGTTTTAACAATGGATATGCCCGATCCGTGGCTCGCGTTCGAAAATCTTTCCAAGAACCTTAGAGCAGGCGGAAGGATCTGCGTATATGTTCCGAATATGAATCAAGTTGAAGATTCTGTCCGTAAGTTAAGAGAAATGAATTTCATTGAAGTCTTCGCACTCGAGAACATTCAAAGAGAGATCGAAGTCCACCCCGGTGGCGTAAGACCGTCGTTCGGAACTCTCGGACACACTGCATATCTGATCTTTGGGAGGAAAATATACTAAATAGAGTTTCCGTCAATACGCATACGTTTAGGTATGGAAAATTGCATAAGTGTTGATGTTGATGCCGGAGGCAATTTGATGATTAACCAAAAGTACTACCTTGATTTGTTTTCCGGCGCGGGCGGTCTCTCAGAGGGTTTCATGCGTGCAGGGTTTATGCCAGTGGCGCACATCGATTCCGACCCTGCCGCCTGCTATACGCTCAAAACAAGAATGGCATATAAGTGGGCAGTTCAAAATAATAAGGAAGGCTTGTACGAAGATTATATCAAAGGAATCACAAAAAGGTCCGATTTTTATGAAGAGATACCAACTGAAATAATGAATTCAGTTATCAACATGAAAATTTCTACCGAGACTCTAACCGAAATATTTGGTAAGGTCGATTCATATTTGGGAGATAAAAAGATTGATCTCATAATCGGTGGTCCACCTTGTCAAGCATATTCTGTAGTGGGTCGTGCTAGAGACAAAGGGCGCATGATGAATGACAGTAGAAACAAAGCATACGTATTGTTTGCATTTTTTCTGAAAAAATACATGCCAGAGTATTTTGTATTTGAAAACGTGATTGGTTTACTTTCAGCCAAGGATAAAGATGGAATTCCATTTTTTGAGAGCATGCAGAAAGTACTCAAAGAGTGTGGATACTCTTTGGAATATCAAGTATTAAACTCAAAGGATTTCGGAGTTTTACAAAACAGGAGAAGAATCGTCATAATAGGAAAGAAAGGGAAGCATGAAAATTTTTATCCAAATTTGGAAAAACATAAACCCGGAGTAAATGTTTCCGAAATTTTTAATGATCTTCCCGCAATAAAATCTGATTCTGGAAGCATGTATTCTGTGGAAATACATCCCTATGAGGGTCAATATTTATTTGAATCGGGTATACGGAGGGCAGGGCATAACACAACAACACTCCATAAATCTAGATACAATAATGAAAGAGATTTAGAGATATACAAAATAGCGGTCGAGGAGTGGAACTCTCATGAAACCCGCTTGAATTACGAGACTCTTCCCGACAGGCTAAAAACGCAAAATAATAGGCGCTCTTTTTTGGATAGGTATAAAGTGGTTGCAGCAAACCTGAATTGTGCACAAACAGTTGTCGCACATTTATCGAAAGATGGACATTATTTCATTCACCCTAATCAATTTCAAAACAGGTCGATTACACCTAGGGAAGCCGCGAGGCTGCAGACCTTTCCCGATGACTATTTTTTCGAATCCAAAGGGGAGGAGCCTAGCATAACAGCAGCATTCAGACAGATTGGAAATGCAGTGCCAGTCCTACTAGCTGAAAAGATAGCAAAGTCTTTAAAAAGTGTGTGGAAGTGATAATTTTGGAAGAATATTATTCTATTAGGCCAGCAGGTAGGCACATATTCACGATTGGGCGAGATTTGGTGCAAGACAAATTCGCAGCAATTGTAGAGTTGGTCAAGAATGCGTATGATGCTGATGCAACCAAAGTAACTATTCTTTTTGATTTTGATCCCAAATCTACTGGATTAACGATAACAATTAAAGATGATGGGCACGGAATGAGCAGAGATGTTTTGTTAGAAAAATGGCTAACCTTATCAACTTCTGACAAAAAAAATAGAAGAGAAAGTCCAAAGAAAAGGGTAATGCAAGGAAGGAAAGGAATAGGACGTTATGCTGCAAACACCCTTGGAAAAGATTTGGAGTTGGAAACAGTTGATGTTGAAGGATTCAAAACTTCCCTGTACTTGTTATGGGAGGAATTTGAGAGTGCCAGTTATTTGGATGATGTAAAGGTAAAAGTCACAACAGAGGAAACAGATAACAGGCCGGGTACCAGTATGAAAATACGCGTCTTTGAGCAAGATGTGAAAGAATGGGTCCCCTTCCTAAGCGATCGTGCGTCTAGTCAAATGAAGTTATTAAAAACAGAACTAAGGAAATTAACGCCTCCTCGGGAATTTTTGGATAAAAAAGATAAATTTGAAATATACGTGGAATACAAAAATTTTCCTGGAACATACTCAATACAAGAATTAATTGAACCATTTCCATTAAATGATGTTTATGATTATAGAATACGTGGTAGAGTGGCAAACAATGGAGGAATACTCTACTTTGAAAACCAAAGGTCGGGGGATCCTGTTGAAGAAATCCCCTATTTAGAAAAAACGAAGTGTGGCCCGTTAAATGTAGATATTCGAGTATATGATAGGGAAAAAGAAGCCATAGTGGAGCTGGTAGGGAGGGGTTTAGGAAGTAATATCACAGAAGCCAAGATGCTGTTGAACGTGAACAACGGAGTAGGAGTTTATAGAAACGGATTCCGAATAAGGCCACTTGGCGATCCTGGGTTTGATTGGTTGAGGTTAGATGAAGATCGAGTTAATAATCCATCAGTAAAAGTCGGTTCCAATCAGATTATAGGCTATGTACAGATCGGAGCGGAAGAAGATTCTGGGCTAGAAGAAAAAAGCGCAAGAGATGGGTTGAAACACAATTTACAATACGATAGTTTGAAGACAATAGTTAGGGACATAATTTCTAACTTAGAAAGTAGACGTTACAAATATCGAATAAAATCAGGTAAGAGTAGGAAAAGAAACAGTGCGACTCAAGGCGTAGAAAAACTTCGGGGCGCAGACATACAGACGTCTGTGTCAAAGGTTTTACACCAAGCATCTTTGGATGATGTGATAATAGAAAAAGTTGAAGAAATAATAAAAAAGGAAGAATCTGAGTTCAAAAGAATTGCAAACGACTTAGAGGATGAAATAAGAACATACCAAGGACAATCCACACTAGGTAAAATTGTCAACGTTATTCTTCACGAAGGGCGTCGTCCATTGAATACATTTGTGAACCAAATCCCATCTCTATCAAAATCGATAGAGAGATTCAACAAAGCTCCGAATCAAAATGATGCAGAGAGGATAGACCGCATAACAAAAAACATACTAATTGAAGTGGAAAGTTTAAAAAAATTATTCGAATCAATAGATCCTCTTGCAACTAAAAGTAGAACAGATCGAGAAGAATTTAACATATATGAGTCAATTGTCGGAGTGTATAACATATTTGAAAATACACTTAATGAAAAAAATATTAAATTTGAAATAACAGGAAATCCAGATTCCACTCTATTTGGATGGAAAAGTGACATATATAGTATATTTACAAATTTATTTGATAACAGTATATTTTGGATATCTAAGCACGAGATGCAAAATAGAAAAATATTCGTGAATGTAGACAAATACAGAGGAGGCATTCGAATCGAATATAGAGATTCTGGCCCAGGAATAGACCCGTTTATTTTGGAGGACAATATACTTTTCGATCCAGGAGTTACTATGAAAGAAGGAGGAATGGGGTTAGGGTTAGCAATAGCTTTAGAGTCTGCAAGTAGAAATTCTTTAAAACTAACAGCTTTGTCACATGAAGAAGGGGCACATTTCATTTTATCTTCAAAGGGAGCGCAAAACGATGACTAATGTCGAAGAAAAAAAATTCCACTTATTGCTAGTTGATGATGCAAAATCTGAAATAGATTCTTGTGAAATAGCAGTGTATGATTGGAATGAAGAAAATAGAAACAAAAAAATCGAACTATATTGCGTGGGGAGTGTCGATGAAGCAAATAAGGCTCTAGACAAATATAGAATCGATGGCGCCATAATAGATATACGTTTGAATGATGATGAAAAAGGCGGAAATGCTGTAATCGAATCAATAATTAATAAATATAAGATACCAATAATAATAGTCACAGGAACTCCAGGTTATACTGGTAGGAACCACAAATGTATTCAGTGTGCAAGTAAACCTTACAAATACATCGATGCAATAAAATATCTCATGGAAATGTCCGAAAAACCGCTATTCAAAGTTTTGTCTTCTGGCGGGATGGTGGAATGGCATTTAGTTAACATTTTTTGGAAAAGCTTATGCCCTAAGTTTCAATTATGGGATGAATTAAGTTGCTTGGGAAAAGATTCTGAAAGGATAATACTGAGGAATGTTTTGGCCTATATGCAAGAGCTTCTGGATGATGAAAATGAAGAATATTGCAAAGAAGAATTATATTTGGAACCAACACTAATAAATAAAATCAAAACAGGATCTGTAATTCAGTCTAGGGGCGAAGGAACGTTCTATATTGTACTGTCCCCACCTTGCGATTTAGTCAAAGATGGAAAAAGAACTCCAGATAGAGTAATGCTCTGCGAAATCGAAGATATAAAAACATGCCACAAGGATGTGCTTGGAAAAAATAATGGTGCAAAAGGCAAAATTAACGACCAGTTACAAAAACAATACATTAACTTTTTGCCACCTTGTCAATTTTTTAAAGGAGGATATGTAAATTTTAGAAAGGTGCATTCGATCGACTTTTTGCAACTGGAAGACTACACTCATGAGGCAAAGCTTCATGATGCTTTTGTTAAAGAAGTACTTAGAAAGTTTTCTACATATTATTCTAGACAGGGACAACCAGAACTTGATGAAAAAAATATGGATGTGATTTTGACTATTTGCGAATCTGACAATGAGGAGAATTAAAAATCATAGTAGACGAAAGAGGGACGTATATGACTGTAAAAAGAGCGTTAATTAGTGTTTCCAATAAGAATGGAATTGTAGATTTTGCTAAGGAACTTTCATCACTCGGTATCGAGATCATATCGACCGGAGGAACATACAAGCTTTTGAAGGACAATGGACTGAATGTCAAAGAAGTATCAGAAGTCACTGGGTTCCCGGAGATGCTGGACGGACGTGTAAAGACATTACACCCGAAGGTACACGCAGGAATACTTGCACGCAGGGACGTCAAAGAACATATGGACAAGATCAAGTCCATGGACATCAACACTATCGACATGGTCGTCATTAACCTTTATCCGTTCAAAGAGACCGTTCTGAAAAAAGGCGTTTCATTTGAAGATATTGTGGAGAACATTGATATTGGCGGACCGAGTATGATACGTGCTGCAGCTAAGAACTACAACTCAGTTGCTGTTCTTACGGACCCAGGTCAATATCCCGCAGTTCTCGGAGAGCTCAAACAGAGTGGAGAATTAAGCGAAGGGCTTCTTTCAAAACTCATGGTTGAAGCGTTTATTGCAACCGCCAACTACGACGCGATGATCGCACGCAAGATGCACGCACAGTTCTGTGAAGGATTCCCCTCTTCTTTCCCGATAGCGTCAGAGAAGGTCATGGACCTCAGGTACGGAGAGAACCCCAATCAGAAAGCAGCGTTCTACGCTGATCCCTTCACGCCGGGAACAACGGTTGCCAAAGCAGAACAACTGCATGGTAAAGAATTATCATTCAACAACATCCTAGATCTCGACAAAGCATTGGATATCGCAATGGATTTCGAGAAACCTACTGCAGTCGTCATGAAACACACCAACCCCTGTGGATTGGCAAGTGCAGATAACATTTATGATGCATTCTTGATAGCTTATGCAGTCGATCCGCTTTCAGCATTCGGTTGCGTGATATGTCTCAACAGGAAATGTGACGCAAAGACCGCAGAGGAAATTGCGAAATATTTTGTTGAAGCCGTTATAGCTCCTGACTTCGAAGAAAAGGCATTAGAGATAATGACCCAGAAGAAGAATATCAGACTTCTGAGGACAAACTCTCCGATAGCTCCGAACCAGAGATTCAGAGAGTACAAAGTGAAAAAGATCCAAGGCGGGCTTTTAGTTCAGACTGACGAGGACGTCGTCATCGACCCGAAGAAATTGACAGTTGTAACAAAACGTGCACCGACCGACGAGGAACTCAAGGCTTTGATGTTCGCATGGAAACTCGCGAAGCATGTAACTTCAAATGCAGTCGTTTACGTCAAAGACGAAAGAGCCGTCGGAATTGGTGCAGGACAGATGAGCCGTGTCGATTCAGCAATGATCGCTCGTGTAAAGGGCGGAGAAGGCACTAAAGGTAGCGTAATGGCATCAGATGCGTTCTTCCCATTCAGAGATGGTGTCGATGAGGCAGCAAAGGCCGGTGTGACCGCAATCATTCAACCAGGCGGATCAATACGTGATCAGGAAGTCATCGATGCTGCCAATGAGCATGGAATGGCAATGGTATTCACCGGATGTAGAGTGTTCAGACACTAGTCAGCACGAAATGCAACAATCTGTAGCACGGGTTGCTGGTTTCTTCATCAATTCTTGTTCTCAAAAGAACGGATTATACCGATAATGTGTTGACGAATTATATCTGTATTATTTGACCTCAGTCCGAAAGAATAAACATTTTTTCCATTTACTTCCACCATTTTATCATATTCTTTCGCTCTGTTGAATTCCCCCAAGCACATGTATCTGGTGTATTGTTTGAAATATGGATCCAAAGAGAAAACATATATTGGGTATATTGCCATATCGACATGCCTGTTTAACTTTGATTTCAGATTTTGTGTTTTGATTTCTTTGATTTGCCCTTTGTTTGTACCGCAGTAATGCAACACACCAACTTCCTTTTCATCCCATACGTTTGGGTATCTTGTGATAGAATTTGGAGAAGTGTTTTTTTGTAAAAGAATTGTAATTTTATCATCGTCGTTCACGAATATGCCACTTTGCAATCCGTTTACGCCGTTTACTCCTGCAATAGTTGCAACATCACTTGATTTGTAATAATCGCCGATATTGAGTTTTTTCATGATGATTTATGACAATATTGATCTTTAAAGATATGGATCTAAATTACGTCCTGAGTCCTCTTTCAAAAATTGCTAGGAACAGGGGCGATTTCTTCGATTGATACGTTATTCGTCCGGGTCGATAATGATCGGAAGCCCCTGTGCCTTCCTTTTCATGTGTCCGCCAGGCCCGCCACGCTCTTCCATAGCTCTGTTCACGCAATCATTACTTGCACAGCAGAATGCAGCGAAAACGTATTGCGTAGCCTTCTTTCCACAGAATTGGCAGTCGTAATCATCGAAGTCCATGTTCTGGAATGACAGTTAAGTGATTAATCCTTTTCCTAGGTCTTTTATAAAACCCTGCTGTTCTGTCTTTGTGTTCTCTTCTGATGAACTCACAAAGACATTCCGTCTCGATGATTGTATTAACTGCAGGGCATGTTCCAAAACATGTCCAAGTTGTCGTAGTGGCGGTGTAGATCCTGAGAACATAGCGAGTTCCATACGTTCCGGAAATGATGCAGAAGACATTTGGAAGTGTCTGCAATGTCACAGGTGTTCAATGGCCTGTCCAAAGAAGATACACGTTTCTGCATTGATCCTGGAATTAAGGAATATAGATTCGAAAGAGGGGAACATACCCGAAGTTTTCAAACGTGAAGCAAAGGCTGTGAGAACGGACGGGTTCATTTCAATTCCCAAAGGACGTATGGCCGTGCTAAGAAAGGATCTCGGTCTGAAAGAGATTGCCAAGAGCGACTCTGCATTTGAATTAAATGAGATCTTAGATCAGGAGGGATTCCCGAATGACTGATCTTCTCTTCTCAGGATGCATGATACAGTCAAGGCTTCCTTTCATTGAAGCTGCGTTCAGATTCATAGCTGAGAAGATGGGCGTTGATATAGAAGACCTCCAAGAAGCAACGTGTTGCATGGAACCTGTTGGTCTAAGATCAATAAGCAGCTCCGCGTGGTTATCCGTGAACAAGAGAATGCACTCTTTCGCATCGGAAAAAAATATCATTACATTATGTGAAGGCTGTAACCTTTCTTTGTCAGAATCCGGAGGACAAATTAAGAGTGATTCTGAAGTATCTGGTACTCTTCAATTTTTGTTCAAAAACTTGGAAATGATAAAGCAGAATGTACAGGTCAAAAACGAGCAGAAAATGGCAATGTTCCCGGGTTGTCATTGTGAATATGTATGTTTCAAAAACGGAACGTCTGCGGTAACTATGATGGAATCCGTTCTGAAGACAATTGGCGTAGAACCAATGCAAGTGAAGAAAGATCTGTGTTGCGGTGGCGGTGTGACAGGTATTAATCAAGAGCTCGACTCGAAGATCTTGAACGAAGCAATAGATTCATTCAAAGCAACAGGTGCGGAATGTGTTGTTACGTCATGCCCATTTTGTTTTCTAAGATTTGATATGGTCGGGAAATTCAAAACATACCATATTGCGGAGCTAGTAGCCATTGCAATGGGGTTTGATGATACTACAAAATACCATCTTTCAAAGTAGATCCAAAGAGAAATGTACTGCTCTGACAGAGTGAGTCAAAGCACCAATAGAGATGATGTCAGCGCATAAGGCGTAATCCTTTGCGGTCTTCGCTGTGATCCCTCCGGATATTTCCACCAGGATCCCGGGGTTGATGGATTTGATCTTATCGTACATCGCTTTCGTTTCTTTCAGAGAGGAATTATCGATCATTATTATGTCAGCACCTTTTTCTGCTGCAATAGTAGCATCGTTAATGTTCTCCACTTCGATCTCAACTCTTTCCGAAGTGTTCTTGGCTATATCCATTGCTTTAGCAACCCCGCCTGCAGCCTGGATGTGGTTATCTTTGATCAAGATCATATCATAAAGACCGAAACGGTGAGGATGTCCTCCTCCGAGGATTATTGCCTTTTTTTCATATTTCCTGAAGCCAGGAGTGGTCTTCCGGGTGCCTGCAATCACAATATTTTCGTTAACAGTTCTGCAGTCATCGAGAATGTTACGGGTTACTGTAGCAATGCCGCTCATCCTCATGATGATATTCAGTGTAGTCCGTTCAGCCGTCAGCATGCCTTTCATAGGACCAGAGATCTTCGCGATCTTTGTTCCCTTCTTGACCTTAGAACCATCTTTCACAAGGAGTTCTGTTCTTGCACCAAACATTTCAAAGATTTGAACAGCTTCCTCAAGACCTGCAACGACAGCATCCTCTTCACAGATGATCTCAACGTTTCCCTGAATGTCAGGAACAAAGAGTTCCGTAGTTATGTCTCCGGAACCGATGTCCTCTTCAAGAAAACGTTTGAGGTCGTCCATACCTTTAGACCTCTAATGTGAATGTCTCTCCTGTTTTGGGGAGTATCACGTTATATTTCTCGAGATCAGGAAGGAACAATTCACGAGTTTCAGAATGCATTATCACAACGTTTGAAGGATCGCATTGCTGAATGAACTGAACCAACTGTTGGTGATCCGCATGCGCTGAGAAGTCATATTTCAGAACTTCACATTCTATCTTTGTGAGTTCTCCTTCCATCATGACACATCCGGTTTCTAACAACAGACGACCGTTAGTGTCTTCTGCCTGATATCCAACTAGAAGGATGGCGTTCTTGGGGTTGTCTTTCAGGTGTTTGAGATAATTCAGAACGGGGCCACCATCCATCATTCCGCCGGTCGTGACGATGACATCTGCCTTCTTTGCGCTTGAACGCATCGAGGGGTTACGAACTTCTGTGAATTTTCTCCTTGCGGCCTTCATTTTCTTGAAATCCCGTACATACTCGGGATAATCCATGTAGAGTCTTGTTATTGAGCGGCTCATTCCGTCCACCCACATATCGTATCCTAAGTTTCTGAGAAGGAGCATTATCTCCTGTGTTCTTCCGGTCGCGAATGAAGGGATCAGAACGGTTCCGCCACGGTCATTTACCTCAGCGATCTTGTTCAGGAATTCCCGTTCAGTTGTTTCCCTATCTGGGTGTGTCCGACCGCCGTATGTTCCCTCGATAAAGAGGTTCTCGCACTTCACAGGAAGAGCTTCATCAACCAATCTCTGTTTGATCGTGTGAATATCTCCGGAATATAAGGTTGAAGTGTCGCAACCAAATTCGAACATCGCCGCTCCGGGGATGTGACCTGCGGAATGCATAGTAACATCCAGCTTACCGAGTTCGATCGTGTCTCCGAACGTAAGAGGAACAACATTGTTCATGGTTCTTTCGATGTCTCCCGACCCATACACCAGAGGATATTCCTCTGCTTTGGCTATTTTGAGGCTGTCGTACATCATTATTTCGCCGATCTCTGCTGTAAGGGCTGTGGTGAATAGTTCTGTGTTCTGTCTGCCGCACACCTGTGGTATCATTCCGCAGTGGTCTAAGTGACAGTGGGTAAGGAACACATGATCCACCTTAGGACATGCTAGGGGGTATTCCGGTGGTTTTGTAGGGCTCATGCCGTATTCCATGAGCATTGTTTTTCCATTGGGCTCTGTCATGGTCATCCCCATGCGGCCTACCATATCGGCTCCGCCGAGGAATTTAAATTCCATTTTCATATGAGTTTTTCTCCGTATTGTATATGCCTCTGTCATGAGGACTTTGTGAAAAGGCTAGTTGCCTTTTTGACTGTGAATTTATGATGAGGTATGTCCGCTATTTTCAATGGATATATTTATTTTGCGATTGCATCACTATGGTTGTTTATGGCGAGCCGACGTTTAACAGTTTCCGACCGTTTCCAGTTATTTACCCTTCTGTGAGGCGGTTGACGTACAAAAATGGAAGGATTGAGGAATGATTGATAAGCTGTTGAAACGTCACACGTCCACTATGACAAATTCAGTTTAAGAAAACTGAAAATGTATTTTTGTCTAAATTCAAGATTGGCAGGGCGGTCGTTTAGATATTTTTGCTATGGCCTTTTCAGCAGCTTCTTTGATGAAATCTATCGAATCTTCTAGGAACGGTACCAAAATGGGGATACAACCAGAATCTCCATGTCGACCAATGGCACGAATCATCTGTTCCCTCATACTGTAGTTTGGAATGGACAATCTCCGAATGCCTTCCTCTACAAGTGCAACTGTATCGCCATCAAAATAGTTCAATTCAAATCTGTAATCCTTATCATCGCGTTCTTCGCTGCTCTCTAATTCTTGGATATACTCGTGTAAGGGTTGGAGATCACCTAATCGTGCTAATGAGATATTCATCTCCCTTATGATGAACGGGTCTGTTTCAGACAATTTACATTTTGAAATGAAGTTTCTAGCTTCCTCCTTATTTTTTTCGGATTTGTATATGTTAGTGTATGAATGCAGCCCTATGTATTTCACACACCGAGAGTTCTTAGACTCAAACAATTTTTTAAGTCTGGATTCAAGGCTTGGAGATATCATTTCCTTCATGAATATATTTATCTCGTTGTGATATGCTACACTTCTTAGGTCTGTAAGCTCAGATATTTTATCGCTTTCAATTGCACTTACGAGGCCTCTGGCCACAAAGAATTCTAGGAAGGATGCATGTGTGAATTCATAAATATCATTATGACAAGACAAAAACGGTAAATCGTTCAATTTTAAATCTTCGCCTGCAATTTCCTTTAGTTTATCGGAAGTAATGCCCTGCTTTTTGTTGTTGTAAATCAAGTGGGCTATCTTTTCTAATGCAGATAACGCAGAGGAACGATCATGCCCGCCTCCAAGAACTTCGTTGACGTATTTTTCATAGATGTCTGCACTTTTAAAGTCATCATTCAAATAGGATGCTATCTCAACAGCCATTTCCAAAAGCAGATGTTGTCCGCATAGGTCTCTTAGACATTTACTGGATAATATTTTTTCTTTAACGACTTCGGAAACACCCTTTTCTTCTAATATTTTCCTTATCTCAGATTCAGATAGCATTTCCAATTTAATAATTTCCATCTTCCTTTCCCTTCCTGCTCCATTGTATCTTCTACTAGCATCTTTGAAACAATGTTTGGATATTTGAAACGTATTTCGTCTTGCAGTCATTATCACCTTTTCTTTACCATTGATGTTCACTAGATCGTCAAACAATTCACAGGGAAACCCTTTGAGGGGTTGCACATACTCGTCGAGTCCATCAAGGAGAAGTATGATCTCTCCTTTGGCGATTTTGTCCTCAAGTATGTTCAAATTCGATATTTTGATATCATATCTTGCGTTTAGATAATTTACTGCTGCGGAAATCAACGTCGTTCCGTCGTTAGAGGGGTTGTTTGCATACTTCAAAGGTGCAAGTATTGCAAGTTTTTTTGAATCGTAGAGTTTACGGAAGAGATACAGGAGTAATGTTGATTTTCCCATGCCATACTCTCCAGTAATGCAGTATGCGCGGCCCTGTTTACAATCAAGATTTGATAGTATGTCCCTTTCTACATTTTCTACGTTACTGCCTGTTTCGGAAGAGAAATCATCAATTCTTTTTCCTCTGTGTTCCCTGAATATGTATTTGATGTCAGTGAAACTCGTACCGTACTGTTGAAAAAACTTTGAATTACCACTATGCATATGCTTTTGAGCTTTTTTCATATATTTTTTTACACGACTTTCGATGACCTTGTCTTGATATTGGTCTGTTTCGTGGTATTTGTCTTCGATCATTTTTACAATATATCCGACAAGCATACCCACCGCGGCGCTTAAAATCCATGTCATTATTTCGTTCATTTAAGCACCCCTATCCTTGTAAAGTATTGATCGTGCCGATATCGAATACATATGATATAACTTCTGGTGTGCTGATTTGCATATTAAACCTTGTTGTTCGTTCACAATGCAGATTGTCACAAATCTCAATTCGTTCAATGATAGACAAAAATCCTATTTGCTCGATTCGGCTGCCAATTCCCAAATATTATATATTGGCAGACGCAATATGGTTGATTGTCGGTCAATTGTCCGACACGTGGGATGCATTTGTCGAAGGTCAAGGTACTGAAAAGTTCCAGCGCTCATTTCGGAGCACAAGGTATCGGGGGATCCGGACCGTTCAGTGTCAAGTCGGCCTATGCTGTCACTTTGACGTTAACAGCGTTGTTATGGTGGCTCCCGGTGCTCGGACAAATGACTGCCGGTTATGTCGGCGGCCGCAAATCAGGATCGATGATCAAAGGAACGCTTTGCGCTGTGTTGGCGTCCGGAACATTCGTTGCGATCATAATGGGATTGTCTGCTACCGGATTGAGTTTCACACAGATACAGGATGACGCAATGTCATTCGTGTCCAGCAGTTTCCCTGCAGCTGAGTCGTTCCTGGCATCCGCGTTCGCTTACGTCGAATCGTTCTTCGTAACATTCGGTCAAACGTCTCTCGCATTGGCGGTATGTTTCATCACCGGCGTCTTCGGAATGATCGGCGGTATTGCTTCCGGTCAGGCCAGATCCGAATATTCAGCGAGGCCGATCGCAACAGGCGGAGGTTCAACTGCAAGATCCGTTGAAGCATACAGGAAAGGCCGTGAAGTGGGATTCGGAAGTTTCGATGATCACTTGCCTGTGATGGCATCCCAGGCTCCTCGCGAACAATCTGCAACGTTAGTTCGCAGACCTGCTGCCAGGGATGAGGTGCAGGAACCCGTCGTCATTGAAAGGAAAGTAAGTCCGTTAGCATCAGTTCTTCAGATGTCCGATCGCAACAACCCGGTCAAAGAGAAACCGGTTGTACAGAGCGATGACATGGATTTCATCTAATTAGTGCGTGCACGCGAATTCTTTTATATTTACACCAGTTCCCCTGTCAACAAGAGGAATGATAGTTTTGTTCTGTTCATGCGGATCCATGATGTTCCCTAAGGACGGCACATATGTGTGCAGTTCATGCGGAGCCGAGAAAG
>JGI994J12354_10001313_pt1 | contig 25173 bp, 15 predicted proteins | sample IntmicLarv3ML3BL_FD_12354 | JGI IMG/M metagenome (IMG submission 12354)
AACCGTGTTGAAAAACACCGCGACAATCACCTATAAAGGAGGCAAAACGGAAGCTACGGCGACGGATGACATCCGGTGGGATCAGGGCGCCATGGCGAGCTTTTTCAAGAAAGACATCATCGTTTCCGAGGGTGCAGCGGAAAAAACAAATCCGTTGTCCGCAAATGGAGACGTGACCGTCAAGTATCGGGTCGCGCTGAAAAGTACCGATGTTGACAATCCGACAGGCAAAGAGATAGACATTCTGCCCAACCAAATTAAGGTAATGGATCAGATCCGTGTGCCCGACGACGCGACGCTGGAGTCTGTTGGCAACATCTCGATAGAAGCAAAAAGCTATGATAAAGCCACAGGCAATGAGACCTTGGTACCCGAAACCGCGATTAAGGTTGCCGATGTGACCTTTGATTCCGATGAAGAAATCGTTACCATCCAAAACAGTGGACCTATGGTACAAAACCGACGGTATTACATCACTTTCGATGTTTCTTATAGCGATGTACCGTCCGGCAGCATAATTAACAACGTGCTTGGAGATACGGTTCGGTCTTATGTGCCCGTGGAAATAAATCTCGTTAAGACGGATGAGGGCGGCACAGAGATGCTGGAGAATGCTGAATTTACCGCGTATTATCCGAATACAGCCGGCGATGCGCCCGACGAAACAAAGCCGCTGTCGGTAGTCGATAAAGACGGTAATCCCATCGTAGGTTCTAAAGTTACCACCGATGTAGACGGCAAAGCAAGCCTCTTCTTCTCGCCGAGCGCAGAGGAATTTAACGCGATTACCGCAGACGACCCGTTTGTCTTCTTCCTAAAAGAAACGGGATTCCCGGACGGCTATTATTCAGCAAACGATGTCATCGTGAAATTCACGGTCAGGAGAAATGCCGATGATACACTGCTGATCGTTAATGAAGGAAACCTGGTTACCAATGCAAAGGGTTCGATTGAGCAACCGGTTTCCAACAAAGAAGGCGAGGCACCGCTGGGAATCAGAACGAGTGCCCACGCGGAAGGCAGCGCCTCCAAAGTAATCAAGGCCGAGACAACCGCGAAGATTGTGGATACGGTATCCTATACCGGATTGACGATTGGAACGAAGTACACGCTCAAGGGCACATTGATGGACAAGAGCACCGGAGAGACGCTGAAAATCAATGGAGCGGAAGTAACGGCAACCGCAGACTTTACGCCGACAACAAAAAATGGAACCGCTGACTTGACGTTCACTTTCGACGCGAGCGGCTTGGCCGGAAAGAGCTTGGTTGTATATGAAAAGCTGTTCCTGGCTGACGACTTGACCAACGTGATTGCAAGACATGAGAACATCAATGATGTAGGCCAGACCGTAACAGTCGAAGATGAGGATGCGCCTGAAATCAGCATCCGCACAAGCGCCCATGCTGCCGGCAGCGTATCCAAAGTAATCGAGGTCGGGGCAACCGCACAGATTGTCGACACGGTATCCTACACCGGCTTGACGCCTGGAACAAAGTATCGGCTCGAAGGGAAATTGATGGACAAGAGTACCGGAGCGGCGCTGAAAATCAATGGAACAGAAATAACGGCATCCACAGAGTTTACACCGCCTGCAGCAGACGGAACCGTTGCCTTGACGTTCACCTTTGACGCGAGCGGCTTGGCCGGAAAGAGCTTGGTTGTGTTTGAAAAGCTGTTCCTCGTTGACGCCGAGATTGCGAAGCATGAGGACATCAACGATAAAGACCAGACTGTGACGCTTGAAGAGAAACCGACGACTAGAATCAGTATTTCAACAAGCGCCCACGCGGAAGGTAACACATCAAAAATAATCAAGGCAGAGGCAAACGCGAAGATTGTTGATACGGTATCCTATACCGGATTGACGGTTGGAACGAAGTACACGCTCAAGGGTACACTGATGGATAAGAGCACCGGAACGGCGCTGAAAATCAATGGAACAGAAGTCACGGCAACCGCAGAGTTTACGCCGACCGCGGCAAACGGAACTGTTGACCTGACGTTTACTTTCGACGCGAGCGGCTTGGCCGGAAAGAGCTTGGTTGTATTTGAGAAGCTGTTCCTGGTTGACGCCGAGATTGCGAACCATGAGGACATCAACGATGAAGGCCAGACCGTAACGGTTGAAGAAGAAGTGCCTGAAATCAGCATCCGCACAAGCGCTAAGGGAAAAGCCACCGGAACAAAAACCGTCAAGGCAGAGGAAAATGTGACGATTGTCGATACGGTGACTTACACCGGATTGACCGTTGGAAAAACCTATACGGTCAAAGGAACCTTGATGGATAAGAGCACGGGTCAACCGCTGCTGATCGGCGGAAGCCAAGTAACGGCAGAAAAAACCTTTACGGCAACAGCAGCCAACGGAACCGTTGACTTGGAGTTTACCTTCAACGCGAGCGCGCTGGCCGGAAAAACGTTGGTTGTGTTTGAAAAGCTGTTCCTGGATGGCACAGAGGTTGCCACGCATGAAGACCTCAACGATGTGGCGCAGACTGTGACGGTTGACACCCCTGTAGAAGAGTCGTTCTTTGTCAGCAAGCGTCAGATCACCGGAGACGATGAGCTTCCCGGCGCAAAGTTGACGATATACGAAACGGACGCGCAGGGCAACAAGACGACAACCATCGCGAAAACCACGAGCGGAGAAAGCCTGACGTGGACATCGGGAACAACACCGAGGAAAATTGAAGGCCTGGCGGCCGGCACCTATGTCCTGCACGAAGACACCGCGCCTGTCGGATACGATTTGGCGACGGACATTAAGTTTACACTGAGCGCGGACAGCAAGGTGACGAGCAGCGGCGAAGTTACTTCGGACGCGAAAACGCTGATCATGAGAGATAAGTTGAAATCGATTGACGGCGGCGGAGGCGGCGGCACCGGTTCAGGCGGAAGCGGTGGTTCAGGCGGCGGCACCGACGTTAACGGGGGCGGCAACGATACCACGAACATCCCGGTTACCGGTGAATGGGTACCGATCCTCAACTTCTTGTTGGCGGTGGCGTTCCTGGCGATTGCTACGCTTATGATCGCGAAGCGGCACAGAAGAAGAACAAACCGCTAAAACCCTAAACTGTTAAGGTTTGCGGGGGTGTTTGAACTCAGGGCCCCTATGGATTGACCCAACCGAATACAAAAAATGATACAGGGCTGTTGTACCCGGAGAAAACCGGGTACAACAGCCTTTGGATTTTTCGCTGTTATAGCCAACTCTCTTAAAAATTGGCTATTATAGTGAACGATAGCAATTCGGGGTTAAAAAGGTCTCTTAATGTGATAGAATGAAGATATGTCATACGCAAAATAGATTTAAGGAAGCTTCGAATAATGATCACCTCTTGACCTAATCAATATGTGTTGGATCAGTCGTTTGATGAGAACCATTATGACGCGGCCAATACCTATTATTATTTTTCGGATTTGGCCACGGGAAAATACACACTGTATTCCGAAGACAGCGGGGAACAGTATTTGAAATGCGATTCAGGGCTATCCCTATCCTCTCAGGAATTTTCAAACGCACAAAACAAAGCCCTTCAGGAGCTTAAAAAAAGAAGTCTGGAAAGTTGTGATTTACGTCATAAGGATAACATGGAAACGCTTCTGAACCTCTATAATGTTTTGAACATTACGGATGAAAATGAGGTTGCTTTTGGACGGGCGTATAATTTCATGGTTCCGCAGGGGGAAAGCGCGGTTCAGGGATATCTTCTTCTCTCCACCCATAAAAAACAGGCATTACAGCTTGAATATGAGGAAAACGACGAGCTTCCGGACGACTACGAAAAGGTATATTATCTAAATCAAGTTCTTTACTTTTATAAGAACGGGGTGTATTATGATGATAACGGAGACGCCGTAGCCGCGCCGCAACCCACCATGTCCACATTCAGTGCAGGATCCTCTTCTCCTGATCCGACAGAGACGGAATCGGTGGAACTGATTGATGAGTTGAATCTTTTGATTGACGATTATCTCGAAGTCGCACAGGGCGAAGGAGAATTTATGATCTTCGCCGCGCCGAGCTGGCCTTCTATTAAAAAGGGATCAAGCGGAAGCCAAGCAACAAAGTCTTTTTGTTTCGCTCTTCTAAGGTCTTTCCCTTGTCGAGTGCCGCCACCTTTTTCCTGAAAAATTCGTAGAAACAGGATCCGAGCCTATTGCGCAAGCGCCCCGGAAAACCAGGGCGCTCACCATATATTAAAGGAGGCACTTATAATGTATAAAAGCAAGATTGCCATTCTATTGTTCATTGCCCTTTTTGCTTTCTTATTAACCAGTTGCGAAAAAGAAGCGTCAAACAGTTCGAGCAGAGAATCGGGAAATATGAAGGTCTCCGATAATCTACATAGTGAAGTTTCTGTTTCAGAGGAAAGCGGAGAACCAGAAGTTGTCTTACCAGAAGGAATTCCGCCCATCTCTGATTTAAAGTACGTGGAGACAAATGATGAGCTGGGCTATTTTCGAAAAAAAGTCATTATCTACGAAGGGGAATTCGAGGGGAAAAGATGCGAATATACTTTCGGAGAAAAAGGTGACTTTCGTGGTTTTACTGTCATAGATGAGATCGGAGAGAAAAGTACAGGGAAGGGGATAAAAACAGCAAAACAGCTTAAGGAAATCGCCGAGGGAATGAAAAACAAATATTTCCCCTCTGAAGACTATATCTTTGTATCGCAAGATGAATCTGATGGAACCAACTCACATTCTTTTTTGTATCACAAATATTACAGAGATATCGCTGTCCATGATTTTTTACTCATAATCCTGGACGATTCGGGGGAAATCCTTATGGTTAGCGCGGATTTCAGGGGATTGTTTGACGGTGCGGAGATGCCGGATATTACCAAGGAAGGAATTGACGAAGAGCTTCACAGACAAATTGTGGAGAAATACAAGGACCCGGAGATAAAGTATACGCTTGACGAACAGGTGCTTAACCGGATAGACGAAGACACATTTGAAGTCGTTTCCTCTTTCATTGTTCATGGGAGCGGGGATCATGATGAACTCGATGCGATTAGAATTCCGGTTTCGTAGGGGGGGTATAATAATCCGTTAAGCTCTGCCTGAAAAACTGACAAAAAATGGTTCGGGGAAGCCAACAAAAACCATGTGATTGATCCGGTTTAAGGAAACATCCCACAGTTTGTGTAAAGTCCGAACCGGACATAATTGTAAAAAATAAGGGAACTAATCGTAATTGATTAGTTCCCTTATTACTATTTATCCAACGCCTCTCGCGTCATTTTCCCGACAATTCCGTCAACCGCCAAGCTTTGGGCTTTCGGATCAAATACAGACAATTCATATTTCCTGTATCGTAATCTTCCGAGATTGGTATAAATTACACCTCCATAAATTAGACTTTTTTTGTCCAACTTTTGGGGTGCACTTCAAAGACATTCATCTTGAGCCTTCCCATCTCTTCCAGCCTTTACCAAAATAACAATAGGTGTAATCCTTAATTAAGGGAAAAAAATTGTATGCTCTGAATAATTCGCGCTGATTGTGTGATTGTCACGCCAAGTCACCGTGGTAGAGGCATTCGCTCCGGCAATTCGACGCTTTAAATAGATGCAGTCTTTGATAACAGCCGTTTGCGCAATCAATTTATATCCCCCTCCAGTTGCTCCTGTATCCGCATAGACAAGAAACACGGTTGTTTTTTGATTTGGGCTGTCATATGTATTTTCAATTCGATCTTCAGATATTGGAGCGAAAATCATATATACAAGGAGCAAAAAAGAAACGACGATTATCCCCAATGATGAGATGATTATATTAGAAATATGAAATTTCTTCACTTTCGACATAGCAACCAATAGGGGAAGTAAAAGTCCGAAGGCAATGCTTTCACCGAAAGACCACACGAGAGTGCTCACGACGAGAAAGAAAAAGAAATAGGTGTCTGATGGCTTCTGTCTGTCCATCATAAGTATCGCGACAACCGCGACTATCCCGCACAAGCAATAAAATGCAACTCGCATCCATTGAAACACAAAGATAACATCATTGCGAATAAATATAATAGACAATAAAAATAGTAATGCAAGAAGGATATATTTACAAGGCTTCAAAAAATCCAACCCCTTTTGTTCGTTAAAACATTTAAAAGCATGGCGATTCACTCGCCAGAGAATATTGCGGTACGGTTTTACAGCGGAACGGAGATTCATGTAAATATCAAATAAATTCCTATAAGTAAAAACGGACGGATCAACTTTTGATAATCCGTCCGTCTTGTTATTTCCAATTGTCTACTTAGCTTCCGTGCAGTGACACTCCGGATGAGTGCAGGTGCACTCAGGGTTATAGCCGCTGGCGCACGCGTCCGTACAAGTGCATTCCGACTCCTTCTCAATCATCAGCATCCAATTGATACCGTATTTGTCACGCAGTGTGCCGTAGATTTCAGCAAAGAAGCTCGGAGCTAACTCCTCAATAATCGCTGCGCCCTCTTTCAGGACGTCCCATGCTTTTTTGACCTCGTCAATCGTAGTAAACGGCGGCAGAACAAAAGCATTATCGCCGGGCGTCGTTTTGTACGGGTAATCCGCACACATGAGGCTGCTTTCCCCCAAGCAAAAGTTTGAGTGCATGACTAAATTTTTCTGCTCTTCGGGCACTTTTGCATCGGGTGTGTCACCATACCGGCAAAGAAAGGTAACCTTGCCGCCGAACGCCTTTTCATAGGTTTTGAGAGCTTCCTCGCAATCTCCGCTGAACATCAAGTAATGCTGAAACATAATTTTCCCTCCCGTTGTTTTTAGAATTCAACTCAATAATAGTATACAGCATTTTACATCAAATTTACAACATCAATTTTCGCGCCTGCAATGGGCGCGGATTTTCTCTATGTTTCATTTTACAGTGATTTATATCATACGGGTTCTTCTGATTCATCAGCCATCGTACACATTATGAAAATCAATGCCACACCAGTGAAGATCCAATGCCTTTCTCTCACTCCGATCCTTGCTTCGTCCACTCACGGCCCGGCGTTTCCCGAAGTTTTTTGCCCGTAGGAAGATGAACCTCATAAAAACTAATCCCTGGGAGAAGCTTATCGATCGTTTCGGGCGTTGAAGATATTCTTATGAGCATATCGTCATATACGAAGGTGATCGCTATTCTGGGTCGCTCCGGCGCCGTGCTGGTATCGTAAACCCGAGCATTGACGCTTCGATCGGCTAATTGGTACTCCTTTTCATAACGACGGATCCCCTCGCTATCCTCCTCGTCATCATTATGTCGCTTGGAGTCTGGTACCATCTGAGAAATCAGCCAGGGTGCGCCTTTTTTGTTGGCTTCGCCGATCAGAAGTTTATCATAGGCCTGTATGGAAAAGGTAATCCACATATCTTCAACCATTCCCACAAACCTAATCGCTGGTTTGTAGAAATTACCACTTTCGGCCAGTATGACTTGTGTTGTTCCGTCATCACTGGTTTCCAGAGCGATCTCCTTTCCCTGGTAATAGGGAAGCAAAAGAGTCTCTTCCTCCAGCAGCTTTTTACGAAAATTCCCGAAGATGCCGTTTTTCCGTTCCTCCTCGGTAACGCGGGTCGTTTTTTGCCTCTCATTAATGTCCTCGTTGGATTTAATATAGTTCAGATCCCCTTCCGAAAAATCTCGCAGTCCTTGAAACATTTCCTCAAAAGAAGAATAATAATTGGACTTTAAGGCCGGTGTGTCATTCTGTACCTCTTCCGGCGGAGGATTTTCATTTGCGGGTAGCGATTGTGTATCAGAACATGACGTCATGATGAAAATGAGGCTCAAAAATGCGAGGATCAATGTGACAACCGTAATGATTTTTTTCATGATTTTTCCCCTTGCAATATATTTATAGGGCTTCTGTGTGCTCCCATATTCTCTCTTTGCCCAATGACCGGTTGCAGTAGTTCCAAGCAAGATTAAGAGGATAGAGAGTGTATCAAAATCTCGGCAAGCTCCTCCGCATGTGTCTTTGTAAAATAGTGTTTTGCCTGCGCAATGCTGGAGACCCCCGCGAATTTATCGCTGAGTATCTCCCAGTTCTTCTTTCCCGAACCTTTTGTCATGCTGTCAATCTGGCCGAGAATCGTATAAACCGGGACAGAGAGTTTTTTATCTTTCTTAGCCATGAATTGTGCAAAATATTGGTAATAGGAACGCACATCATATCGAAAAGCTTTTAACATCATTTTGTTGTCTTTTGAGGTCAGTCCCTCGGCGGAAAGACCAACCGAATTTAAAAACCGCATAAGCTTTTTGTCACTTACAAATTTCCAAGGGTCAAAAAAGCTTCCATAAAAAGAAACACCGGCCGAGGGAAGTATTCCTCCGATAAACAGCGCTTCCACAGTTATGCCGGCAAGCTCAAAAAGGCGGGTGATTTCAACACCCAGCGCCGTACCCACACAGTGCGCATAAACGACAACACTGCCGCTTATTCGCACCGCGGCCTCTTTTAGTATCAGCGCGGCGGAGTCCTTGATCGGTATGAATTTTCCTGCCTCTACGCCAAAATCATGCCCGGGAAGATTGACCGAATAAACGCAGCAGGAGGGATCCCGCGCTATGATGGCATTGGCAAAATCAAAATAGCTGTATGCCCCGCCCCCGCCGTAAGGACAGAGAATATAGCTGCGTTCAGCGGTTTCTTCTCCCGAAAGCAGGGTCAGGATGCGTCCGTCGCCCTCTTCGTCATAATGGTGCGCAAAATCCTCAAGAACCGGGTGTTCATAGAGCTTGCTGACATTGACCGGTCTTGGCATCTGGCAGATCATTTTTATCGCGCTGATTGAATCGCCGCCCATTTTGAAAAAATTGTCGGTGACGCTCAATTCACTGATTCCCAAAACCTCTGACCAAGCGCGCAGGACAAATGCCTCAACGGGATTTCGTGGCGCCACAATTTCGCGGCTCGCGACCGCTGAGAGCTGTAGTGTCGGCGAAGGCAGCAGTGAGGTGTTTGCTTTGCCGTTGCTGAAAAGCGGAATACGATCGATGCGGATATAAAAGGCGGGAACCATGTACTCCGGAAGCTGTTTCCCCAAAAAACTTTTGAGAGCAGCCGTTTGTATCTCTGTATCCGACACGTAATAAGCGGCGAGATATTTTTCTCCCTTCGCTCCGTCACAGCAAACAACAACCGCTTCGCGTATGGACGGATGCTGCTCAAGGCAGTACTTTATATCCCCAAGCTCTATACGGAAGCCGCGGATCTTTATTTGATGATCCATCCGGTCGAAATATTCAATATCTCCGTTCGGGAGCCACTGTACAAGATCGCCGGTTTTATACAGGCGTTCCCCCGGTGAAAAAGGGTTCTCCACAAATTTTTCAGCGGTAAGCTCCGGCTTATTTATATACCCGCGCGCAAGTCCTACCCCGGCGATACAAAGCTCTCCCGGAACGGCGATGGGCTGAAGGTTCATGTGCTGATCGACGACGTATAATTTTATGTTGTCGATTGGCTTGCCGATGGGGACGACGCGCTGTTCCAGCTTTTTCGGACAATCATAATAAGAGACGTCAATGGCCGCCTCCGTTGGACCATATAGATTGTAAAGACGCGCACCGGACACACTGCCGATAAGGGAATGGAAGAGATTTACATGCTGAGGGGTAAGCGCTTCGCCGCTGGTAAACACCTCCCTGAGGCTTGAAAGGCGGCCGGATTCGCGGTGTGAATCCACAAATGAGAGGAAGGCGCTTAGCATGGTCGGCACAAAATGCAGTGTCGTCACTTTATGCGCCTCTATTGCGTCAATGAGCCGGTCGGGATGCTTTTCCGCTTCCGGCGCGAGAAACACCATCCTTACACCGGCAAAAAACCACCAAACAAGCTCCCAGACAGAGACGTCAAAAGTATAGGTGGTTTTTTGCAAGATAACACTGTCCTGTGCCAGCGGATACTTGCGGTTCATCCAGTTGATACGATTCACAAGAGCTCTGTGCTCCACCATGACGCCCTTTGCTTTTCCGGTAGAGCCGGAGGTGTAAATTACATAGGCCGCATCATTGTGCGCGAGACCGGTTTGGGCGGGTTTTTCATCGCGCAGCGAAAGCCGGTCAATTTGTAAAATCTCACCCCCGAAATCCAGCGGTTTTATAGCGTCCGACGTCGTAAGCATCACTTGCACGTCGCCATCCTGTAGCGTATAGGCGATGCGTTCCTCCGGATAATTCGGATCAATCGGCAAATAGGCGCCTCCCGCTTTCCAAACAGCAACCATACCAATCATCATTTCAAAGGAACGGCGGAGCATCAGCGCGACAATGCTTCCGCGGCGGACACCGCGGTTTTGCAGTTTCCGTGCCAGCGCATCGGCTTTGCTGTTTAGCTTGCGGTAGGTAAGCGCCGTATCACCAAAAACCAGAGCCTTCTCCTCCGGGCTGCTCTTTACGCGCTCCTCAAAGAAATCCAACATGGTACGGTCTCGCGGGAAGTCCGCATCGGTGTTGTTAAACTCGTTCATGATTTGCGCTTTATCTTTTTCGGAAATCATCTCGATTTTTTTGATTTGTTTGTGTGGGGCATCAAGTGAATGGAGGAGCAGGCGCATGTAATGGTCATGCAGAGAATCAATATCACGTTCATTAAACAGGCCTGTCAAATAGTCATAATTTATGATAATATTGCCATTGTCATCGTGCTCACTTATATGGATTGCAAGAGATTCGTTTTGCCGGCCGTTAAAATGCCAGCGTGAGCTCAGATTGACGGAATGCTCGATCGGTTTGAATTTTGCGTTTTGGTAGGAGAACAAGATATCGTAAAGGCGCTCAACGTCTCCCAAACGGCTCCTCACATCGTGCAGGATATTATCAATGGGATACCGTTGGTGGCGCAAAGCGGTTAGCCACTGCTGGGTGAAGGTCTGGACATGTTCATCGTAGGAAAGCGCTGAATCAATCGTGAAACGCAGCGGGATTGTTTCGACAAACATACCCATGGTATCCTTCATTTTGGGGCTGTAGCGCCCGAAAACCGGCACACCAATCACGATGTCCTCGCTGTTGGTGACGCGGTTGAAATACATCGAAAACGCACTCATAAGTGTAATAAATATCGAAGAATCGGAGCGTTCGATATATCTTTGGAGTCTGTCGCAGATCTCCGGCGGAATGCTATGTGTCCTTCGAGCGGCATCAATGCCGTTCGTCCGCGATTTGCGCGCTCTTATCCCAACTTGTTCGGGAAGAGTCTCAAATTGCTCCCTCCAAAACACGGCGTCTTTTTGGAAACGGCTGGATTGGCGATAGGCTGCTTCTTCTGTCAGAAAAGTGAGATAAGATTGTTTTTCTTCTTGTTTTACCTGGCCGTCTTTCAGTTGAAGATAATAACGCATCACCTCGTCTCCCAACATGACCATACTCCAAGAGTCACTTATCAAATGGTGAAGCGAGGCCAAATAGCCATAAGTATTTTCATCGATTTTCAGGAGAAGAAAATGAAACAGGTCGGTGTTTTCCGCAAAAAGCGGCTGGTTTCTTATGGTTGACTCCCAAGCGTAGAAATCTGATTTTTCTGATGCTGTAAAATTCCTGATCTTAAAGCGCTTGTATGAATAAGGCGCAATGTATTGGCGCAGCTCGTTATCCACCATGCATACATGAATACGCATGGAGTCATTGTTTTCAATTACAAGATTAATCGCTTTTTCCAACAGGGAGAAATCGACGGGCGCTTTCAGGCGCATGGTAGCCGATATGTTCGCAATGCCTGTGTCGGGGAAAAATTTTTCGGTGTACCAAATCGCCTTCTGTGGAGCGGAAAGTGGATAACATTTTTGAGTTGCAGACATAATAACAGGTCCTCCCGTCGTTTTCTTTTGTGAATGGGGTTGGTATTGTATGAAAAAAGTGTTATGATATCGTATATGGAATTAAAAGCACCCGTCCATCTTCTCAACGCCTGTCCCAAAATCTCGCTTTCATAAATAGTATGAATGTCCATAAAAATACAACTTGTGTATTGGAGTGCTGAAAATGAAAAACAAGAGCTATCCCTTGTATGAGCACGAGCAGATTCATGATTTAAAGACACTGATTCATCTTACGGAAAAAAAGTATGCACACAAGCCCGCGTTCACATTTGAGCGGAAAAAGGAACGCGTCAGCGTCAGTTATGTGGAATTCAAATCGGATACAGAGGGACTGGCAACCGCTCTTTGGGATATTGGAATTCAAAAGGCGAAGGTGGCGTTGATTGGCGAGAATTCGTATGAGTGGATATTAACCTATTTTTCCGTGATCAACAGCGGCGGAGTTATTGTCCCCTTGGACCGGGATCTTCCTTTGGAAGATATCAAATTTTTGTGTGAGGATGCCGAGGTGGAGGCCTTGGTATATTCGAAGGAATTTGCCGATTATGCCGCTTATTTACAGGAAACCGCACCCAACATCAGGCATTACATAAACATGAAAATTTTCCCGGAGCTTCTTGAACAGGGCAAGCAGCTGATTCGTGACGGAAAGGATACGGCGGTTGCTTTTGAGGTTGACCGCCGTGCGCTGGCCGCGATCTCATATACTTCCGGAACAACCGGCCGCGCAAAGGGGGTTATGCTCTCGCATAACGGGCTTGCGCGTGACGCGCTGGCTGCCTGCCAGTTTGTCGGGATATTCGGAAGCAATATGCTGATCCTCCCGCTCCACCACTCCTTTGGATTTGTCGCCGGGGTCTGCTCTATGCTTCTAAAAGGCAGCGAAATCTATATAAATTCAAGCTTAAAAAACGTACTTGCGGATATGGAAAAATTTGGGCCGAGTAATCTATTTTTGGTGCCTCTTTTTGTTGAGACTTTTTACCGAAAAATATGGGACAGCGCAAAAAAGCAGGGAAAAGAGAAGCTGTTAAAAAAATTAATTTCCATAAGCAACGCACTGTTGTTTATTGGGATTGATATGAGACGGCTGCTTTTCAAATCCGTCCTGCAGGCTTTCGGCGGTAATCTGAAATTGATTGTTTCCGGTGGAGCCCCGCTTAATCCCGAGTATGTCCAAGGGTTTCGGGAGTTCGGAATCAATGTACTGAACGGATACGGTATCACAGAGTGTTCTCCGATTGTGTCCGTGAACCGCAATCACTATTCTCGCCGCGGCAGCATCGGACAGGTGCTCCCATGTTGTAGTGTAAAAATCGCCGAGCCGGATGAAGACGGTCATGGCGAGATTTATGTCAAAGGAGACATCGTCACTCTCGGCTACTGGAAAAACCCGCGGGTCACAAAGGAAGCCTTTGACGGCGAATGGTTTAAAACCGGTGATATCGGTTATCTGGACGATGATGGGTTTCTCTTTATTTCCGGCAGGAAGAAAAACCTGATCATATTAAACAACGGCAAAAACGTAGCCCCCGAGGAATTGGAGATATCCCTTTTGAATCATATCCCCTATGTGAAGGAAGCCGTTGTATACGCCGAAGACAATACGATTGTCGCGGAGGTGTTTTTTTCTCCCGATCATTTGCAGGAGGACATCCTATCCTGTTTAGATCGAGATATAATAAGCTTCAACAGAACCCAGGCACCTTATAAAAATATCAGCAGAACTGTCGTCAGGGATATAGAGTTCCCTAAAACGACTACAAAAAAAATAAAACGGGACGGTTAGGAACTGTTTTAAATGAAGGAGGGCATAAAAATGCTGGAAAAATTACAAAATCTGGTAAGAGAGCACACCGGAAATAACGACTTGACCATCCATAGTGACACGGTTCTTCTGACCGGTTTGGGATTAAATTCCTATGAGCTGGTTGAGCTGATTTGCAGAATTGAAGATGAGTTTGACGTGGAAATACCGGATCGTTATATCAGCAGCTTTAAAACCGTACAAAACGTATTGGATTACATCACCGAGCATGAATAGGACGTACGTCTACCTCTTTGAAGATATGGACAGCCTTCCTACCAATTTTGCGGACAGCTATTTGCCGAGGCTTCCGCTGTTTCGGCGGAAGCAATGTGAGAGCCTTCAAAATGAATCCGCGAAAAACGCCTGTGTTCTTGCCTGGCTGCTTCTTGAAAGAGGCCTGCGCGAGCAGTACGGCGTTGTACGCCCTAGTGCATTTACTTATAACAAATACGGCAAGCCTTACCTGACGGATATGCCGCATATTTTTTTCAGCTTGAGCCATTGTGCGCACGGCGTTGTGTGCGCGCTGTCGAATTTTGAGACGGGCATTGATATTCAGGATATACAGCCCTTTACTATTGCCGTAGCCCAGCGCGTATGCACGGATAAGGAACTGCGGGTTTTATCGGAATGTGAGGATTCGGCACGCATGTTTTGCCGCTTTTGGGTAAAAAAAGAGAGTTATGCCAAAGCGCACGGCATAAGCGTAGCGGATGTTTTCAAACGCGAATTACCCGACATGGGCTTCATTTTGCGTGAGTCTCCGTGTTACTGTATTTCACTGTTCCAACAGCCCCTTTTGGCTGAAGCGGAGGTAAACATGATTGTCTGTCAGCTACCCCTCTAAAAGCCCTTGTTAAACAGACATTTGTCATTATACTGCGCTATTATCATTATACTGCACCTTTGATATTAACACAAGCGAAAATGACACCAAATATTTCACCCTCGATTCCTCCGGTATGGGATAATTATACATGGAAACAAGAGTTCCCTGTACCGCCTTTTTGATTCGCAACAGCTATTATTTTGCATTTCTCCAGATGTTTGACCTCCTGTGATAATGTGTTCTCTGAAATACTTTTGCAATCAAAGTTGATTGGCGTACTGACAAATTACTATTCATCAGATAATGGTTGATATAACATTTTTCTAACCACTTCAAATGGAGGCCGATTTGTGAAAAAGGAAAAAGAAAAAGCAATAATCTCCATTATGAGTGGAGATTATTGCCCAAAAAATGGCTGCGGAACTAGGATTTGAACCCAGACAAACAGAGTCAGAGTTTTCTGCTTGATTTCAAGGGTTTCCGAGCTTTGCAGCAAATTATTTTGGTGGGCAGGGATGGATTCGAACCATCGTACTCGAATGAGAACAGATTTACAGTTTCCTTAATAGGAACGGCACATTTCCCTGCAAAAACTAACACTATTATTAATTTGCATTTACACACATTTACTGTTCCAAGATTTGCAATAAATCAGATTACCAATTTTTACCAAGAACAGATTTTGTGTTTTTCACTTTTACTTGTTCATTATAATAAAAAGAAAAAGCATTTGTCAATATGTATTTTTTGAATTTACATAATAACATGAGAGATAATTACAGAGATGTATTTTTTATAATTCTTCTTTTTCTTAAAATAGGAACATAAAAACCAGCAGTTACATATAAGCAATTACTAGTTAAAAAAACGAAAGTTCAATTGACTTTCGTTTTTTTTCGCGATATAATTTCCATAGAAAATAAATTATACAAAAGTTTACATATTGACAGAAATGGATTTAAAGAATAAAAATGATTAGGAGATTTGTAAAATGGAGAAGTTTAAAGGTAAAAGAAAAATAATTGTCGTGGTACTGCTATTGATAGTTTTCTCCTGTGTTGTCTTTTTTAAAGTTTCTGCGGAAACAAAGGTAAAAGATAACTCGGTTAGAGTGGCACAAGATGGTTTGATTGCAACAATAGAAACCGACAAAAATACTTATCAGGCAAACGAAGATGTGAAAATCACAATAAAACTAGAAAATGACAACGATTTTGCCGTAGAAAATGTATCTATTGAAGGAATGATTCCCAAAGGATTATCATTAAAAAATGGACAGGCCAGTAAAACAATTGCACATTTAGAAGCAAAAGAAAGTATTTCATTGTCTTTCGTAGCAATAAAAGAAGCTACAAAACCACGGGAGGTAAAAGTAACCTCCATTCAATTAGATAAAAAAACCGTTACATTAAATCCAAAGCAATCCATACAACTAAAAGCTACACTCGAACCATCGAATGCAACGAACAAGGCCGTTGTATGGAATACATCCAATAAAGCCGTTGCAACTGTGTCATCAACAGGAATCGTCACAGCAAAAGGAACTGGAACAGCAACGGTCACAGTGACAACTGTTGATGGAAACAAAAAGGCAACATGCAATATAACGGTTAGTACCTATGTTTCTATGAAAATTGGTAAGACTATGGCTATTCAGAATGGTAACAAAACCAGTATTGATACGCAGGGGACTAAGCCATTCAAAACCAATGGTCGCACAATGCTTCCCATTCGATTTGTAGGCGAAAAAATGGGAGGAAAAGTTACTTACACCAACGATAAAGCTCCAATCTATGTCAAATATGGAGAGCTTACAGTGGCATTAAAAATCAATGAAAAAACGATGAAGGTCACGCAGGGAAAGACATCAAAAACGGTCAAACTTGACGTGGCAGCCACCAAACGAAATGGAAGGGTATTCTTGCCTCTGCGTGCTATTGGTGAGGCGTTGGGCTTTGATATCAAATACCAAGTTATCAGTGGCGGAGAATATATTGTGGTTGGTAATCCTAAAATGGGTTCTGGATTATTGAAAGAGCGTATGGACGAGGCTGTAAAACTGATTAAATAAAATCATGATTTTGGAAAGGGTGATTGAAAATGAAAAAAACTAATATAAGGATTTTAACGTTAATTCTTTGCGTTGCGATTGTAGCAAGTATTTTTGCAGGAATTAACTTGTTTATAGCAAATGCGGAAACAAATCAGAAGTCATTTGAAGCAAGTAAAGGGATAACGATTGACGGGGAAAAATATGAGGTTGAAGCAAAGATTAGGTATAGTTTGCCATTGAATCCCACGGAAAGCAACAGCACAATTGTTTTCAATTCTGATACGATTACCATTAAGGTTGGAGAAGAACAAGAAGTAACTTTCTATGCTACAATTTATGATAATTCCCTGAAAGAAAACGAAACAATAGACCTATATTCAGAAGAGGGGTTTGTTAAAACTCTATATAAGACAGGAAACGGATACAATAATGAAAAGACATATAGTGGAAAAGTTTTAGTTGGTTCAAACACAAGAACATCACGTGGCTATTTTGTAAAAGCGGGAAATGTTAAAAGTCGAGTTATTAAGCTTAGTTTTTATGCTCCTCTTATCCAAGAGGAAGAAAATCAAATTGAATCATTATTGTCAGATGTTGAAGAAATTAAAAATAAATATTTAAATAGCTTACAAAACATTAGCGAAAGAGAAGCTTTTGCATGTATAGAAGAAATTATAGCATATTTAGATACGTGTTCAAATCTAACTTATGATGTAACAGAAATAGGAATATTCGTACATTTTGATTTTAATTATACAATGGGGCTTCCATTAAATGAGCTTGAGAATAAAGGATTTCAAAATATACGGATAAGTAATTTAAATTTTACCAATTTTATTTCTCAGAGCGACAACAAATCAAGCATAATTACTTTGCAACCAAACTATAATGACCTTCCAACTACAGTTTTTGATGAATCAGCAAAAATTATAGAAAATACAGAATATGATTTTAGTTTTGATAAAAATCTTGATAATGAACAGGTAACCATTGATGAAATGATGACACTTTCAAAATATAGTGTAGTCATTATTGATGGACATGGTGGAAATTGGACAAATGGTTATGTTATAGCACTGTCAGAAACAGTTACTACAGAAAAAAGGAACCGTTATACAGAAAGTGGAGATTTAGGATTAACAATAATAGATAATGGTGGATGTTTTGTAATAACTGAGGCTTTTTTCGATAAATATTATAATGCTGGAGCTTTGGCTAACACTATGTTTTATTTGGGAACTTGTCACGGAGGAGATGTAGATGTAGGTATACGCGATGTTTTACTTGCTAAAGGTATGAAATCATCTGTAGTATTATCATTCAGGGGTACGGTTGTTTCTGAGTATAACAGAGAATTAATTGAAACAATTTCTAAAGAGCTTTCAAACGGACAAACAATTAACAGTTCTGTAGAAACAGCAAAGGATAAACATGGTGTACATGACCCGTACTTATCTTCTGATGTCTATAACAATTTAACTTTTTGGGGTAAAGTAGGGTATAATTTGAGGCTAATTGAAAGTGCAAATCCAGCAGAACTCATTTTATCTGGCGACAGTAATTGGTCACTTGGGAGGGAATATATTCCAATAGGCCAAATCGCTCTTACAATAAAAGACAAAGATACTGGCGAATTAATAAAAGATGTACTTATGAGCGATACAAGCCATAATCTTAGCTTAACTTTACCACAGGGATATATCACTTATAATTTGCGGGAAGGTATCTATAATGCTTCATTTTCCAAAGATGGATATGAAACTGTACACAAAACAATTACAATAAAAAGGAACACGGAAATTAAAATAGATATATTAATGACAGAGAACCCTGCTGGCGATGATGGCACAACAAACTGGGATTTCATTGAACCAGTAACACATCAAAAAACTGTGCCAAAAGGGTACATAGGCATATATACAGCGCAAGATTTGGATAACATAAGAAATGATTTAACAGGCAACTATATTCTAATGAATGACATTGATTTGGCTTCTTGGGGAAAATGGGAACCAATTGGAAAGAATGGTTCAATATTTAAAGGTGTCTTTGACGGAAATGGATACAAAATTCTAAATTTCAAAGCAGATGAAACGTCAATATATATTGGCTTGTTTGGTATAGTTGAAAGTGTAACGATAAAGAATACAGCCCTTTCTATAGACATGGAAAACCCCAATGGTGTCCCATATCCTGTTAATACAGAATATATTGGAGGCCTCATAGCATATATTTTGGGAACAGACAGCAAGTTATCAACCGTTACAAATTGTTTTACAGAAGGAACAATGAATGTTTCTGCATCTTCAAGCAACTCATACATAGGAGGTATTGCTGCTTGTGCTTTTTTGGGAACGGGAAAAATTAATAACTGTTTTAACCAAGCTTCAATAGTTGTTAATGGTAGCATATGCTATGTCGGAGGTATTGTTGGTGGAATGTATGCGTTGTATAGTTACGAAGACCGAAATATTGAAAATTGCTTTAATTCAGGTGAAATAGTATTGGAAAGCATCACGACTAATGCTATTGCAGGAGGCATTATAGGTGAAGCAAAAGCTGCGGTTACAAGATGTTATAACAATGGTTCAATTACCATAAATTCAATGCGCGCAACAGTAGGCGGAATTGCAGGAACAACAGATTTTCAGCAAATATTACCACAAGACGCAAGGCGTATCACAAATTGCCATAATGCTGGAAATATTTCTGTTTTAGAAGATGGATATTTTACTATTGGAGGTGTCATAGGCAGTCATGTTTCATGTGTGCAAGGGTTAGCTATGTGTTATAACATAGGAGAAATACCCTCAATTACTGGTACAGGAGGGCTTGCAGGAAAATCGGGAGGTTATACGGGAAACAGCATTGGCTCATGTTATGCTTTAAAGAATACCAGTAGTTTATTCGGCTCTTCTAATGCCACGCTAAGCAACACAAAATTTTTATCTTCACAAGAAATGCAAGATAAGGAATCATTTACAGGTTTCAATTTTGACACAATATGGGACATTGACCCTAGTATAAACAGTGGCTATCCATATTTGAGATAATAATAGCGTTAAATTGTATCAGAAACAAATTGACCAATTTATTTTATATTTAGGCCTGTCCCCATGCACATATAAAATATTCAAAAAGTGTCGTATATAACACGGCACTTTTTCTTTTTGTTGTTCTTTTTTTGTTTGTCCCCCTGTTCGAAGAAGTTGTAACAAAAGTGTTCTAATCAGATACGCACATGCATAAAATAATAGTTGAGAAATATCGGCATATTTTTTCCTCTGTCTCTGTCTCGGTTTACGGGTTCTTTCTCCTATGCCTGAGATAGTGGGGTCTAGGCTTTGCGAACCCTAGACCCCACTATCTCAACATAGATAAACATCTAACAAGAATAAAAGAAAGAAATAATAAATATAAATAGAGACAGAGACGAAGAAACAAGAGAAAGAAAAGATAATAAATAAAAGTAAAAAAATAAAGAAAGAAACAGAGAAACAAAAAAAGAAGATAGAAAGTAGAAAGGGACAAAGGGCGAAAAGAAAAAAGCAAAGGATGCAGAGCAAGAAGCAGAAAAAAAGAAGAAAGCGCAAAGTAAAACAGGCACACAGAAGACAGAAGCAATACAAGGGGGAACCCTATGCAGAACATAAGGCTAACAGACAGAGACTACTACATCATAAGAGAAATAGACCGATGGCGCGTTATACTAAGCAGACACATAAAGGAACTCACAGGATTTACAGGGCAAAGGGCGTGCGACAGAAGACTAAAAAAACTCATGGAAACGGGGTACATCACAAGAAAACATATCCTGTATGGTGTGCCAAGTATATACAGACTGACAAACAAATCCAAGCTGTTAAAGCCCGATGCGGACGTAAACGCAAAAATCAGGGTGGAACAAATTACCCATGACATACGAGTATTGGATACCGCCATCCAGTTTCACAAGGAGAAAAATATTCCATACAGCAATATGCTTACCGAAAAAGAGCTTCACAAGGTGGACGGATACGGAAACAGGAAACACCAGCCAGATTTTGTATATACCAAGAATGGTAAAAAAATATGCGTTGAAATAGAGCTGTCGCAAAAATCCAAGAGTAAGTTTGAGGCGAATATAAAGGACAATTTCATGAAATACGATACACAAATATGGGTTGTACCCAGCCTAAACGGAAAAATTGCCCATATACTAAGAAACCACATAAGCCGATATGCCAATATTGAAATCATGAATTTGGAGGGAACAAAAGATGAATCTACTGTCAATTCTATGGACACGGTGCAGATAGACACGGAAATCTTATTTTAATCACAGTAATCATAATCGCACTTGGTTTTATGAGCTATATCATAGCAAGAAATGTGCGATTATGGAAAGTATTTCACTTCCGAAGGGAGCTGAGAATTATTAAACGTCAGTCAAAGACCGTGAAAAAATTCGAACAGCAGGACGGCACATTCCTTGGAAACGCCGGCCGAAAGCCTGTATATCTGCCAGATGATTGTAAGCATTGCTTTGTATGTGGAACCACAGGAAGTGGAAAAACGGTCACACTGTCCAATTTTATCCAAAGAGGCATTGAAAAAAATTATCCCCTGCTCATTATCGATGGCAAAGGAGACACGGGAAAAGGCTCAATACTGGATATTGTGAGAAAACTAAACAGAGGCGGGAAAAAGCTGTATGTCATTAACCTCGCAAACCCAAAGCATTCTGATACATATAATCCATTTAAAGATACCCCTGCAAGCGTGGCAAAGGATATGCTCATACAAATGTCAGACTGGACAGAAGAGCATTACAAGGTAAATGCAGAAAGATATTTACAGCGTATCTTACAGCTTTTCGATTTAGGCAATATCTCCTATTCCTTCCGAAAAATTGTAAAGGCCATGAATGTAGATAAATTTAACGAGCTAAGCACCACATTGATGAAAAAAGAATACATTTCCAAAGAAGACCATGAGGAAAATTTAGAGATTTCAAGGGTGAGCGGAAGAATAGCGCAAGGCTCATCTGCCCGTTTCAGTACCATAGCAGAAAGTGAGCTGGGTAAAATCTTTTCAGATGACGGAATAGACATCGCTACCGCTTTAGAAGAAAACGCAATTATACTCTTCATCTTAAACCCTTTGGTTTATCCAGAGCTTTCACCCGCCTTCGGCAGATTGGCGATTATAGACGCGAAAAAAGCAGTGGGCAGGCTGTTTCAAGAACAAATCGACAGGACATTTTTTATACTGGATGAAATCAACAGCTATGCCTCTCCCAGTCTGGTCGATTTGGTCAACAAAAGCAGAAGCGCCAATATAACCTGCACCCTTGCTACTCAAAGTCTAAGCGACCTTGATTTTGTCGCTGGCGAAGCCTTTAAGGAGCAGATTATAGAAAACTGTAACAATTACATTGTCATGCGACAAAACAGTGGCGTTAACGCTGAACATTGGGCGAACATCTTAGGTACAAAGCCAACCTTAGAGGTTACCTACCAGCTACAGCAAAAGGGTCTACAAACATCAGAAACAGGGTTTGGAAGTGCAAGGAGAGTGAGAGAATACCTCTACCATCCAGACGATATAAAAGACCTACAGACGGGAGAGGGCGTTTATCTATCCAGAGACTACAAGAAAAACAGTAAATTATTGATGAATAAACCATTTTAGGAAGGAGATTACCCATGCTGAAAGATACGCTAAAAAACAAGTTAAAAAACCTTCTATATTTACTGAAACAAAACCCACTTTGTATTGTCGTTGCCTTTGTCTATTTTCAGTTGAACTGCACGATTTTTAATGCCTTTTTAGGAATGCCACTCTTACTGGTTATACTGGTATATGCGTTGTCCATGACAGTGGCACTATCAAAATATGGAGAACTGATATTCAGGCAGTTTAACAATGTGCGGGACTTGTACACCTACAAAGAAAAAGAATATCTAATGCCAATATTCGAAGAGGTGTACAGTGAGATTGAAAAAAAGCACCCGAATGTAAGCCAGAACATAGGCATATATATCATGGATGAAATGACAATCAATGCCTGTGCGATTGGTCGGCATACCATAGCCGTTACACAGGGAGCCATTGAAACCCTCACAAAAGAGCAACTTAAAGGACTGATTGCCCACGAATTTGGACATTTACTGCATGGAGACACAATCATTGACATGATAATCTATCTGGGCAGTGGCATTTTTTCCCTATTGCTACTACTCATTAAAGCCGTCATATTTGGCATTGACCTATTGGCGAATATGCTGGACAAATCAAAGGTAACGTCCTTTGCCATCAGTATTTTCATGTTCATTGCCAGTATTCTAATGATATGCTTTACCTTTGTCATACAGGCGGGTCTTGCGTTCAACAGCAGAGCACATGAATTTGGAGCCGATAGGTTTGCCCATGAAACGGGGTTCGGCTCGGAGCTTATCAGTGCATTCTACCTCTTACAGAAAACCGCAATGACGGGCAAAGAAAGCATTGCCAACAAAATTAAAGCCACACACCCACACATTGCGAGAAGAATAGGCGCACTGGAAAAGGCACAGGGAATATCCTATGAGGCAGGAATTTCAGAATAGGACTTATCCATAATGCCCCATACCCTCTTAGTGGATTGGAATTGCAGATTTAGAAAAAATAGACTGCTTTTGAAAAAGGTGGTCTATTTTTTTGTATCTGCATATACTGACCTTTGGGGTATGGGGGCTTACCGACCGACAGAATAAATTATTATGAATTATTTTAAATTACGATAAATTGTTTTTCAACCTTTTTCGACAAGAATTTACAGGAGAATGAATATCCTTATATTTGCTTTGTGAGTGTAATATGAACCGAAAAATTGTCAAGGGTGAAATGAACGGTTGCGACCGCCCTTGACAATCTTTCTTGGTTCATATTTTTGGCTAATCAGCAAATGTAAGGATAATTCTGTTTTGAGAATACATTGTCTTTTAAAATTACACGGACTATTTATTCAGGCGAATTTTATCTCCATTCAAGTTGTTTTTGCTCATGATATTATCCAAAGGGTTAAATTCATTAAAATCCTTTTGTAAATCATCATTGAATATATTTACGTATTTTTTCACCATGTCGAGGCTCTTGTGACCTAATATTTTCTGTAATCTAAAAATATCTCCACCATTTAAAATCCAGCTTTTAGCGAAAGTGTGCCTAAACGCATGAACAGAAGTTTTTTGAACCCCTCTATTTTTATTATATCTTGCAATTTGGCATTCAATCGTTCTTTCAGAGATTTTTTTGCCATAGACAGTGCAAAATAGGTAGTCCTCAGGTTCTCCCTTTCGATAGGTTAGATATTCTTTTAATATTCTTGATATTGCCTCAGATAGTGGAATTATATACTGTCTTCTTCCTTTTGTTTTTTTCAGCAAAATACTTCCATTGTGAAAATCTATATCTTCAATTTTGATATTTGCAATTGTTCCAAGCCTATTTCCAGTAGCCAACATATAATTGATAATAACCCAATTTCTATATTCCGAGAAAGGTGTTTTTTTACCCATTTTAGGCTTTCTAAGAAGTTTGTCTAACTCTCCATCTGTATAGGTTTCTTTGGCGACTTCATCCATTTTAGGAAGTACCATTTTAAACCAATGAATATAATTTTCTTCAATTCCAAAATTAATGATAGCTCTTAGGCCTGTTAGATATGATTTCATGGTCGCTTGACTGATTTTTTTGGTTTCTCGCAAATACTCAATATAGGCATTGAAAGTTTGTTTGTTTATATCTCCACAAGGCAAATTTTTATCGAAAAATTCGCAAAAATATTTTGAACAATCCTCGTAATATTCGATTGTTTTTTCTGAAAGGTTTGCGTTTTTCCTCATTCTCAAAAACTCATCAATTAATTCGGAAAATAACAACCTCTCATCGGAATTTCGTAGACATAATCTCTGCATAAATTTTTCTCCTTTCACCACTATAGCTATTCGGAAAAATACAAAATTATACTGTTTTTGGTGTAAAAAACATACGACAGATTTACCCTTGAGGGTTAAAAAATCTGTCGCTACAAATCACCATAAGTACAGTTAACAGCAAATTATGTTCGTAAATACAAAAAGTGGGACAAGCACCATGTTTTCTAGTGCTTGTCCCACTTTTAAAAAAATATTGGCTGCGGAACTAGGATTTGAACCCAGACAAACAGAGTCAGAGTCTGTCGTGCTACCCTTACACAATTCCGCATCGTCACCGGGTAATATTATATCTTAAATTCAGGATTTGTCAAGAGCTTTAGAGGATTTTCTGCGGTAAAAAATTTGATGCCCGAATGAAAGCTTTCCGGGGAGGGGAAGTTGAATTTTCTTTCGGGAGAATAAGGGAAAGATATAAAAACAAAAACATTTTTTCTTGACTTGTTTTCTGATTTATGATACTATAATCGCGCTGGATACAGCAGGATTCGGAGAGGTGTCCGAGCGGTTTAAGGAGCTGGTCTTGAAAACCAGTGATCCCGAAAGGGACCAAGAGTTCGAATCTCTTCCTCTCCGCCAATTAAACCTCTTCATTTCATTGTTTACCACGGAGAAGTACTCAAGTGGTGAAGAGGCTCCCCTGCTAAGGGAGTAGGCTGGGCAACTGGCGCAAGGGTTCAAATCCCTTCTTCTCCGCC
>JGI994J12354_10001314_pt1 | contig 25164 bp, 18 predicted proteins | sample IntmicLarv3ML3BL_FD_12354 | JGI IMG/M metagenome (IMG submission 12354)
TAATTGCATTAAAAAAACAGCTCCCTTCGTTTTTCTGAAGTTGTATTTATTATACAACTTTCAGTCCAACTTTTGGAAGCCATTTCAATTTCCTCTGGAGCAGGCGAGGAGAATCGAACTCCCGTATCAACCTTGGCAAGGTTGTGTTCTACCATTAAACTACGCCTGCGTAAATAAATAATATCAAATTAGAGAAATATTTTCAAGAGAAATTGAAATAATAGAGTAGAAGTAGTATAATCATATTTAGCAAAGGTGGCAATAGCATTGAAAAAAACGACCAAATATCTTAAAAAGTTCAGAAAAATATTCGTTGAATATATATCTACTAATAGATTATTTATATCATATGTTTTATTTTCCATTATTGGAACAGTAATTCTTAGAGGAGTAACTCTGGGTAATTATGTAGATTATCGACCAATGCTATTAGACTTGTCTTTAATTTTAATAATTGGAGCATTGGGCTACTTAGTAAAACCTAAAAACCAATTTAAATATTTTTTCATCTGGATTATAATATTTACAACAATCAATATAATCAATTCAATTTATTATACATTCTATCTATCATTTGTTTCATTTGGATTACTTGCAACCCTTTCTCAAGTTGGAGAAGTTACAGAATCCTTATACGAGAAACTTCGAATTTTAGATTTCATCTATCTTTTAGCACCAATACTTTTTTATTACATACATAATAAACTGCGCAAAACAACATACTATAATATGGTAAGTAAAGTTGAAAAAGGCAAAAAGATGTGTGCTGCAACACTTCTAGTGGGAGTGATTATTTTAGCTTTTTCCATGGTTTCTTTAAATGGAACTGACTATAGTCGCCTATCAAAACAGTGGAATCGTGAATATATTGTTGAACGATTTGGAGTAATTATTTATCAAGGAAATGATTTAATTCAAAGCTTGAGTCCAAAAATTAATTCAATGTTTGGTTACGATAAAGCTGCTAGAAGATTTAGAGAATTTTTTGCTACCAAAGCATTAGAAGTTCCAAGTATTAATAAATATACCAATGATTTAGCAGGAATGAATGTTGTTTTCATTCACATGGAAAGTGTCCAATCATTTGCCATGAACATTAAAATTGATGGTGATGATGTAACGCCAACAATTAACCAATTAGCAAAAGAGGGAATGTATTTCACTAACTTTTATCCACAGGTAAGTACAGGAACAAGTAGTGATACTGAATTTACTTTATCATCTTCCTTAATGCCAGCACTATCAGGAACAGTTGCTGTAAGCTATCCAAATCGTGATTATTCAACCATACAAAAAATGCTTAAAGAAAAAGATTACTATATATACAGTGCTCATGCTAATAGAGGAGCAATGTGGAATAGAGTCAATCTTCATAAAAGCTTTGGCTATGATAGATTTTATTCTGAAGTTGATTTCAATTTAAGTAAAGAAACAAAAATAAATTTAGGATTAAATGACAAAGAATTCTTTAGTCAATTTCAATCAGTAATGGAAGATATTGAAACAAAACATTCTAACTACATGGCAACACTAATAACACTAACTAACCACTCACCATTTAGAGATAACTCAGATTATCCGCAATTTACCCAACTTGACTTAACAAAAGCATCAAGAACAATAGACAAAAAAACTGATTTAGTTGATTTAAGTGATCGAACTTTAGGTGCATATCTAACTAGTACTCATTATGCGGATCAAGCCCTAGGTGAATTCTTCGAATATGTTAGAAATTCAGAATATTATGAAAACACAGTTTTTGTATTATATGGAGATCATGATGCAAAACTATCATCAGCTGAATATAGATATTACTATAATTATGACCCAGAAACTGGTGAAGAAATAGGCGAAAACGATCCAAGATATTACAATTTCGATTACTATCAGCAAGAATTAAATCGTAAAACTCCATTAATTATTTGGACAAAAAATAAAACTATTGCCAAAAAAATAAAGGGTGAATTTAATGATGTAATGGGCATGATTGATATTCAACCAACAATTGGAAATATGATGGGTTATCACAATCCTTTTGCACTTGGAAATGACATTCATACAATTAAGAGTGATAATATAGTTGCTTTTCCAAATGGGAATTTTATAACTAATAAAGGTTACTATAATAATGCAACCACCTATTTCCAACCTCTAAACATACTTAATAAAAATACAACAAACAAAGAATTAGTGTTCAAAGATGATTATGTGATAAAAACAAAAGAACATGTTGAAAATTTACTTGAAATATCAAATGATATTATTGTTCATGATTTAATTTTAAAAGAGGGACAAAGAATACTAGAGGGAGAGGCAACTAAAGAATGAGTAAAAAAACAAAAATATTACTAATATTAATCGGCATTTTGTTGGTTATAAGTGTTGGGTTGTTAATGATAGTTTTCTTTAATAAAAAGGAAACACCCCTGCAAACAAAAGAAGTTATGGAACAAATTGAGGGATATAACTATACACTAGATTCATTGGATAGCACATTATTTAAGAATGAATTTAATGAATTAAAGAAAATTTTAAATGAATCTGAAATAAATTATGAAGATTATGCTAAATCAATAGCTAAATTATTTGCAATTGATCTATATTCAATATCTACTAAAATAAATAGAAGTGATGTTGGTGGAACAGAATATATTTATTCAACCAAACAAGAATTATACAAAGCAAAAATAATGGATACAATGTATAAAGAAGTAAAAGATAATTCATCAAAAAATAGAGTTCAAGAACTTCCATTAGTAAATAATGTAGAAATTACGGATTTCAAAGAATCAGAGTATAAACTTGGAGAAGAACACGTTAATTCCTATGAAATTCAAGTAAGTATTAGTTATGAAAAAGAAGATGGATATGATTCAAAAATCAAAATAATTTTAGTAAAAGAAGATAAGAAGATTTCAATAGTTGAATTTGAACCAACAAAAGAAGACTAAGTGCTAACTTGAGCATTTAGTCTTTTAAAATTTACTTTTAATTATGACTTTGATATAATTAACACAAATGGAGAGATATATATGAAAATTATAAAAAATTTATTTGCTGAAAATAAAGTAATGGCTATCCTGATTTCAGGATTATTAGGAATTATTTTACTCCTAATTATAATTTTTGGAATAGTAGGATGTGTTAATGGGGGAAAATTAACGCCAGCTAAATTAGAGGATAAAATGTTAGAATCAGCAGCTAAATATTACAACCAAAATCCAAGTGAGTTGCCAAATGCTGAGGGTTCAGAAGTTAGTGTAACTTTAGAAACTTTAATTGAAAAAGGATACATTAAACCATTGGAAAAAATTATCGATATTAGTTGTACTGGAAATGTAGTAGTTAAAAAAAATGGTGAAAATCATGCATTATATCCAAATTTAATTTGTGGAGAAACATATAAAACAAAACGTTTAGTTCCAGATTTAATTAAAAATATAATAACCGTAGGAGAGGGATTATATGAAACTACTACAGATTATTATTATAAAGGTGAATACGTTAACAACTATGTAACATTTGCTAATACTAATTGGAGAATAGTAAGTATTAATAAAGGTGGGAACATAAGGTTAGTAAAGTCAACTCCTGAGAATAAAAGCTACGCATATGATAATAGATATAACATAGAAACATCAAAATATACAGGAATTAATACATACACAACAAGTCGACTTAAAGAAACATTAACTGCATTGTATGCAGTAGGTAAAGAATCATTTGATGAGCGAACACTTAAACAATTAGTTGCTCATGATATGTGTATTGCAAAAAGAGATATAAATGACAAGCGTATAGATAAAGCTGTGGACTGTAGTGAAGTAGAAGAGAACCAATTTATTTCAATTCCGCATATTTCTGAATACTATCGTGCAAGTAATGATATAAATTGCACGAGCATTAATAGGGGGACATGTACGAATTACAATTACTATTCTAAAATTGTAAGAGGGTCATGGTCTTCAAATCCATCTTCAGCTAATAGCTATGAAGTATTTCTTATGACCTATCGTCCAGATGAAACGAACTCCAAAAATGATATCCAAATGGTAATTGAGTTAGATGGAAAAACAACATATATTAGTGGGGATGGAACAAGTACTTCTCCATATATAATTGATTCAAATTAATTATACTTTCAAAAAAATCACTTCAAATTAATGAGGTGATTTTTAAGTTATTTAATTTGGTAATATTCCAGATTCCTCTAAAGGATTATCTTGAGATTGCACTTCTCCAACTTCATTTGGCGTACTTTCTTCTTGTGGAGTATAAGAACCATTTACATAAATTATAATATTATTAACATTACTTACAAAAGTTCCATATGGAACGCTTTGGTTACCAATAACGCCAGCTCCATAATTTAAATTAAAATTTGAACTTCCATACTCAGCAGTTTCTACACTGATATTAATTCCCCTAGCATTCGCCCAATCAGTGGCATAACTAACATAATTACCTTTAAAATTTGGTACAACTTCTTTTCTTGAACTATCAGTAATTCCTTGACCAATAACGCCAGGATTATATTCCTCATTGTACGAAAAACTAGCAGTTTTTATCATTTTTGCTTCTTCCAATTCTAAGTTAACTCGAAGTGCGTACTTAATGGCATCTAAACTAGCTTCATAATAACCAAGAGCACTAGTAACTTGACCACTACCTGGCATATAAACTGGAAGATCATAATATTCTAAATAAGTTTTTTGAATAGTTAAATTATTATCTGATTTTACTAATAAATCTTTAGCAACATTATAAAACGATAATATTTGATTAGTATTCATATTAGTTTCAATATTTCTAGATATTGCTTCCAAAAGTTTTTCTATTTCACTAAAGCTTCTAATGTTTTTTATTTCATTGAACACAGCCTCAACCAATTGTTGCTGATGCCTATTTCTAGCAATGTCAGATTGTGTATACAAATGACGACATCTAGCATATGCTAGAGCTTGCTCTCCATTCAATTTTTGAATTCCAGGATCCATACAAATCAATTTATTTCCAAATTCTCTCATTGAATTTTGCTCACAAACTTGACCATTATAAGTATTATAATTAGGCGGCTCAACATCAACAGTAACACCATTTAATGTATCAACTAAATCAACAGCACCTTTAAAATTAATCTTCATATAATAATCAATTTTTACATCAGTTAAATTAGTAACAGTATTAATCACACAAGCAGTTCCACTAGCTGCAGAAGAATTAATTTTCGCACTAGCATTCCCACGACAAGCAATAGGTACATATAAATCTCTTGGCATACTAAACATAGTTGCACTCATTGTGCTCGGATTAAAAGTTATTAACATCAAAGTATCACCATTAAATGCCTGATTAGCTAACAAGCCATCATTAGAAGAATCCACACCCATCAATAAAATACTAAACGGCTCACTCAAACTTTTATTACTACTAAGCTCATTATCTTTATTTTTCATTTTTTCACTATATTCAAAAACTATCTTCGTATCATCAGAAATATTTTCATACATCTCTTCTCCAGAAAATATTACAGTATAATTACTACTAATAAGTATTGCATCAACTCTACCCTCATACAAATCATAAAGCATTACATAATAATCGTCATACTCAACTACTTCATTATTAATTTTCTCTTTATCAATCAATATTTTTGCTAGAATATTTCCCTCAATATCATCAACATCACTAATCATTCCAATTTTACTATCACTACCAAATGTTGAATCCCTCATGTTAATTAAATTAGAAGTATAAGTAGTGTATTCATTATTAACTCCACTTAAATTATCATAAACAACATCAATTAAATAAGCGCCAACAGAAAACATAATAATCAAAATAATTGATAAAATGGTAATAGGAATAAAAGTTTTCCACTTTGATTTAACAAGAGAAGCTAAAGCTACCAAACCATAAAAGATAAACCAAATATACAATACAATTAACAAAATAAAACGAAGAACTGTTTCAATTCCACTCAAAGATAGCATAGAACTAGTGAAAAAGGATAAGCTAACAATGTATGCTAAAAAAACTAAGAAAAATGCAATCAATGCAATCTTGTTGGATTTTTGTAGTTTTTTAATTAATACATTCATCTTAAACACCCTCTATTACGTAACTAATATTATATAATATTTCATTAATTTTAACAATTACTAACTCATAAAAAAAGTTTCCTATACAACATTATTTTACGATAAAACAAAAAAAATATGTATTAATGGCTTATCTTTACATTGTCTTATCACATGAAAGTAGGCCAATTATATACATGGATAAATAAAATTGTTATAATTTAAATAATATAATAGAAATAAAGGAGGATGCTTTGATGAATAAATTTGTAAAAAAAACTATAACTGTATTTCTTATAGCAAGTATGCTTTTTACAAGCTTTTATGTCCAAAAAGTTAATGCCTCTGACATATATACTGTAACTGGGAATAACGTCATAATTCGAAGTGGTGCTGGAACAACATATTCCAACGTTCGTTTAGTTTCTTCAGGAAGAGTAATAAGCGTTTTAGAAACTGTTGCTACTAATGATGGTTCAACTGGTTGTGCAACTGGAATGTGGCATAAAATTGCTCAAGGAGAATTTATATGTACAAGCTTTGTAGCTTTTGGAACACCAACAGATGCTTATGATCGTCCATGGACAACCCCTAAAAAAGCAATTGAGGGTGGAGCTATATTTATTGCAAATAGCTACATTAGTAGAGGGCAGTTTACTTCTTACTTAAAAAAGTTTAATGTAAATCCAAATGGATATTACAATGTTCATTCTCATCAATATATGGCTAATGTAAGAGCGCCATATAGTGAAGCGTATACATCATATAGATCATATTTAGCCAACAATTTATTAGATTTGCCATTAGTATTTAATATTCCAGTTTTTACAAACATGCCAAGTATTACTGAAGTTGCTGGATATACAAGTCAAACATGGGGAAAAGATACTGTAACAGACAATGAATTTGAAGCAAAACTAGAAGCGCAAAATTTTCCAGAAACTTATCGTAGAAAACTAAGAGAACTTCATGATATTTATCCTAATTGGATATTTGAAGCAATGCATACAGGATTAGATTTTACGGCTAGTGTTAATGCCCAAAAAGCAGTATGTTCGATTGATTCAACATCAACAAACTATTGTGAACTAGTAGGTGGAAGCTGTTATCGTACTGAAGCAGGGTGGTATTTAGCTAATTATAATGTTACTGCATATTTCTTAGATCCAAGAAATTCGTTAAATGTTGAACGTATAATGCAATTTGAAAAATTAGCATATTCAAGTGAACACACAGAAACTGTTGTTCAAAATGTTCTAAGAGGAACATTCATGGCAGAGTATTCTCTTTTAGATAATCAAATGTATTCCAAGATATTTGTTGATGCTGGAATTAAAGCTAATATAAGTCCTGTTTATTTGGCAAGTCTTGCTCGTCAAGAATCTGGAGTAAATGGGGGGTCTACTACCAATGGAAATGAATTTGAATATGAGGGAATTAGGTACAAAGGTTTATATAATTTTTTCAACATTGGTGCACTTAGTAGTGCAAGCAATCCAGCAAGAGCAGGTCTTGTATGGGCAGCGGGTGGAGATACATCAGTGATTGTTAATGAAAATGGAAGTAGTCCAATTGGTAGCTATTTAATTGCCAGTGGATATCGATTAACCTCAAATACTATGTCAAATGTTGTTTTAGGCAGTAATGTTTCACAAATAAAAACGGCATTAAAAAATTACACTGTAACTGTTCATAACAGTAATGGAGTAGAATTATCAACAAGTACTATTTTAGCAACTGGACAAATTATAAGAATTAAATCAAGTGAAGAAACCAAAGAATACACAATCATTGTTTATGGTGATATAAGTGGTGATGGAATAATTAATTCTGCCGACTTACTTAAAACTAGACAACATTTACTTGGAACAACTTTAAGTGGAGTATATAACACTGCAGCAGATGTTAATAAAGATGGAACAATTAATTCAGCCGATTTGTTACTAGTAAGACAACACTTATTAGGACAAAAGACCATTGGTCAATAAGAGGGAGTATATATGAAAAAAATAAATTTAATAATAATTGTATTAGTAGCGTTTTTGGTAAACTTAACCACAGCAAAAGCTGCACCAACATCAACATTCACTGTTAGCAGAAGCACAATAGAAAATCAACAAAGTGTAACTGCAACAGTAACTATCAGAAATGTTGCTGCATGGAATGTAAGGATAACTAGCTCTGGAAACACCACTGGATGTACTTCCTCATTTGCAGATACTACAGCAGATGGAAGTGATACAACTAAAACATTTAGTGTAACTTGTAAAGCTAGTAGTGTTGGATTAATTGGTTTTACACTAAGTGGAGATGCAACTAGTAGTGCAGATGGTGCTACAATCAATTTATCAGGAAGTAGAACTGTAAGTGTAACTGCAATCACTCCCAAGTCATCAAACAATTATTTAAAAAGCCTAAGTGTTGAGGGTTATGAACTATCACCAAATTTTTTACAAGATAATTCAGAATATAACCTAATCGTTCCAAACGAAGTTAGAAAAATAAAATTAAATGCTACAAAAGCTGATTCTAGATCATCCATAACTGGAATTGGAGAGATTGAACTAGAAGAGGGCGAAAATCAACTGATTGTTGCAGTAAAAGCTGAGAATGGAGCAACAAGAGAATACGTAATAAACATAACAGTTAGCGAACTAGACCCAATAAAAGTGATAGTCGATGGAAAAGAGTTAAGCGTTGTAAGAAAAAAAGATTTACTAACTGCTCCATCTACCTTTATTGAATCGACCACTATTATAAATGGTGAAACAGTTCCATCCCTCACTTCTGATATAACAGGATATACTGTAGTTGGACTTCGTGATGAGGGAGGAAATATAAACTTATACATATATGATGAAGAAACCTCAACTTATAGAATATATAGAGAATTAAAAATTGATGGGTTAATACTCCATCCACTTACTACTAATGAGACAATCAAGGGATATATTGATACAGTAGTAACTATTGATGGTGTTGAATATAAGGCCTTTAAAAAGAATAATAATTCAGAATATTATGTAATATATGGAATTAATACTGTAAGTGGTAAAAGTGGCTGGTACGTTTATGATAAAGTTGAAAACACTCTCCAAAGATTTGATAAAGAAATAAGCGAAGAAACAGTAAAAGATATAAAGCTATATCAATTACTAACATACATTTTTGGAGCAACTACTGCAATATGTTTTATATTAATACTTGCACAAATTTCTAAGGCAAGTAAAATGAACAAAAAAATAGAACAAATTATTGAAGCAAAAAATCATGTTGCAAAAATTACCGAGCAAAAAACTACAGAAATTATATCAGAAGAAAAATTAGTTGAAGAGGCAAAAAACGAAGAAATAGCAACTGATGAGACAAAAAAAGATGCGATAAAAACAGAAAAAAATGATGAATTAGTAGATGATACTCCAATTCAAAAAGAAACGAAAAAGAAGAAAAGCAAAAAGAAAAAATAATCTTATTTGCTTTTTTTATGTTAAAATTAATTAAAAAATAGGAGTGAGATTAATATGAAAGTGATAATAAAAGAAAACAAAACATTAATAAGTGTTGTCCTAATATCAATAATATTTTTATTATCAGCATCTCTAATATTGAAAAAAAATCAAGTATATACAGAAAAACATTATGTGAACGACCGATTCTATTCTTATGACGATATATATTATGCTAAACAAATTTTTAATATCGATGATACCCATAAACAAAAAACTCTTTATTCATCAGTAAAACATCCACTATTAACAGTAGCAGCTAACAAAATTAGTAAAGTAGAGAAAGTTATAAATGAAGATGTTACATTCAATGAACATTTTTTCTTGATTGTGTGTCTGCAAATAATCACATCCATAGTAGGGATTGTATTCTTATTTAAAATATTAAAAAATATTTTTAACCTCAAAGAACATATTGCAGTAATGCTCAGCATTCTATACCTACTAACAAATTGCATAATTATATCCACTTTGTTAGTAGAAAGTTTTATATATAGTGCAACATTACTAATTATGAGTTATTATTTTTTATCTAAAAAAAATTATATTATATCCGGTATTCTTGGAGTTTTAATATTCGGTATAACAGTAACTAATGTAATAATATTTGGAATAATGGCAATTTTTTTAATCGGTAAAGACTATAGAGGATTGTTTAAAGTTTTAGTGAGCTTTTTAATAACAACAATAATTATTTGTCTGCTTCTTTGGTGTTTTGAAAAAGATTATTTTGTTATACTTATCCAAAACTTCTTTAATATAGTGCAAAAAAATGCAGATAGTTTCATTATTGAAAAAACGCTGATAACTTCGCTGAAAGAAATATTTTACTTTATTTTAACATCAGGAATATTTTATATTGACATAACAAATAACAACCAAATTGGTACAGCATTAAACAATGCAATTTCATTTATTCCATCAGCAAATTTATTTATCACATTATTTATGTGTACTGCTGTCATTGGTGTAATAATTGGCTTAATAAAAGTATTAAAAAAGGGCTATAACAAAAATATTTTGGCATGTGTTAGCATTGTTTTATTCAATATCATTCTTCATGGAATCATAGGTTTTGGTTCTGGTGAATCATTTTTATACACGCCACATTATATATTTGCACTTGTCTTAATGCTAGCTATTCTTGCAAAAGAATTTGAGAGGCATGAAAAACAAGTTATGATTATAATTTTTGTCATAATATCATCCCAACTATTAATAAATTTTCAAAGTATCGCAGATATAATTCAGGTTGTAAAATAAAGTTATTTATAAAACAGTAATTTTAAGGTATAATTTTAAGAGAAGAGGTGTACTAAAATGATATTTGAAGTTAACAACCACAACATATTAGTAATAATTGCAATAACGTTTTTAGCAAGTTTATTATTGGTTCCAGTGGCAAAAATTGTCGCTAACCATGTTGGAGCCCTTGATCAACCAGATGAGAGAAAGGTACACAAAAAAGTAACTCCAAGAATGGGGGGATTAGCAATATTTGCCTCTTTCATAATTGGCTATATGCTTTATGCAGAAAGTTCAGCACAAATGTTATCCATTCTTATGGGGGGATTTTTAATAGTTTTAACTGGAATATTCGATGACATTAATCCTATTAAAGCTAGATATAAACTATTATTACAAGTAATATCTGCAAGCATTGTCGTATTTTATGGAGGACTAATCATTTCTGAAATTACAGCATTTGGTATGTTTTTCAGGTTTGATGCTCCAGTTAATTATATTTTCACAATTTTGTTTATTGTAGCAATAATGAATACCATTAATTTAATTGATGGAATAGATGGACTAGCAGCAGGAGTATCATCAATCTACTTCTTGACAATAGCTATAATCGCTTTTATCTTAAATAAAAGTGGTGGACTAGATACAATACTTGCTCTAATAATGTTGGGAGCAACATTAGGATTTTTAACGCATAACTTCCCACCTGCAAAAATATTTATGGGAGATACTGGAAGTCTATTCTTAGGATTTATGATTTCAGTTATTGCTTTACTAGGTTTTAAAGGAACCACATTAACTTCGTTAATTGTTCCTCTACTTATTTTAGCAATTCCAATTCTCGATACAGCATTAGCTATATTTAGAAGAGTTCTTAAAGGCGAATCCATTGGAAGCCCAGATAAGGAACATTTACATCATCAACTATTAAAAATGACATCATCAACACAAAAGACAGTACTGGTTATTTATTTTGTTAATATCTTATTTGCAGCAGTTTCGATACTTTATGTACTAGGTGATAACCAAATAGCAATGACTATATATATCATATTAATGATCCTGTTACTGATAGTTGTTCTAAAAACTAATATCTTATTTAAACATAAATAAAATAGTGATAAAAAGACGGCATTTTATTGTAATAGAGTGCTGTTTTTGTTATAATTTGAACAGTGAGATGTGATAAAATGCAATCTAGGACAACCTATTCAATAAAAAATCTTCTATCTACAATAATTCCATATTTCATAATTGGAATTCTAGGTTTTATTAAAATAAGGGTTTTCGTTGATAACTTAAGTGAAGATATAGTATCACTTAATCAACTTTTCTTTCAATTGCTAGGATATCTATCATTAGCTGAAGCAGGCTTTGGTGTGTTTATAATTCAAAAATATTATAAAGCATTTGCTGAAAAAAAATATGAAAAAATCAATGAAATATTTTCTACCTCTTTAGTATATTTCAAAGCCTTAGGAATATTTCTAATGGGGGCATCAGTTGCTTTATCATTTTTTATTCCGTTTTTAACAAAAGTCTCTGTTTCAAACAACTATATTCAAATTGTTTTTCTAGTTTTTATGGCTAAAAACGCTGTTGAGTATTTCATGATGACGCCCCGATTTGTAATGCAAGCAGATCAAAAAATGTACAAAATAAATTTATTAATTAGCGCAATACGAATCATAGAAAGTTCTGTAGAAATAATCCTAGTATTAGCAGGATTTAATTATTTAGTTATTCTAATTCCAGGTTTTTTCATAAAAATACTATTAAATATAATCATAAATAAAATAGTTTACAAAGAATATAGATGGTTGAGATCTGATGGAAAATTCCGTAAAAAGGAAATAAAGGGAATGGGGGATTTAATTACTCAAAAAATCGCAGGTGTTTTGTACACCAATACTGATGTAATATTAGTCTCAGCATTTATAGGTCCAACAGCAGTAGTTATGTATACTTCCTATACTTACATAACCAAATTTATTTTTGATGTTATATTCACAGGATCTCAAGCATTTGCTCCATCTTTAGCTAACGTTATGAACAATGATGAAAATTCGAAAAGATATGCAGTGTTTAATGAATTAAACATGGTATTCTATTTTATGGCAGCTTTATTTGCAACAGTCCTATATTTAACGCTAAGTCCACTTATATCCCTTTGGGTAGGAGAAAAATATGTAATATCAACAGTTGGCTTAATTCTATTTTTATCAATAATGTTTATTGATATTAGTCGAAGAATGATATATCAAATAATAAATATTGAGGGAATTTTTAAAGAAACCAAAAAAATTATTGTACTAGAAGCAATTGCCAACTTGATTTTATCTTTAATATTTATAAAATATTTTGGAGTCGTTGGAGCTCTTCTAGGAACTCTTGTTTCAATATTGATTACGACATTTTGGTACATTCCAAATTATATTTACAAAAATATTTTTTCTATTAAAAAAAGTGAGTATTTCAAAGAATTTATTATAGCAGCAGGTATTCCAATCTTAATCGCCTATATATTAAAAAAACTTCAATTGATTACAATAATTGATGTGAAAAGTCTAATAACAAGTGGTATATTGAACACAACAATAACTGTACTTATTTTGTTTATTACATACTATCTGTGTTTTCCAGCCTTTAAGCGATTAGTAGAAAAAGGAATATTTTATCTAAAAAACAACCGTAAAAGGAAGTGATGAAATTGAGAAAAATAATCAATGAAAAATCATTAAATAAGTTATTATTTATATTTTTAATAATTCAACCACTACTAGATATATATATATTATTTCGCCCTGAAGTTGTAGAAATAATAGGTTTTTCTCCATCAACGATTATTAGAGTAGTATTTTTTGTGATTCTATTTTTAATGTTAACTTTTACGATTAAAATAAAAAAATCACATTTCTTTTTTGTTATATATGGATTTCTAATTTTATTATATACTTATTTACATCATAAACATTTGCTAAATTTCAATTCATTTAATGCGACAAATTTCAACTACTCATTAGCAAATGAAATGTTTTATATTTTTAGAATGTTGATGCCTCTAGGAATGATCATAATCTCTACAAAATTTACCGGTGATGATAGTAAAATCGAGAAAATCATTACTTGGATAATTATATTAATATCTGGAAGTATTGTATTAACCAATTTATTGGGAATATCTTTGGGATCATACAGTAAAGTGCAAATAAGTGCGAACATATTTAGTTGGTTTTCAAATAATAGTGGCTATTACGACTTAGCAAGTAAAGGTTTTTTCAACGACCCAAATCGCATATCAGCACTAACTGTATTAATTACGCCAATTTTCTTGTATTTTTATTATACAAATCCAAACAAAAAAAACATTATATTAATAATAATTCACTTCCTAGCGATGTTTATGATAGGAACAAAAGTAACTACAATTGGATTTATTGTTCTAAATATTAGTATGTTAATATTGTATTTGTTTTTTAGCATTATCAAAAAAGATCTATATTTAAATAAAAAGATATTAACTACTACAATAATAATTACTATTATATCTTTTGCAATAATTCCTTTTACACCAATGTATAGTCGAACTAAAACAGATCAAAATATCAGCGCTGATTATGAATCTGGGAATAACGATATGAAAAAAAATGAGCAAAAATTAATTTCTGAAATTGAAATTGAGCTCATAAAATTACCAAGAGTAGAAATTGATGAATATGATTTCTTAAAACATGATGTATTTGTAATTGATGAGGTAAAAATTATTGTTAGTAAACTAGATAGTAATCCAATTTTAATTAAATTTATTGAAGAAAATTATAAAAAATTTCATATAGAACTTGGTTTTATTGAATATTCATATTCATATCATGATGATCCATATTTTTGGTATGAAATAATGAAATTACCATTATCTAGCAGAACCAATTTTCGATTTCTTGAGCAAAGTATGCTAGATAGAGTAAAGCAAATAAACAATAATCAAAAAGATAATATATATGGTATTTCTTTTACTAGAATGTCTAATATCTTTGATTTAGAAAGAGACTTTCTATCACACTACTATACCTTAGGAATTATTGGATTATTATTGATAATGTCACCATATATTTTAATTCTAATTGCTTGTGGAATTAGAATGTTAAAAGATTATCAACAAAAATTAAATTTTAAAAACTGCGCTTACGCCTTAGGAATTGGAATCACTCTATTTGCTGCTTTCTACAGCGGGAATGTAATGGATGGATTAATTGTTACAATAATTCTTGGTTTTATATATGGGCAATTAATTAAAAATGTTTTTTCAAAGGAAACAACAATCAAATTCTCCATTATAATTCCATCTTATAATGACGATACAAGCATCCTTGAAACATTAGATTCACTTAAGTGTCAAACAAATTCAAATTGGGAGGCAATTATAATCGATGATGGCTCAACAGATAATACTAGTAAAGTTGTAAATAAGTATATAAAAAACCATAAGTTAGAAAACAAAATAACTTATATATACCAAGAAAATAAGGATCAATTAAATGCGATTAAAAATGGTATAAAAAAAATTAAAGGTCAATATGTTCTAATTCTTCACTCTGATGATTTATTAAGTAGTCATCAAACACTAGAATGGGCAAGAAAATATTTAAATGACTACGATGTTGATGCATTGATTGGGGATCACATAATTATTGATGAAAAAACACGCGAAAATGGTATTTTAGAAACAAAATATTATAAACAAAATCGTGCAATCCCACCATTAATGCTTCTCTGGTTAGGAAGAAATCTTTATGCGGATACAACAATAATAAAATCAAATGTATTTTTAAATCAATACAAAAAAAATTATCTTGATTGGAATACTCCCTTTTGGATTGACTTTGATAATGATTATCAAATGCTCAATGTTAGAAAATGTAATTTTCCATTAATTAAATATCGAATTCATGAGAATAATTATATAAATAGTGAAATTGGTAATCTAAATGTAATCAATGGTGAACTTAGGTGTGTAAGCAACTTACTAAAAAAATATGAAATTCCATGTTACAATTATCAATACTTTCTTTTTAGAATCTTTAATAAGTTAAAATTGCCATATTATCCATTGTATTTTAGTAGAGAAACAAAGAACAAATCTGATATAATAGAAAACGTAATAAAAAAAAGGTTTGGTAATGATTATTCAAACAATGAATTTTTAAATAGCCTAGTCAATTTCTACAAAAATAAGTGTAATCGAAGCATTACACTTAGCATAAAACAAAATGAAGTTTTTATTGGTAGCGACATGCGTAAATTCAACAACCTACTAATCAAAAAGTCATTGCCTAAAGTATATTACCAACTATTTAATGAGATGAATAAAGGTTTTTCAAAAGTATTTGTAAAAGCCAATAACAAAGAAAATGTTGAACAAGTTTTGAAGTTTTTATGTATATATTCTGATGTAATAGTAGAGGAGGAATAAATAAATGATACCAAAAAAAATCCACTATGTATGGGTTGGCGGACAACAAAAACCAAAGGCTATTCAAAAATGTATGAAAACATGGCAAAAACACTTAAGCGGTTTTGAAATAATTGAATGGAATGAAAAAAACTTTGATATTAATTCTCATCCATTTGCTAAAGCTGCATATGAAGCGAAAAAATGGGCTTATGTAAGCGATTATATACGTGCATATGTAATATATAATGAGGGTGGAATCTATTTAGATACAGACGTAATAGTCTTAGAAGATTTAACAACACTTTTAAGCAATAAAGCTTTCGTAGGCTATGAAGAACCAAATTATCCTTTTACTGCAGTATTTGGTGCAATCCCCAAACATCCGCTGTTAAAAAAGATATTAGATTACTATGATAATGTTGAATTTGCTTATGATTCTAAAGATGAAATGAAAAACGTAAATACAAAAATAGTATCTGATATCTTGGTCCAAGAATATAATTGCAAATTAGGAAATCAAGAACAACTGTTAAAAGATGGAATCAAAGTTTATCAGGAAAGTGTTTTATGTAATCCATCAGCTGAATCCAAAACAATTCATGTTTTTACAGGAACTTGGATGGAAGAAAAAATGAGTATCAAAAGAAAAATTATTAAAATGTTTAAACCATACTTAAAAACAAAATTTTCAGCTGGTTTATACAGAAAATATTATAGTTCTAAGAAAAATAGAAAGAAATAGAGGTATATTAATAACAAATGAAAAAGCCGAAATTAAATGAAAAAATATACTATTTAATATTATTAATGCCAATTCTTGATTTGGTTACAGGTCTTGTTAATAAATTTAGTACCCTTATAATAACCCCCGGAATTATTATAAGAGGAATTATTTTATTAATATCTTTAATATATGTATTCGCCTTAAGCAAATCAACAAATAGAAAAAAATCAATATTCTATTTGTTGATTCTTGGTGCCTTTTGTTTGGCATATTTTATTACTAAAGATAGTGTGTTTTCAATCGACTTATTATTCAAAGAAGCAACCTATATGTTTAAATATATGTTTTTTCCAGTTACACTAATTGCAGTGTTTAATCTAATCGACGATTATAATATTGATAAAAAGAAAATTCTAAACTATTTATTTTTAAATTCAATATTTATTTCCTTTATAATAATAATTGCCCATTATTCTGGAACAGCAACATATTCTTATGACGAATTTTGGTCTAATGGAACAGTAGGTTGGTTTACTTCTGCTAATGAAATAGGTGCAATTTTAATCAGCTTATTTCCAATAGTGCTAATTAAACTATACGAAAACTTGAAAGTTTTCAATACAATCGCTGTTTTAGTTGCCATAATTGCACTATCATTAATTGGTACAAAAGTAGGGTATATCGGCCTATTTATGGGACTAATAATTTTTAGTGTATATAATATAATCACAAACAAGACAAAAAGAAAAATGAAAATAATAATCTTTACAATTTTATTAATTTTTTCCATTTCATTTATAGCAGCAACAGATACCATAAATGATACACTAAATATTATTCGAGTTGGAACAAAAAATGTTGAAAAAGAGGAAGAAAAACCTAAATCAGAAAGTGTAGAAAATAAGACTAGTAATCAAACAGATGAAAAAAGTGAAATATTAAAAAAAGAAAGCGAAAAAATAGTATACAAAGAAAATCCTAATAGTGTAGATAAAATTCTTCAAACCATTTTTAGTGGCAGACAAACATTATTAGAAAGAAGTTATATTGAATATAAAGAAACAAAGCTAATTAACAAACTTTTTGGACTAGGTTTTATTAGGTTAGATGGTCACAACAAATTAGACAAATTAATTGAACTTGATTTATTTGATATTCTATTTAGGTATGGAATAATTGGTTTTATTTTATACATTCAACCAATTCTATTTCTAATAAAAAAGATGTTGAAAAAAATCAAGTGTAAAGAAAAACATGAATTGTATTTAGCTTTTTATATAATACTAATATTAATGGGAACAGCACTCATTTGTGGACATACATTCGGAGCGCCAGGAGTAAGCATTTACATTGTAATTGCAGCATTATTACTAGAAAGTAAAAGGGGGAAATTAACATGAAAAAAATAACCTTTTTTGTTTTAAGTCTAAACTATGGTGGGGCGGAAAGAAGTATCACTGACATTTGCAATGTTTTATCTAAAACAAATGAAGTTGAAATAATCAGTATTTATAAAATTTTTGATCAACCTGCCTATGAACTGAATTCAAATATCAAAATAAAATACTTATTAGAAGACTTAAAACCTAACAAAGAATTATTTTTCTCTACGTTAAAAAGATTACAATTTATCAGTGCTATAAAAGAGGCAATAAAAAGTATAAAGATATTATATTATAAAAGAAAATATATAATTGAAGAATTGAAAGTTTGTAATAGTGATGTTTTTGTAACTACAAGAAAAGAACATAACTACTATTCTTGGAAATACGGAAATAAAAAAGCAATAAAAATTGGTCAAGAACACAATGATATAAGACAACCAATTTTCACTAGAAGTGTTAAAAAGGGTGCAAAAGGCTTGGATTATTTTGTCACAGTTTCTGAGGATTTAACAAAATTCTATAATAAAACATTAGCAAAATATCCAACTAGAGTAGTCAAAATATCTAACATGATTAACTATATTCCAAAAAATAAATCGAATTTAGAAAATAAAAATATTATTTCAATTGGGCGTTTATCCAAAGAAAAGGGATATGAAGATTTAATTAAAGTATTCTCATTAGTTGCTCTTAAGAGGAAAGATTGGCAGCTAAACATTCTAGGTGATGGTGTAAAACGTAAGGATATTGAAAGGATAATAAAAAATCGTAACTTAGAAAAGTCCGTAAATTTACACGGTTATGTTCAACATAGTGACTTAAAAAAACATCTACTAAATTCATCAATTTTTGTTATGACATCACAAAGTGAATCATTTGGAATTGCCATACTAGAAGCTGCAGCATATGGAATTCCAGCAGTTGTCTTCGATAGCGCCAAAGGATATTTAGAAATAATTGAAAATAATCATAATGGAGTAATTATAAAAAATCGGTCAAAATCAGATATGGCAAACGCAATAATTGATTTAATGGATGACTATGATTTACGAAAAACGTTAGGAGACAATGCAAAAAAAGAACTTCATAAATATAATAGTGAAACAATTAGTAAAAAATGGAATGATTTAATTAATGATGTCAAAAAACCGGAAGATTCTGATAAATTTGATTCAAAACATGTAACTGATAAAATAAAAAGATATGTTTCCAAAGTAAAAAGAGACGGATTCATCAATGCTACAAAAAAATCCTTAGTTAAGTTGAAAATTGATTACCTAAGTTCAGTAAATATCCTTAGCAACATTCATTTTCGAAAAAATGAGAAAAAAATAACTGAGATTTTAAATAATATAATAGTTAATGCAGAATATGATCGTCTAATAATATGGCGAAGTGGAATGGGGTGGAATGTTCCCCTATTTCAAAGACCACAACACCTATCACTAGCTTTTGCCAAAAAGAAAACATTAATATTTTATGAGGTTAGTAAAATGACCGATGATATAAATTATTTAAAAGAACATCAACCCAATTTATATTTAATAAATTTTGAAAATGCTAATTTCAGAAAATTATTTAAATCCATATGTGACAAAGTAAAGACAAGCAAATACATTTATTTGTCGTCTGCTTCAACAGAATTAAGATTAAAAACTATAACAGAATACACAAATTCTGGTTATCGTTTATTATATGATTATTTAGATGATTTGAATCCTAAAATAAACAGTATGGATTCACTGCCATTAAATATAGTGAAAATTCATGATTTTGTTGTCGAAAACCCAGATAAAACATTTGTGATTTGCACAGCCGATATATTGCTAGAAGACATCATTAGAAAAAGAAATAGTGATAAAAATATCGTATTTGCTTGTAATGGTGTCACATATGATCATTTTGCTATTCAAAATAATGATTATCAAATAAGCAAAGATTTTCAACAAATAATAGCAGAAAAAAAAGCTATAATAGGATATTATGGTGCTTTAGCATCATGGTTCGACTATGAATTAATATATTATCTTGCGAAGCAAACCGATTACAATATTGTTTTAATTGGGCCAAAATATGATGATAGCTTTCTCGAAAAAGACTTTCAAAAATATCCTAATATTCATCATCTAGGAGTTAAACCATATGACAATTTGCCCTATTATGCAAAAGAATTCGATGTCTGCATTTTGCCATTTGTATTAAATGAAATAACAGAAGCTACTAGCCCATTAAAAGCATTTGAGTATATGGCACTTGGAAAACCAATAGTTTCTACCAACATGCGTGAGTGTCGAAAATATAAATCAATAATGGTTGCAGAAACAAAAGAAGAGTTTATTTTGCAAATAAAAACAGCAATAAATCGCAAAAATGACAATAAATATAAAGCTTTATTAAAAAAAGAAGCTCAAGAAAATTGTTGGGACAACAAAGCCAACGATATAATTGAAGCCTTATTAAAAACCGAAAAATAAAATCAAATTATGATATAATCATGAATAGAGGTGTAACATGAGAAAGCTAATCATCAAAACATTCGAGGACTTTGACAACTTAAATGTAGATGAAATGGTAAAAGAAACTCTAAAAAAAAACAAAAAAAAATTCATTATTACAGTTAATCCAGAAATTTTTATTCAAGCAGTAGAAAATTCGAGTATTAATGAAATGTTACTTAGTAAAAATACAATCAATATTCCAGATTCAATTGCAGTTGAAAGAGCAATAAAAAAAACTTGCAAAAAAACAATTTCTCGCTATCCTGGTGTCGATTTATTAACAAAAATAATTGAAGAGGGCGATAAATTAAGTAAAACAATATATTTATATGGTTCAAAAGAAGAAGTCAATGCTAGTATGAAAGAGTGGATTGAAATCAAATATCCGAATTTAAAAGTAATAGGACGCAAAAATGGTTACGATTTTGAAGAGAGTTTAGTACAAAAAGAGATAATTAAATTAAACCCAGATATTGTTGCTGTAGCTCTAGGAATGCCAAAACAAGAACAATTTTTATACAATTTACAAAACAAACTAACAAAAGGCATCCTAATCGGTGTAGGTGGTGCATTTGCAGCCATCACTGGCAAAGTAAAAAGAGCGCCTAAAATAATGATTAAGTTGAAATTAGAATGGCTATATCGTCTCATAAGAGAACCAAAAAGAATAGGAAGATTCTTTAAATATAACATAAAATTTGTACTATTTAAAATAGAAAAGGAAAAGTGATTTTTATGATTAACAATATTTTTGCGAATTTTAAACAATATAAATTTCTCCTAAAACAGCTAGTTATAAGAGATTTCAAAGTTAAATATAAGCGAAGCTTTTTAGGTGTAATTTGGAGTTTATTATATCCATTATTGATGATGAGTGTTTTAGCAATAGTTTTTTCAAATATATTTAAATACTCAATGCCTGGAGTTAACTATCTAGTTTACCTACTTATTGGTTTAACATTTTTCCAATTTGTTAGTGAAACAACAAATTTAGCAATGAGCTCAGTTACTACTAATGCGCCACTAATAAACAAACTATATGTTCCTAAATACATATTTCCACTTTCAAAAGTGTTTTCAACAGCAATCAACTTCTTTTTAACACTAATTCCACTATATTTGATAATTATTTTTACTGGAAGTGCAGAAACTAAATGCGCAATTACAGTATTACATTTGTTACTACCATTTTCATACATATTTCTATTTTTGTTCACAACTGGAATTAGTTTTATCTTATCAACAATAGCTGTATTTTTGAGAGACATATTTTATATATATGGAATAATTGTAACAATTTGGATGTATTTTACGCCAATAATGTATGATATAAGTATAATTTCGGAAAATTTACAACCATTTTTAAAACTAAATCCATTATATTGGTATATCACATTTGCTCGAGATATAATTTTACATAATCAAGTTCCTAATACCCTAACTTGGATAATTTGTGCAACAAGTTCAATATTGATTTTTGCTATTGGTGCACTACTATTTAAATCAAAACAAGATAAATTTATCTATTATGTATAGAAAGGATGGAAAAACAATGATACACTTAAAAAAAATAGGCATCAAATACAATTTAGGTATTGATCGAAATTATTCATTCAAACAATATTTCATCGATTTTTTCTCAGGTAAAAAGAGAGAAAAAAAAGAATTTTGGGCATTAAAAAACATTAATATTGATATAAAAAAAGGAGAAGTGATTGGATTAGTCGGCCCAAATGGAGCTGGAAAAAGTACATTGCTGAAAGTAGTAGCAAAAGTTTTAAAACCAACAGAGGGTGAAATAACAATCAATGGAAAGGTAAGTCCAATGATTGAATTAGGAGCTGGATTCGACATGGATTTAACTGCTAAAGAAAATATATTTTTAAATGCTTCAGTACTAGGATATGCTGAAAACTTTATTTTAGAAAAATATAATGACATAGTTGAATTTTCGGAATTACAAGAATTCATTGAGGTTCCTCTTCGTAATTATTCATCAGGGATGGTCGCCCGTCTGGCGTTTTCTATAGCAACCATTGTCAATCCAGAAATACTAATCGTTGATGAGATATTAAGTGTAGGAGATTTATCCTTTCAACAAAAAAGTGAGAAAAAAATGTTAGAAATGATTCAAGGAGGAACCACTGTTTTATATGTATCACATAGTATTGAATCAATTGAAAATATTTGTACAAAAGTTATTTGGATAGATAAGGGAAAGATAGTTAAAATTGGTAATCCAAAAGAAATATGTGCAGAATACCATAAGAGTCAAACAGAGAAGTAGGAGGTCAAAAAATGAAAGTATTATTTACAAAAACAAAAAAAATATTAAAGGAAGATGGATTAATAAAAACCATCAAACAAATATGGCGTTATTTAAGTTGGAAAGTTTATGTTGTAATTAGACCACTGGGGAAACTAAAGTATAAATTCAAAAGAAATCAGTTACAGCAACTAATAAAAAAGACTTTATCAGGAAAATATGATCGAATTGTTTTATGGAGGAGTAATTTTGGTTGGGATGTAACATTATTTCAAAGACCTCAACATATTGCAAACAACATGGCAAAGCAAAAAACATTAGTTCTTTATGAAGTTTCATATTACTCAGATAAAGTGGAATACATAGAAAAACTAAAAAACAACTTATTTTTAGTCAATTGGAGTAATGAAGATTTTGCTAATTTACTTTTATCAGAAATAGATAAAATTCAAAAGCCAAAATACCTTCAATACTATTCAACTGAGTTAGATATAACAGTTGACTATGCTAAACAATTTATTGAAAAAGGCTACAAAATTTTGTATGAATATATTGATGATTTGCATCCAGCAATAAGCACAACAGAAGTTCTACCAAAGAATATTGAAGAAAAGTATGATTTCGCAATGAATGACAAAGAAAATACATTTGTCGTTGTAACTGCTGATAAATTATATGAAGATGTAGTTAGTAAAAGAGGAAAAGGAAAACTAGCATATTCATGTAATGGTGTAGACTATAATCATTTTCAGATATCAACAAAAGACTTCGAATATAATCAACACTTTCAAAAAGTACTAAAAGAGAATAAAAAAATAATAGGATATTATGGTGCATTAGCACAATGGTTTGATTATGAGTTAGTTATTGAACTAGCAAAGAAAAGACCAGATTATAATATAGTTTTAATCGGTGCACTTTATGATGATAGTTATAATAAAAAGATGGATGAATACAAAAATGTACATTACATTGGTAAAATACCTTACGAAATTTTACCAAACTATGCGAAAAAATTCGATGTTTGTTGTATTCCATTTCTGATAAATGATATAACTCAAGCTACATCTCCTTTAAAGCTGTTTGAATATATGGCACTAAAAAAACCAATAGTTACAACAGCGATGCATGAATGCAAAAAATACAAATCAGTATTAATTGGTGAAACAAAATCAGACTTCGTAAAAAAAGTCGATAAAGCCATGAGCTTAGTAAATGACCAAAAATATCAAGAGTTGTTAGAAAAAGAAGCAAAAGAAAATACTTGGGAATCTAAAACTAAAATAATTTTGGATTTACTAGGAAAACATGAAAAAAAATGATATAATGTCAAAGGTGGTAAACATGAAAAATATTAAGCAAACCTTTGACAATGTAGGTGATTACATCAAATGCAATAAATATTACATTATTGCACAAATATTGATGGTGTTATCACTTTTTTCATTGGATTTTTCACTAAGATACTTTGTATCAGCATATGTGCCATACTTAAATATAACTGATATTTCTCCCAATCTTTTTACTTTAGGATGGATAATTTTCTACCTTGGCTTAATTTATATTTTGCCAAAAAAAGTATCTATAGGATTTGCGTCATTATTAACAGTATTCTTTAACATTTTATTTATTATCAATATTATAATGTTCAAAATAAAAGATACATTTGTTACATTCAATGATATATTTATAGCAAGTGAGGGATTTGCTTTTATAAATATGGTTGCACCAGCAATCAATTTTAAAGTAATCGCTGTAATGCTATTTTCAATAATAAGCGCAATAATCGCAATAATAATTTTTATAAAAACACCTAAAAAAAAGAATTCCTTAAAAAAGAATCTGATTACTTTTTTCATATTAATAATTGTTTTAATAAGCACTAATCGTATTGCATATTACAGTTTATTTTTAGATAAAGATACTAATACATGGGGATATAATGAGCTTACTATGCCAAGAAACAATTATGATACATTTGTTGACCCAATCAGAAATATGCAACTAG
>JGI994J12354_10001315_pt1 | contig 25163 bp, 27 predicted proteins | sample IntmicLarv3ML3BL_FD_12354 | JGI IMG/M metagenome (IMG submission 12354)
CAACGAGTAAGGGCTAGGACTGCCACTCCTCTTTCAAAACCGAAAAATACAGCGTGTCGCTGCCATCCCGCGCGTGCTTGCGCAGGGTGCCCTCGTGGACGAAACCGCATTTTTGCAGTACCTTTGCGCTGGGGGCATTGTGCGAGCGCACCGAGGCAGCGACAACCGATAAGCCCAATAGCTCAAAGGCGAAATTGATCATACACACAATCGCTTCGGCGGCGTAGCCGTGATTGCGGCAGTCTGCGGCGATGGCGAATTCCAGTTCATTGTATTGCGCGTGACGGTTCATATCACCCAGGTGGACAAAGCCGATCAGGCGATTGTCGGATTTGCGCACGATGGCTTTGAGTTTATCATCTTGCACCCAAGGGCGAATCATCTTACGTGCATCCTCGTGGGTGTCGCAAAAGACGACGCCGTTTGCACGCAGTTCGTCATCAAGACAGATAGCGTACAGCGCCGCCGCGTCGTCCATGCGCCACTGGCGCAGGATCAGTCGCGGGGTTTCCAGCGTGTGCAAGGGTGCCACCGCCTTTCTGTAAGGTCTTGGATAGCATTATAACACGTACCATTTGCCGAATCTTCTATGTTATAATGTCGGCGAAAACTTTCTGCGAGGTGGGACATGAAGTACGCGGCGTTGCGCGAGATGGCTTATGAGGCCAATATGGCCTTGGCGCGGTCGGGGTTGGTCATCATGACTTGGGGCAATGTCTCCCAGGCCGATCGGGAGGCCGGGATGTTTGCTATCAAACCCTCGGGCGTGGCTTATGACAAACTGCGGCCTGAGGACATCGTCGTGCTGGATTTTGACGGCAACCTCGTCGAGGGTGCACTGAGGCCCTCGTCCGACGCGCCCACCCACGCCATTTGCCTGCGCGAGATGGCCATCGGCGGCATGGTGCACACCCACTCGACCTATGCCACGGCCTTTGCCCAGGCGGGGCGGGGGATCGACTGTATGGGCACCACCCACGCCGACACCTTTTTTGGCCAGGTGCCCTGTGCGCCGCCGTTGACCGACGCCCAGATCAATGGCGATTACGAGCGCGAGACGGGTGCCTCACTGCTGGAGGCCTTTGTCGGGCGTGATGTGCGCCACACGCCGGCAGTGCTGGCCCACGGCCACGGGCCCTTTGCCTTTGGCGGCGATGCCATCAAAGCCGTGGAAAACGCCATCGTGCTCGAGGAAGTCGCCCGCATGGCCTGGCTGACGCTGGGGATCAACCCCGCCGCGCAATTGGGTCAAGCCCAGATGAACAAGCACTTTTACCGTAAGCACGGCCCCGGGGCGACCTATGGGCAAGGAGTCGGACATGAATAAACAAACCGTCGCACGTATCGTCGCGCAAACCCCGGCCTTTGATCTGCACACCCACCTCTTTGGCCCCCAGTTCGCCGGGTTGTCCTGCACGGGGTTGGACGAGCTGTTGACCTACCATTATTTATGCGCCGAGGTGTTGTCGGTCGCCGACATGACGCCTGCGGCCTTTTATGCCCTGCCCAAGGAGCGGCGGGCTGAGCTGGTGTTCGACGAGCTGTTCGTCAAGCGCACGCCGGTCTCGGAGGCTTGCGTCGGCGTCATGACGGCTTGCCGGGCGTTGGGCGTCGACACGGCGGTGCCCGATTTGGCGGCGTGGCGGGCGCAGTACCCTGCGATGGACGCCGCGCAGACGGCGGAGTGCGTTATGCAACTGGCCAACATCTCGGCGGTGTGTATGACCAACGAACCCATGGATGACGAGGATTTTGACCAATGGGGCGCGGCGGGGCAGGATGCCCGTTTTTTGCCCGTCCTGCGCCTGGATGGCTTGCTCAATAACTGGCCTCGCGCCGTTGGCGTGCTCGAGCGGCGGGGTTATCGCGTGCAGGCGGACTTGGGCGGGCAGACTGTCGCCGAGGTGGGGCGGTTCCTGGGCAATTGTATGGCGCAGTTAAAGCCGATCTATGCCGCGGCGTCGCTGCCGGATAGCTTTGATTATCCTGCCGATACCGTGTCAGCGCGGCTGTTCGGCGAGTGCGTGCTGCCGATGCTGCTGGAATATCGCCTGCCGCTGGCCCTGATGATCGGCGTGCGGCGGGGAGTCAACCCTGCGCTGGAGCAGGCGGGCGACGGCGTTGCCTGTAGCGACTTGACCTGGGTGGCGCGGCTGTGCGCCGCCGAGCCGACGTTGAAGATCATGCTGACTGTACTCTCGCCCCAGAACCAGCACGACCTGTGCGTGCTGGCGCGCAAGTTCCCCAACATCATGCCCTTTGGCTGCTGGTGGTTTGTCAACACGCCCAGCCAGATCGCCGCCATCACGGCCATGCGGCTGGAGATGCTGGGCACGGGTTTTGTCGCCCAACATTCCGATTGCCGCGTTACCGAGCACCTGATCTACAAGTGGAGCCACAGCCGTGCATTGATCGCCGAGGCCCTGTGGCGGCGGTATGAGGCGGCCATGCAGGCTGGACTGCGTGTGACCGAATCCATGGTGCAAGCCGACGCCAAACGCCTGCTGGGCGGTGCGGCGGCGGAATTTGGGTTGAATATTTCTTTCTGATTATCAAAGGAGACCCCTTGTCATTACGAAGCTATAAAACCACAAAACTCGCGTGTTTTGTGGGCATCATCAGCCAAGCCGTCGTCGTCAACGTCACGCCCGTGCTGTTCATCCCCCTGCGCACGCTGTATGGCCTAACCTATGAGCAGCTGGGCTTGCTGATTTTTGTCAACTTTGTCGTGCAGATCGCCGTGGACATCGGCATCGGCCTGGTGGCCGACCGCATCGGGCCACGGCGGGTGGCCCTGGCGGCGACGGGATTGGCGGCGATGGGCATGCTGTTGTTTGCCTCGACGCCTTGGCTGTTCCCAACTCACATCTACCTTGGACTGATGATCGGCACCGTGGTGTTTGCCTCGGCGGGTGGGTTGCTGGAGCTGATCACAAGCCCCATCTTCAATGCCCTGCCAAGCGATGAAAAGGCGGCGGGCATGAGCCTGTTGCACTCGTTGTACGCCTGGGGGCAGGTGGCGGTGGTGCTGTTGACCAGCCTGACCATTGCGGTGTTTGGCGCGGCGGTCTGGTGGGTGGTGCCGATTTTTTGGACGCTGCTGCCCCTGACGGCGGGGGTGCTGTATTACTTTGGCAAGTTTGGCCCGATGGCCGCCGAGGAGCACCGCAAACCCGACCGCGCCAGCCTGTTGTCGCGGGGCATGATGTGGCTGCTGGTATTGATGTTCTGTGCGGGGGCGGCGGAGCTATGTATGTCGCAATGGTCGAGTGCTTTCCTGGAACGGGCGGCCTCCTTTAATAAGTTGACGGGCGATCTGCTGGGCATGTGCGCCTTTGGTGTTGCGCTGGGGATCGGGCGGCTGTGGTATGGCATCGCCGGCCCGCGCATGAACCTGGCCCGCGTCATGACCTGGGGCGCGGCGGGGGCAGTGGCCTGCTATGCCTTGGCGGCCCTGTCGCCCTGGGGGTGGGTGTCATTGGTTTGCTGTGCCGCCTGCGGATTTTTTGTTTCCCTGCTGTGGCCGGGCACGCTGGTGCTTGGCACCATTCGCTTTCCCCACGCGGGCACCTGGATGTTCGCGTTGTTTGCCGCCGCGGGCGACATCGGCGGTGCGCTGGGGCCCTGGATGTCGGGTGTCGTGGCCGACAACGCCGCGAGGGTGGGCTGGATCGCGGCGCTGGGTGAGCGGTTGGGCATCGGCGACGAGCAGATGGGCCTGCGGTTGGGCTTGTTGCTGGGCATCATCTTTGCCGTAGGGGCCTTTGCCGCGTTGCTGAAATTGCGGCCAAAAACCAACGAATAACGCAATGCGACAGGGAATATCCTCACCGAGTCAGGGGGGATTGCCAATGAGTTTGTATCGAGTTTGCCGGCCCGATTGGCTGGGTTTTTTGCGGGTGCTTGTCGCAGTTGTGCTGGGGTTGGCGCTGGCCCTTTTCTTTGGTTGCGCGCCAACGCCGACTGCCACAGGTACAGCTTTGCAACCGACGACCACGCCAATGCCGCAAATGCCCCCAACGCCCCAACCACCCATGCAACCCATCCAATTGCGGGTCTACAACACACGCAGCGGGCAGGTGCAAGAGAGCGAGTTGGAAACCTATACCGCCCATGTTGTCGCCGCGGAAATGCCGGCGGGTTTCCCCGAGGCCGCCTTGCAGGCGCAGGCGATTTTGGTGCGTACCCGGGCCCTGGAACAGCAACAATCGGGCGGATGTGCCCATCACGAGGCGGACATTTGCACGGACTTTGGCTGTTGTCAGGCTTTTTTGGATGAGGACTTGTTTGCCGAAGTGTGGGGAGAGCAGGTCGAACGCTATTGGGCGGCCTGCGTCGATGCCGCCGCCCGGACGGCAGGACAGGTGTTGACCTGGCGAGGTCAGTTGGCGCGGGTGTATTACCACTCGGGCTCGGCGGTCATGACTCGGGAGGGGGCTTTTTTTGGCGAGGACGTGCCTTATTTGGTCAGTGTCGCCGTGGCCTATCCTGACGATCGGGTGCGCGAGCACAGCTTTGGCTGGGCACAGCTGGCCCAGCGCACGGGCGGCGATGCCGAAAGCCTGCGCCGGGGGCCGGTGCGCGTGGCGGCACTGGATGCCTCGGGCCGGCCGGCCTATGTGCAACTGGGCGAAATGATTGTCACGGGGACGGACTTTCGTCGGGCATTGGAATTGCCGGGTGGCGATTTTGCCATCGAAGTGACGGCGGAGGGCATTGGTGTGACGGTCTACGGCGGTGGGCACGGCGTGGGCATGAGTCAGTATTCGGCCAAGGGTATGGCGGCGGCAGGGCAGAGCACGTCGGAAATCCTGGCACTTTTCTATCCCGGTACGCAGGTGGCGGCGGCGGGCGACGTCTTGCCAAAATAGGCGGCGTACAGTACAATGTTGTCGATGGTGTGGACTGTCGACCAATATTGCACAAGGAGGTTGTCGTGGAAAAGAATTTGAAGTGCCCCGGGTGTGGGGCGCCGATTGACCTTCAACAGGGCGACTCCCGAGGGATTTGTGCCTATTGCGGCTCTAAGGTTGTTGCCGAAGTCAAAACGACGCAGGATGATAATCAACCGCCCCAAAGCGAAAAAGAAAAACGTGAAGCACGCATCAACCATGAATGGGAGATGAGCAAAACGCGCAAGCGTAAGTGGTCACCCAAGGCGGTGATTGGTGTGGTAGTGGTGATGGGTGCCATCATCCTGATCATGTTGCCGATCCTGGTGCTCAACGGATGGCTTGTCAGCGGACAGGATAAATACGGCAACGTTGTTTGGGAATGGAATCTGCCAACGAGCGTTTCGATAGAATCTTCGACGGCGGCGGTTCTGGTTGACCGCGAAGAACTGAGGCTGGAGTTCCCCGATACCCCTGATACGGTCAGTTATATCATCAATGTGACAGATACCGTCATCACCCAAACGGTGGTCAACTCTGTGCGTCATCGCATTGATGAGCCCGATTGGCGCGGGGGGCCGGAGGATGTGCTGGTGACGCTGACTTTTAAATGCCGAAAAATCTATGACTGGCAGGGCGATCAGGGATCCGGGGCGGTGTTTTTTCGCGTGCTGGTGACCAACTTGGATGGTGAGTTGATCATCACCGAAAAGGTATATCAGGGCACGGTTTCGGTCAATCAAGTGTTCGAGACCGAGTGTGAGTTGGTGCTGCCGTCCGGTGGATTTTATGTCATTCAAATCGACGATTATATAACATAAACAAGAGGGGCGCGTTGACAGGGTGCGCGATCGCCTTTATAATGTTAGCATAGGAGATCGTATGAAACGTTGCGGTTGGCTGGCTCTGGCGTGCGCCCTGTTGATTGTAACGGGGTGCGCCTGTGCGACTGCAACGCCGACTGTCCTGCATCGCGGCGGATCGAATCAGAGGCTGGTGACAGACCGTTGCGCCATGACGGCGACGCGGGTGTGGCAGATCGACGACTCCGACGAGCAAGGGAAATGTCTGCTTGGTATTGCGTTTTCTGTTGAGAATTTGAGCGAGGCCGATCTGGTGATTCACCGGGTGCTAGAGTTTTCGGCCTTGGTTGACGATAACAAAGCCCCTATGGGCGAGGTCGGGGAATTTCCAATGGCGGAACTGAATATGACCCTGGCCCCCGGCAAACGTGGCGAAGGTATTGTTGTGGTCGAGGCGACGCTGGGGTGGAAGCGCATGGAATTGACCTACTCGCCCCTGGATGGCGGGCAGTCGCTGATCTTTGACTTTGTCGCGGCCGATGCTACCGCACCCCAATCGCCCTCGCCGCCGCCCCTGCAAAGCCCGGTGCCCGACGACCCGAATGCGACGGGCAATCACGCCCTGCTGGGCATGGGCCAAGCGGGGAATATGAGTATTTTGCGTGTCGTCGCCGAGCAGGGACGGCTGGCAAACGAGGGCGATGTGCTGATCTTTGGCGTGGTTTTTACCGTGGAAAACCGCACCGCCGAGGAAGTCATCATCGATACGCGGTGGATGCTGTCGGTGTTTGTCAACGGCACGAGTGTGCCGCTGGTCGAGGATTTTAGCGGGTATTTCCCGGAATATTCGCCGCTGGACGGGCCGCTTGGCGCAGGGCAGGCGCGCATGGGGATGGCTGCCTTTGTCTACAACACAGTCGGGGACTCGGCACAGTTGCATTGGATCGACTCGTTGTTGACCGAAGAGACGCTGGACTTTGTCGTCTCACCAATGGAGGCACAGTGATGGGTGGGTTGTTGTTTGTCGGCGCGGCTAATATGGATCTGATCATGAAAATCGAGCGTACCCCTGCGCCCGGCGAAACACTGATGGGGCAGGAGGCGCTGTTTTTGCCCGGCGGCAAAGGCGCAAACGGCGCGGTGGCTGCCGCAAAACTCGGTGCAAAGGTGCACTTTGCCGGCAAGGTTGGCGGCGACGAGAATGGGCGGGGACTGCTGGATTCCCTGAGCCAAAACGGCGTCGATGTTTCGCTGGTGGGGTGTGTGCCGGGCACGACGGGTTTGGCCGTCATCAGCGTGCAGAGCGACGGCCAAAACCGCATTTTGTATTTCCCCGGGGCCAACGATGCTATGGATGGCGCGGCGACAACGCAAGCCCTTGCCGGGCTGGATGCGCGAGGCATTGGCGCGGTGGTCTTGCAGTTGGAACTGCCCGTCGACTCGATGTTGGCGGTCATGGAGTGGGCACGGCAAAACACCGTCGCCATCGTGCTGGATGCCGGGCCCGTGCGCGAACTGCGCGGGATTTTGCCCGCCGGCATCGACGTGCTGACCCCCAACCAAACCGAATGCGACGCCCTGTGTGGTATCCATCCCGACGACCCGCAGTCTGCCGCCGAAGCCGCTAAAAAGCTGATGGGCATCTATCAGCCCAAGAGTGTGTTGATCAAGTTGGGGGCCATCGGCGCGTTGTGGACCGATGGAGAGCAAACGATTTTTGCGCCCTCTTTCCGTGTCAAAGCCGTCGACCCAACGGCGGCGGGGGATGCCTTTACGGCGGCCTTTGCCAAGGCACGCGCCGAGGACAAGGGCGTGGCCGATGCCCTGCGTTATGCTTGTGCCGTTGGCGCGTTGACGGCGACGGGGGTTGGGGCACAGGCTTCATTGCCGACGCCCGATGCGGTTGCGGGCATGCTGGCACGCGACGAGGCGTGGCCGATTGTGATGTGAAATGAAACAACGATTTTTTGCCGTCATCATGGCGGCGGGACGCGGCGTGCGCGCCGGCGGTGCCAAGCAGTTTTGGATGCTGGGCGGTAAAACTTTGTTGGAGCGAGCCGTCGAGGCTTTTGTGCCGATGGTCCAGGGGGTTGCCGTCGCCGCGCCTGAGGGCGAGGGGGAACAGGTTGCCGGGCTGTTGGCCGGTGTGGGCGTGCCTGTGGTCGTCGTGACAGGAGGGGGCCATCGCAACGCCAGTTTAGAGGCCGCCGTGGCCAAGCTGGAAAAAAACTTTGACCTGCAACCCGGTGACGTCTTGTTGACCCATGACGCCGCGCGCCCGCTGGTCAGCCGCGACATCATCGCGCGCCACGTCGCGCATTTTTCGCAGAACTCAAACGCCGTGACCAACACCACCGTGCCTGTGGCCGATACCATCGTACGGGGCGGGGGAGGGCGGTTGACGGGGACGCTGAATCGTGCGGAACTCTTTGCAGTGCAAACGCCGCAGGGCTTTTGTTATGGCGATTTTATCAAGGTCTTTGGCGGGGCATCGAAAACGCAGAAAGTCCAAGCCACTGATCCCTGCTCGTTGTTTTTTGACGCGGGATACGCCGTTGATTTGCTGGCCGGAGAGCCGAATAATTTTAAGATCACCCAGGCCGCGGATCTGCGGATGGCGGAGGGTTTGATTCAAGAAAGCGAATGACCATGGAAAAATTCGAGAGCATTACTGTCTGCCTGGACATGGCAGGTTGCCCCAATCGTTGCCGCCACTGTTGGCTGGGGTGCACGCCCAACGGGCGGCTGACGGCAGAGGATTTGCGCTTTGTCGCCGAGGCCTTCCGCCCCTTTACCGATTGCCTGGAGGTCGCCAGCTGGTACCGCGAGCCGGATTATTTGCCCAACTATCAAGAACTTTGGGCGTTAGAAAACCAACTGTCCGATAAGCGCATGGTGCCCCACTGGGAGCTGATGAGCGTGTGGCGGGCTGTGCGTGACGCCGAGTACATCCCGTGGCTGGCCTCGTTGGGCGTGAAAGCCTGCCAGTTGACGCTGTTTGGCGGCCGAAATAAAACAGACGAATACACCGGGCGCAAGGGGGCCTATGACGAGAATGTGCAAGTCATGGACATGCTGCTTGCGGCGGGCATCGCGCCCCGCATTCAGGTGTTTGTTAACAAGGATAATGTAGGTGATTTGCAGGTGGTCGTCGACCTGATCCGTCAGCGTGAGCTGGAAAAACGCTGTGACGCCCTCGGTACACCCTTCACTTGCTTTATGCACCAGGGCAGCTGCGACGGCGAGAACGAGCAGTTTTATGACCGGTGGATCACGGCGGAGGATTTTGTGAAATTCCCACAGATGCTCGTGGAATATTCCCTGCGGCATTGGCAGGCGAACAGCCTGGAAGAAATTTACGGCGAACCCGAGCGGCAGTTGGTCGCCCGGCTTTCGGCGAGTGGCGAGACACGCAGTTGCGTAGAGCAGACGCCGACCTTTTTTGTCGACAAGGATTTTAACGTCTACCCCAACATCACCACGCCCGCGCCCCACTGGCAGCTGGGCAATCTGAAGACCGATGGCGCGCAAGAGGTTCTGCGCCGCTATCGCAACAGCCAATCATCCGCGCAAAAAGCCCTGCTGACTGTGCCGCTGGGGGAGATGGTCAAAAAGCATGGCAATCCTGATAGCGAGCGGTTGTTTGTGGAGAGCGATTATATTGATCCGATTGTCAAGAAGTGGTGCCAAGGGACTTGACAACCGTCGCCAAAGCGCGTATAGTAGCCCGTGGAAAGCAGGAGCTTGCGTGTTAGCTTCTCGCCTGGCGGCTGAAAATGCTGGTTGGGTCACGGGATTTGGACCGTGCGCGGGGTATGCAAGTGCCCTTGGGAGAGTAAGTTATCGTGGAAGCAAACGCTTCCACGATTTTTTGATAGCGGAGGGAACCTTTGGCCGACAATTTGATCAACGATGAAATTCGCGTCCCGCAGGTGCGGCTGGTCGATGAAAACGGTGGCCAGCAGGGCATCGTCAATACCGACGTGGCTCAGCGCATGGCGGACGAGCGGGAGCTTGACCTTGTCATGATTGCCCCGCAAGCGGCACCGCCCGTTTGCAAGCTGATGGACTATGGCAAGCACCGTTTCGAGAGCGCCAAGCGCGACCGCGAGAACCGCAAAAAGCAAAAGGTCATCACGGTCAAAGAGATCCAGCTTTCGTACAGCATCGAGCAGCGGGATCTGGAGATCAAGGCGCGCAAGGCCATCGACATGCTCAAGTCCGGCGACAAGGTTCGCGTGTCCATCCGCTTCCGCGGCCGTCAGATCACCCACGCCCACCTGGGCGAGGCAGTGATGATGAAGTTCGTGGAGGTTGTCAAGGACGCCGGCAAGATCGAGCGCATGCCCAAGCTCGAGGGGCGGACCATGCAAATGTTCATCCAGCCAATCGTCGCGCCCGTGGCCCCTGCCAAGCCTGCCGCGCCCGAAAAGCCCGCTACGCCAGAAACCTAATAAAGGAGAAACCCCATGCCCAAGATGAAGACAAAACGCGCCGCTGCCAAGCGATTTTCCATCACTGGCACCGGCAAGGTGCGTCGGTACAAAGCCGGCCGTCGCCACAACCTCGCCAGCAAGACGTCCAAGCGCAAGCGGGGCCTGCGCATTTCGACCGTGGCTCGGAGCACCGAGACCGAGGCGATCAAGCGCATGATTCCCTACAAATAAAGACGGAGGATTTGACGAATGGCTCGCATTAAACGTGCTGTCGGCGGCCACAAGAAGCGCCGCAAGATTTTTAAACTGTCCAAGGGCTTCTGGGGTGCCCGCTCCAAGCAATATCGCGTCGCCCGCCAGGCCGTGATGAAGGCGCAAGCCTATGCCTACATTGGCCGCAAACGCCGCAAGCGTGATTTCCGCCGCCTGTGGATTGCCCGTATCAACGCTGCTTGCCGTATGCGCGGCTTGAATTACTCGACCTTTATGAATGGCCTGAAGAAGGCCGACATCAACGTCAACCGCAAGATGCTGTCCGAGATCGCCATCCACGACGCTCCTGCCTTTGACACCTTGGTCGAAGCCTCGCGCAAGGCGCTGGCGTAAGGTTTTTTCGCCGACATTCAACCCCGCATAAAGTTTTGTTAATGCAAGACTTTGTGCGGGGTTTTTGTATGCTATAATGTGCGCAGTGGATTTGTCGGAGGACTATTAATGTTGACTAGCGACAGGGCGGGATTGATGCGCAGCATGATTGTGAGCAGCCAGTATTTGGCGCAACGAAGTACCGGGAGTGTTGAGGCGGTTGTCTCGGATATATGCGGGTTGCAATACGATCCAAACCCAACCATCCACCTCAATCAATATATGATGCTTTGGAATCGAAAGCAAGGCTTTACTGTAGATCAATTGGATACAGCGGCTTATCAAGAATTTCGCGTTTTGGAGACTGTTGGTTATAAGCGAAATCTTTTTTTCGTCCCTTATCAGGAATATGCGATTTATCGTACTGCGCTAAGGCGAATTGAAAGGTGGGGCGAAACAAATGAAATGATTGCAAATTTTGCTGCCGATCCACAACTTAGGGCCGAAGACGAAACACTCAAAGAAGGATTGTATGGATTGCCGGCGATGACGGCAAAAGACCTATGGATTCATCTGGGTTTGCTCGATGAATGGATGGCGTTTCGTAAAAGCAAAGGGAGGGAGGACTTTTTACAACGTCGTGCTTTTTATCGATTGCTAAACAGGGGCGAGATCTTGCGAGGTGGCAGAAAACCGGGGACTTTTAAATCGCCTATGTTTATCTTAAAGGAAAATCTCGGAATAGAAAGTTGGCCTAATCAAGACATCGGCGAAGATGCCGCGAGGGACTATATCATTGAAAAGTTGATTTCTTCCCTGGGCGTTACTTATCCCGTGCACATATCGCACATCACAGGGATTCCGACCGTCGAAGTGGCAATTGTTTTTGATCGACTGGAACAGCGTAAAACCATTTTGCCACTCCCGTTTAAGGTGGGGAGAAAAGTGCCTTATATCCATCATTCAAAGGCGCGTTTTCTTGATGAACCAGGTGGTTGCGCTGTGCAAGATACCCATGAGATTCGGCTTATTTCTCCTATGGATACACTTGTGCGGGATCAAACGTGGCTAAAAACCTTTTTTGATTACTCCTATACATTTGAGTATTTTAAAAAGAAGGGGATGAAATGGCCGCTTTCGATCCTTGTGGGCAATCGGTTTGTCGGTTATTTGGACTGCAAGATGGAATGGAATACCAAGAGATTCATTGTCAAAGAGAGAAATATTTTTGATGCCGCCTTTGATGAGCCAAAGAAAATCGATCTTGCAATAGAAGCCTTGGCGGCATTCCACGAGGCAAAAGAAATTATCAAAAAACCGTGACGACATAGTTTGTCACCCTGCTTCAAAAAATCATATGGCAATATAAGTTTTTAAAGGGGGGCGCGGGGGGAAAGCGGGGCGAAGCCCTGGAGCGAGGGATTGGCAACAATCCTTCGCGGAACCCAAGCTTTTACAAAGCTTGGGCGGTGGGGGAAGAAAAAATTTGTCAAAAATTTTCCTCCCACGCAAAGATAATTCCCCGATTATGCTATAATATCCCCATGCCTAAGTTAGAGTTTTTGGTCGTCGCCGAGATCACCCGGCCCCATGGGGTTGCGGGGGAATTGAAGGCGCGCTCGTGGTCGGATGAGCCCGAGCGATTGGAGGGCGTCGAGCGGGTGTTTACTCTGGAGAACGGCGCTTATGTCGCGCGCAAGGTGCTGGGGTGCCGGGCCGGCGCGGGTATTGTGCGCTGGCGTTGGGAGGGCGTGGACAGTTTTGAGGCCGCCAACGCCCTGCGCGGCACGATGGTGTATGTCCGCCGCGAGGACGCCGCGCCACTGGAGCCCGGGGCGCATTATATCGCCGAACTGGAGGGTTGCACCGTCGTGGATGTGACGGGGCGGCGGCTGGGCGTGCTGGCGCAGGTCTTCCGCACGGGGGCCAACGATGTGTATCTGGTGCGGGGGGATAGGGATTTGTATCTGCCTGCCATCGGCAAAGTCGTGCAGAATGTCGACATCGACGCGGGGATCATCACGGTCGACGCCTCGATGACCCTGGAGGCCGAAGATGTTAAAGATTGACATCCTCAGCGTCTTTCCCGAGTTGTTTGATGGCGTGTTTGCCCATTCCATCTGGGGACGGGCCGGCGCGGCGGGGCACGTGGCCTTTGCCGCCCATGACATCCGCGCCCATACCGCAGATCGCCACCGCCGCACCGACGATTATCCCTTTGGTGGCGGCGCGGGGCTGGTCATGACGGCCCAGCCCATCCTCGATGCCGCCGAGGCGGTGGGCGGTGGACGGCGGCTGGTGCTATCGGCGCGGGGGAGACCCTTTTGCCACGATATGGCCGTGGAGCTGGCGAGTGAAGAGCACCTGGTGTTGTTGTGCGGCCACTACGAGGGTATCGACCAGCGGGCGATTGACATGGGCGGCTTCGAGGAAGTATCGATCGGCGACTATGTGCTTACGGGCGGTGAGTTGGCGGCCTGCGTGCTGGTCGACGCCGTGATCCGTCACGTGCCCGGCGTGCTGGGAAATGACAAGGCGACCGAGCAGGAGAGCTATACCCAGGGCCTGCTGGAATACCCCCAATACACCCGCCCCGCCGACTTCCGTGGGCAGGCGGTGCCCGAGGTGCTGTTGTCGGGGCACCATGCCAATATCGCCAAGTGGCAGCGGCAAGAGAGTCTGCGCATCACGGCCTTACGGCGGCCTGATCTGCTGGAAAAGAGTGACTTGACACCCGCGGAGTGGCAATGGGTGCGGCAGAATATGTCCGGCGACGAGTGAAGAGGGGATGCCAATGGATTACCTGACAATTGGATTGTTGTGCGCGGTGCTGCTGTTGCTGGTCATCGTGCTGTTGCGCCCCAAAAAAGACGACAGCAAGTCCGAACTGGAGGCCCTGCGCCGCGAGGTCGCGACCCAGCTGGACATGCAATCGCGCCAAGTGGCCGGGACACTGGAGCTTGCGGCGCGCCAGACGACCGACCGCGAGGAGGCCCGCGCCCGCCAACGCAACGAGTTTGAGCGGGGATTGCTGGATCAGATCAACGGCATTCGCCGCGAAAACGGCCTGACCCTGCAATCCATGATGGAACAAAATACCAAGCAGGGCAACGCCCTGCGCGAGCAGATTGACCAGCGGCTGTCCGAGGCAATCACCAAGCGCATGAACGAGAGCTTTGTCGCCATCAACGAGCAGATGCAGCAAGTCCAGCGGGGCTTCGAGGAGATGCGTAATCTGTCGCGGGGGGTTGCCGATCTCAATCGCGTCATGTCCTCGGTCAAGGATCGCGGTACCTGGGGCGAGAGCCAGCTGCAGAGCCTGCTCGAGCAGGTGTTGTCGCCCAATCAATACATCGTGCAGTGCCAGCTTTTTCCCGAAAGCCGCGAAAAGGTGGACTTTGCCGTGTGTATGCCCAACTCGCGCGGCGAGGTGACCCTGCTGCCTATCGACGCCAAGTTTCCCCAGGAGAGTTACCTACGGCTGATCGAGGCCCGGGAGGAAACCGAGCGCAAGGCGGCGGCGGCGCAGTTGGCCGTCGACGTGCGGCGGCAGGCGGCTTCCATCGCCGAAAAGTACATCAAAACCCCCGTCACCACGCAGTTTGGCATCCTGTACTTGCCCAGCGAGGGCCTGTATGCCCAGGTGGCCAGCAATGCCGCGTTGGTGGATGAGCTGCACCACAAATACAGCGTCATCGTCACGGGCCCGACGACGCTGCTGGGACTGCTGAACATCATCAACATGGGCGCGCAAGCCATGATCATCGAGCAAAACAGCCAGAAGATCTATGGGTTGTTAAAGAACGTCAGCCGCGAGTTTGCCACCTTTGCCGACGCCGTGGAAAAGACCCAAACCCACATTCGCCTGGCCCAGGAAGATTTTGAGAAGTTGGTCGGAACCCGGACCCGAAAGATGCGCAAAGAGTTGCAGGCGGTCGAACATTTTGCCGATTCCCCCGGGAATTTGCTGTCAGGGGGGTTGACAGACGATGAGGAAATCGAATAGAATAGCTATGATGCTTGGTGCGGAGAGAATGCCCAAGCCTCCCCAAAGGAAAGAGAGTTGCGGGTTGGTGAGACGCAACAGGGGATGGCAGGGATGATTCGCTGGCCGCGCGTGCCGAGTTTTTCGGCGGCATCCGACCAAAAGCCTGATTGAGGGCGAGTAGGCTCGGACGGGAGGCACCCGTTACAGTGCTTGGGCGGTGTTGGCCGCCGACTAAGGGGATGTCGTTCATCCCAAAATCAGAGTGGTACCGCGGGAATCCGCCTCTGTCCTTATATGGGCAGGGGCGTTTTTGTATTCCGCCAACAGACGCGGGCAAGACGCAAGGAGGAAGAAACATGCACCAAACCAAAGGCTTGTACCCTGATGAGGTCTTGATCGACATCACCATCGCCGATTTGCTCGATCGTCAAGCGGCGTGGGTGCCCGATCAGTTGGCGGTCATGTACCCCAATGGCGGGCCCCAGTGGACGTGGAAGGAGTTTGCCCAGCGCGTGACTGCGGCGGCTAAGGGCCTGTGGGCCATCGGCGTGCGCAAGGGCGACCACGTGGGTATCTGGGCGACCAATATCCCTGAGTGGATTGTCACAGCCTTTGCCTGCACCCGCATCGGCGCGGTGGTGGTCACCATCAACACCAACTACAAGCAGTTCGAGGTGGAGTATTTACTGCGCCAGAGCGACTGCAAAATCCTGGTGCAAAACGCAGGGTTCAAGGACAGCGACTACACCGCCCACATCGCGGCGTTGTGCCCCATGTTGGCTGATGCCCCCTGTGGCCAGATGGATAACCCCAACCTGCCCATGCTGCGCGGCGTGGTGTATGCCGGAGAAAACTGCCCGGCGGGTATGTTGGCGTGGGAGGATTTCTTGGCCCGGGGCGAAAGTGTTGGCGACGAGATCATCGCCGCGGCCCAGGCTGACTGCAATCCCCATGACACCATCAACATTCAATACACCTCGGGCACGACGGGTTTCCCCAAGGGCGTCATGCTTACCCACTACAACATTGTCAACGACGGCAAGGCCATCGGCGATTGTATGGCTTTTACCGAGAAGGATCGCCTGTGCATCCCCGTGCCGCTGTTCCATTGCTTTGGACTGGTGCTGGGCATCATGGCCAGCTTGACCCACGCCACGGGCATGGTGTTCATCGAGAGCTTTAACCCCATCAAGGTCATGTCGGCGATCAGCGAGTTTGGCTGCACGGCGGTGCACGGCGTGCCGACGATGTTCATCGCCATGCTCGAGAATGAACACTTTGACGAGTACGACTTTTCTACCCTGCGCACGGGCATCATGGCGGGTTCACCTTGCCCGATTCCCGTCATGCGCGAGGTCGTCGACCGCATGAACATGTCCGAGATCACCATCGTCTTTGGCCAGACCGAGTCCTCGCCCGGCATCACCCAGACCCGTACGACCGACTCGCTGGAGCGGCGGGTGTCGACGGTGGGGCGCGTCTTCCCCCACATGGAGATCAAGATCGTCGATCCCGAGAGCGGCGTCGAGGTGCCGCCTAACACCCAGGGCGAGATTATTACGCGGGGTTACCAGATCATGAAGGGATACTACAACTTGCCCGAGGCCACCAAAAAGGCCATTGACGAGGACGGCTGGCTGCACACGGGCGACTTGGGCACGGTGGACGAGGACGGCTATTACCGCATCACGGGCCGCCTCAAGGACATGATCATCCGCGGCGGCGAGAACATCTACCCCCGTGAGCTGGAGGAGTTCTTCTATACCCACCCCGAGGTTAAGGACGTGCAAGTCGTCGGCGCGCCCGACGAAAAGTACGGCGAGGAAGTGCTGGCCTTTATCGTCAAAAAGCCGGGTTCGACGGTTGACGAGGCGACGTTGGCGGCCTTTGCCAAGCAGGGCCTGTCCCGTCACAAGGTGCCGCGCTATATCATCTTTATCGATTCCTTCCCCATGAACGCGGCGGGCAAAATCTTGAAGTACAAGTTGCGCGAAATGGGCGTCGAGCAGTTGTCGCTGCAAAAGGCGGCGACGGTGGAGACGGCATGAAGCTGATCAAAGTCACGATTCACACCACGGTGCAGGGCCAGGAGATTGTCTCCGGGGCCCTGCTGGCGTTGGGGCACGAACAACTGGAGTGGATCGATCCGCCCGAGGTCGTGCAACAGTTTTTGGACGAGACGGCGACAGCATGGGATTACACCGACGCCTCGGCGCTGTGCGATCGCGGCACGGGCCTGGGGCTGACGCTGTGCGGCGATGAGGTGGGCAGGGAACAGCTGGCGCGCCTGCGAGAGATGCTGGAAACGCTAAAGGGCGAGGACTATGGCTTTGACTTAGGTCCCCTGACCATCGAGGTCGAAGAAGCTGACGACTGCGATTGGCAGGAGACCTGGAAGAATGCCTGGAAGCCGCTGGCCGTCGGCGAGCGGTGGGTCATCTGCCCGGTGTGGGAGCAAGTGCCCGCGGACATGGTGGGGCGCAGGGTTGTGCGCATCAACCCCGGCATGGTATTTGGCACGGGCCAGCACGAGTCGACCCAATTGTGCCTGGAGCTGATGGACGAATTGGATTTTGCCGGGAAGAAGCTGCTGGATTGCGGCACGGGCAGCGGTATTCTGGGCCTGGCGGCGGCACTTGAGGGTGCAGATGTACTCGGTGTGGACATCGATCCTAACGCCCGCGCGGTCATCGCCGAGAATCAAGAAAACTGCGGTGCGGAGATGCAAATCAAGATCGGCAACCTGTTGACCGACGAGGCCCTATGTGCCGAGATTGGCGGGGGATGGGACGTTGTGCTGATGAACATTGTCGCCGACGTCGTGCTGCCCCTGCTGCCCAAGGCGGCGGCGTGGCTGGCGGCGGGCGGGGTGTTTGTTACCTCGGGCATCACCGCCGAGCGGCAAGATGAGCTGGCGGCGGCCATGCGGGGCGCAGGCCTGGAAGTGCAAAAAATCGCCAAACAGGGCGAGTGGGTGGGCTTGCGCGGGATCAAACGATAAAAATCAGGAAATTTTAGCCATTTTTGGCAGATCCTGCAACGGCAGGCCCGGGGGAGATGCTCATGGCGGAACACGGGGCGGTGTGGAAATAAAAGGCGATGAAAAAGGCTTTTACCCCATTGACAAAATAGGGGTTTTTGGAGTATAATCAGGGGGTAAAATCAAGGACCAAACCCACCGTGCCGCCGTTGCAGCAACGTGTTTGGGCCGCGTTTACGCGGAGGGAAAAGTGCCGAAACTTCGCCGGGGCGTGCATCCTTTGCACGAAATTGCCGAGGGTAAGAGTCTTTCCAATCAGGGAGACATCTGCCAACTTGTGGTACCCTCGCTGTTGCGCGTGCCGCTGTCACAACACATAGGGGCAACCTGTGAACCCGTCGTCCAAGAGGGCCAACGGGTTCTTCGTTATCAGGTCATCGGCGAGGTGCCCGAGGGCAAGTTGGGCGCGCGGGTGCACAGCCCGGTATCGGGGACGGTGGCGGGGATCAAAGAATCCCGCCAGATCTCGGGCAAGCTCGTGCCTTGTGTGGTCATCGAAAACGACTTTGCCGACGAATGCGCGCCGCCCGACTGGGAATGCGGCGATGTCGAGAGCCTGACGCCCGAGCAAATCGTCGCCGCAGCGCGCGGGGCGGGGCTGGTGGGCATGGGCGGCGCGGCCTTTCCCACGCATGTCAAGCTCGCGCCGCGCGATCCAGTGGATACCCTGCTGGTCAATGCTGCCGAGTGCGAGCCCTATCTGACCTGTGACGAGCGCACCATTCTTGAATATACCGACGACCTGCTGATCGGCGCGCGCGCGGCGGCCAAGGCCGTCGGGGCCAAGCGCATGGTGGTGGGCATCGAAAAGAACAAACCTGCCGCCATCGAGCGGCTTCGTCAGACGGGTAAAGCCGTCGGGTTGACGGTCATTCCATTGCCGGTGATGTACCCTCAAGGCGGCGAAAAACAACTGATCTTTACCACCCTGCGCCGCACGGTGCCCATGGGCGGGCTGCCGAGTGCTGTGGGGGTGGTCGTGCAGAATGTCGGCACGCTGACGGCGCTGGCTCAGGCGTTGCGGGGCATCCCCTGTGTTGAGCGGGTTGTCACGGTGTCGGGCGACGCGGTCAAAAACCCCGGCAACTACTTGGTGCGAGTGGGCGCAAGCATGGACGATGTGTTTAAAGAAACAGGGGGCTTCCGCGCTCGGCCGGGCAAGTTGATCACGGGTGGCCCCATGATGGGTGCGGCCCAGCAGGATCTCAAGCCCGCCGTCAAAAAGGCGACATCGGGCCTGTTGGCCCTGACCGATGCCCAGGCGACTTTCCCGCCCGAGGGGCCCTGCATTCGGTGCGGGCTGTGCCATCGGGTTTGCCCCATGCACTTGATGCCGACCATGCTATTTGACGCCGGTGTCGACGGCGATGCCAAGCTGGCCGTCAAGCGCCACATTGGTGCTTGCTTTGAGTGCGGTGCCTGTGCCTATACCTGCCCGGCCAAGCGGCCGCTTGTGCAGGGGATTCGCCAGGCTAAGACCGCTGTTGCCAAGCAAAAAGAAGGGGAGAAGTAAGTATGTCTGATATTTTGGTATCCGCCTCTCCTCACATCCGGGCGAGCCGCGCCACCCGCCATATCATGCGCGATGTCATCATCGCCCTGCTACCCGCCGCCCTGTTTGGTGCGGGGTATCAGGGCTATTTGTTGGGCGGGGCACAGGTGTTAAGGCCTATTACCTTGCTGTTGCTGGCCATTTGCGGCGCGGTGGCGGGGGAGTTTGTCGCGCAAAAGCTCATGCGCCGCCCTGTGACGCTTTCCGACGGATCGGCCATCGTCACGGGCTTGCTGCTGGGCATGAACCTGCCCCCGACGGTGCCGCTGTGGATGCCGCTGGTGGGCAGTGTGTTTGCCATCGTGGTGGTCAAACAGCTGTTTGGCGGACTTGGCTACAATTTTGTCAACCCCGCGCTGGCGGCGCGGTGCTTTTTGCTGGTGTCCTGGGCCGGCCTCATGACCAACTTTGTCAATCCCACCTACGCCGACGCCTTTGCCGGCGCGACGCCGTTGGTTGTGGCTCGGCAGGGATTGTTCGACAACCTGGCCTCCGGCGACCACTGGACGTGGCTGTGGCGGCTGGCGTTGGGCTTGTGCAGTGGTTCCATCGGCGAAACGCCCAAACTGTTGTTGCTGCTTGGGGCTATCTACCTGCTGTGCCGAAGGGTCATCGATTGGCGCATCCCCCTGAGCTTTTTGGGTACCTTTGCCCTGGTGTGGACGCTCATTGCGCCCGGTCAGCCGCTGGACATCGCTATGCTGTCGGGCGGCTTGATCTTGGGGGCCTTCTTTATGGCGACCGACTACGTCACCATCCCCGAGATCCCCTGGGCGCGGCTGTTGTTTGGCGTTGGGTGCGGCCTGCTCTCGGCGGTCATTCGCCGCTGGGGCGGCCCGGCTGAGGGCGTTTCCTATGCCATCTTGCTCATGAACGTCACCGTGCCGTTGCTCAACAAACTGCCCGTGCCGCGTCCCTTTGGAGGTGCCAAGCGATGAAACGCGACTTTTTGGCGGGGGCATGGCGGTTGGTCATCATCGTGTTGGTCTCGGCGGTTTTGTTGGGTGGGGCTTATGCCCTGACACAGCCCCGTATCGAGGAGGCCCGCCGCACAGCTGATCGCGAGCGCATGGGACACGTGTTGGCGGCGCATAGCTACCAGAGCGTGCAACTTTCCGGAGGGTTTGTCCATACCGAAATCCAAGAGGCCTTTGACGCCCTCGACGCGCAGGGCGAGCGGATTGGCCAGGTGTATATTGTCGCGACCAAGGGCTATGGCGGCCAGGTGGCGTTTGTCATCGGCGTCGCGGAAGGCCGGGTCACGGGCATCGCGGTTGGCGATAATGGCGAGACGCCCGGTGTGGGCAGCCGCGCGCTGGCCGACGAATATTTGACACTATATGTCGGCGCGGATTTGCTGGCGATGCAGAACCAGCCCGTCGACGCGCTGACGGGTGCGACGATCACCAGCGACGCCGTGTGGCGGGCCGTGCAAGTGGTCGCAGAACAGCTTGGGGTGGGGTGAAAGGAAGGGCAATGAGCAGTAGAGAAAACTTAACCCGTGGGCTGATTGCGGAAAATCCCATCTTTCGGCTGGCGTTGGGGGCCTGCCCGACGTTGGCGGTGACGACCAGTACCTTCAATGGCCTGGGCATGGGGCTGGCGGTGCTGTTTGTGCTCAGCTGCTCCAATGTGTTGGTCAGCTTATTGCGCAAGTTTGTGCCCCAGGCCATGCGTATCCCCAGTTACATCACCATCATCACTACCTTTGCCACGCTGGTGCAACTGTTTTGCGAGGCCTATGTGCCGGCATTGTACAGCTCGCTGGGCATTTTTTTGCCGCTGATCGCCGTCAACTGCATCCTGCTGGGTCGGGCCGAGGCCTTTGCCTCTAAAAACGGCGTGTGGGATAGCTTGCTGGACGCCATTGGCATGGGCGGTGGGTTTACCCTGGCCCTGGTCATCATGGCCTCGATCCGCGAGATCTTTGGCGCGGGGACATGGTTTGGCTTGCCGGTGGGCTTTGACAGCCCCGCGGGCATCCTGCAACTGGCGCCGGGCGGGTTCCTGGTGCTGGGCGTGTGTGTGGCGGTGTTTAACAAAGTGTTTGGAAAGGGGGAGACGCCATGAGCCTGGGTGCAATCCTGCTTTCGACCATCCTGGTCAACAACTTTGTGCTGGTTAAGTTCCTTGGCATTTGCTCGTTTTTGGGCGTGTCTAAGAAGATCCCCACGGCACTTGGCATGGGCGCGGCGGTGACCTTTGTTATGACGCTGTCGGTGCTGGTGACCTGGGCGGTGCAGACCTATGTGCTCGATCCCTTTGGCTTGACCATGCTGCAGAGTTTGAGCTTTATCTTGATCATTGCCTCGCTTGTGCAGTTTGTCGAGATGTTTCTCAAGCGCTTTTCGCCGACGCTCCACGGTGCGCTGGGCGTGTATTTGCCGCTGATCACGACAAACTGCGCCGTGTTGGGCGTTGCACTCATGGCCGTCAGCGAGGAATACAACCTGTTGCAGACGCTGTTCCTGGGCGCCGGCGCGGGGATGGGGTTCACGCTGGGTATCACGCTGTTTGCCGCTATCCGCGAGCAACTCGAGCGCGCGCCCGTGCCCGAGGCCTTTCGCGGCTTGCCCCTGACGCTGATTGCGGCGGGGCTGGTTAGCTTGGCCTTTATGGGCTTTGCCGGGATGATCTGATTGGGAGGAACTGGGTTGGATTTGTGGTCTTCCATTGGCCTATCGGTCGCCATTTTAGGCGGCATCAGCGTCGTTTTTGGCCTGTTGCTTTGGTTTGCCAACAACAAACTAAAGGTGCCTGTCGACGAGAAGTTTGACGCTGTGCGAGCTTGTTTGGCAGGTGCCAACTGCGGTGTGTGCGGTTTTTCGGGGTGTGATGCCTATGCCAAGGCGCTGGTCGACGGCGCGGCCCCGCCCGACGCTTGTCCTATGTGCAAGGGGGCCATGCGCACCGAGCTTGCCGATGTTTTGGGCATTGAACTGCCCGATCCCAACCCCATGACGGCGCACGTGGCTTGTCGGGGTGACAACTACAATGCCCGGCATCGCTTCACCTATCAGGGCCTGAAAGACTGCGGATCGGCGGCCATGGTGTCCCAGGGGCACAAGGCCTGCCGGTTCGGTTGCATGGGGCTGGGCTCCTGCGCGGCGGCCTGCCCCTTTGGCGCGCTGACCATGAGCCCCGAGGGCCTGCCCAAGGTTGACCGAAGCCTGTGTGTGGCTTGCAAACGCTGTGAGGCGGCCTGCCCCAAGGGGTTGATCTCGATGGTTCCAGCCAATGAGCCCGTGCGCATCGCCTGCCACGCCTCGGTCAGGGGGGCGGATGTGCGCGAGAACTGCACGGTCGGCTGCCTGGGATGCGGGTTGTGCGTCAAGGCCTGCCGATATAGCGCAATTGAGCTCAAAGACTTTTTGCCGACCATCGACTACAGCAAGTGCCGCCACTGCGGCGTCTGTGCCGCCAAATGCCCAGCGGGCACCATCGAGGTGTTGCTCGATGCTCGTCACAAGGCCCAGGTCGACGCCGGGGCGTGCAGTGGCTGCGGCGTTTGCGCTAATATATGCCCCGCCAAAGCTATCTACGGTCACGAAAACCAACTCCACCACATTTTCCGCGATCTGTGCGTCGGCTGCGGCATGTGCAAAGAGGCCTGCCCGTCCAGCGCGATTACGCTCACGGAAGAGGGCGGGAAGAAAAGGGCATAAGCAAATGGGCGAGGGCCGAAGCTTGCAATGGCAATACGATAAAATGTAGAGCGGGGACGATTAGTTCCCCGTGCTCAAATACCGCCGCACCCCCATCCGCCACACCAGCAGGCAAGGCAAGATAAAGAGGATGCCGGGGATGGGAGAGAGCAGGTAGAGGATTTCTCTGCCCTGCACCCTGTCGGTCAGGTACATTAGAGGCAAGTAGTTGAAGCACCCAAAGGGGATGACAAAGGTGAAAAAGCGCATGAACCACTTGCTGTAGACGGTCAGGGGGTATTTGGCGAGATCACGGCCGCCGTCGGTGAAGATGTTGATGAACTCCAGTCCCTCGACGGTGAAAAAGCACACCGTTGCGCCAAGGATAAATAGGCCCGTGAAGATAAAGGTGCCGCTGACAATCATCAGGATCAGCGTCATGATCTTGGGGGCGCTCCAGGCAACGTCCAGCCACGAGATGGACAGGCCCAGCACGGCAAAACTCTGCACCAGGCGGCCCGTGCGGGTGATCTCGAAATTGCTGCCCAGCACTTGCAACACAGTGGATCGAGGGCGCAGCATGACGCGATCGAAGGTGCCTTGGCGGATGTAGCCTTGGAATTGGTCGAAGCCCCGGGCGAAGAGTTCGGCGAGGGAAAATGCCGTATTGACCACGCCAAAACACAGCGAGGCCTCGGCAAAAGTCCATCCGCCGATGTTGTCAAAGCGGTCAAAGAGCAGATAGATGCCCGCAAAGGCGAAGCAGGTACCAAAAAATTGGCCAATGATGGCCAGCCACATCGAGCCGCGGTATTGCGCGAAGGATTTGAGCACCATGCGGATATACTTAAAATAAATCATATCGATCAGCCTCCCTGAATAACGACGCGGCGCAGGACGCGCTTGAAACAATATTGCCCTAACACCAGCAAGCCGGCGAGCCACAGCATTTGTAGGCCGATCTGTACGAGGGCGTCGCGCCCGGAGATGTTGCCCGAATAAATGCGGAAGGGAAGATCTGCGGCATAGCGGAAGGGCAAGAAATTGGCTATCTGTTGCAGCCATAAAGGCATAAAGGGGATGGGCAAGATCGCGCCCTGGAAAAACTCGGCAGTGATCCCGATGATCAGCCGGCTGCCCAGCGATGAGAGCGTGATAAAGGTCAGGATGTAGATGAACATCGAAATGGCCGTCATTAACAACAGCGAGAGGACAAGCGAAAACAGGAACAAGCCTGCGGCCCCGAACCCAGCGGGCAGCGAGAGGTTATAGGGTGAGGGCAGCAGCAAGGTGACAATGAGGATGGGCAGACAGCGCAGGGCGACGTTGGCGGCCTTCATCGCCAGCAGGCGCACATACCAAAAGCGGAACAGGTCATAGGGGCGGCACAACTCATAGGCCACCTGTCCCGAGCTGATGCCCTCGAGCAGCTCGCCGTCCTGCCACCACAGCATGATGATGGCCAGGAAGGCCTGTTGCAGCCACAGATAGGACACCAACTGCCCCCAGGGCATGGGCGGCTCGGTGGCGGTCGAGGCGTAAAAGGCCTGATAGATCATGATGAACAACAGCCCAAAAAAGAACTGCGTCGCAACGCCCGCCCAAGCCGCCGCACGGTACTGCATGCCGGCGATCAGACGCATACGGAAGGCCGAGAGATAGGGTCTCATGGCGTTCATATGCCGTGCTCCCGGTACAATCCTGCGATGATTTCCTCGACGGGCGGCGATGCGCTGGTCATGTCTAGCAAACGCAATGATTGCCCCAGCTCGCCGATGGCGGCCGAGACTGTGGTCGCGGCGGTATCCAGGCGGTAGACGGCGCGCTCAGTGCTCCAGGAGATCAATTCGGCACCATGCAGGGGTACGGGCGCGGCGTGGGGCGCGAAAGTGACGGTCAGCGTGCGGTAGGTTTCGAAATGTTGGCGAATGGCGTCTAACGAGCCGTCGTGCAACAGTTTGCCCTTGCCGATCAGGATGATGCGGTCGGTCAGGGCCTCGATGTCGTTTTGGTCGTGGGTGGTCAAAAGGACGGTCAGTTTGGTTTGCGCATTGATGTCCTTGATAAACTGCCGCACGGCCAGTTTGGATACGGCGTCCAGCCCGATGGTGGGCTCGTCCAGGAAAAGCAATTCGGGCCCGTGCAGCAGGGCGGCGGCGATCTCGGCCCTCATGCGCTGGCCCAGGCTAACCTGGCGGGGCGGCGTGTGCAAAAACTCGCTCA